>PDWJ01002618.1_pt1 | contig 27578 bp, 18 predicted proteins | sample 1430881 | NCBI WGS metagenome assembly PDWJ01 (sample SAMN01162460, study PRJNA174530) | Oral metagenome, whole genome shotgun sequencing project. | biome: Marine environment; feature: Marine mammal; material: Swab sample of the gingival sulcus; isolation source: swab sample of gingival sulcus...
TATACGGATTCACTTGTTATCGGCGGCGGCCTTGCCGGGCTTCGCGTCGCCATTGCTGCCAAGCAGAGGGGGTATGAGAGCATTGTACTCTCCCTGATGCCGGCCAAACGGTCACACTCTGCCGCTGCCCAGGGCGGCATGCAGGCCAGCCTGGGTGCCTGTATTAAAGGGGACGGGGACGATGAAGATGTCCACTTTGCAGACACGGTCAAAGGCTCTGACTGGGGCTGTGACCAGGATGTGGCCAGAATGTTTGTAAACACCTCTCCCAAGGCCATTCGCCAGCTGTCCGCCTGGGGCGTGCCCTGGTCCAGGGTTCGGCCTGGAGACCGTGAAGTCGTCATTAACGGTAAGAAAGTTACCATCACCGAAAAGAGAGAGGCGGCTGGCTTGATTACGGCCCGTGACTTCGGCGGCACCAAAAAATGGAGAACCTGTTATACCTCAGACGGCACTGGCCACACCATGCTGTACGCCATGGACAACAAGGCAATTCAAATGGAGATCCCGGTTCATGAAAGAAAAGAAGCCATTGCCTTGATCCACGAGGATGGAGTGTGTCATGGCGCTGTGGTTCGGGATTTGATCACTGGCGAATTGACGGCCTACATTGCCAAAGCCACCACCATCGCCACAGGCGGTTACGGCCGGATCTATTCCGTGTCCACCAATGCCATCATCTGTGAAGGAATTGGGGCGGCCATCGCATTGGAAACCGGTATCGCCCCCTTGGGTAACATGGAAGCGGTTCAGTTTCATCCCACCGCCATTGTGCCCGTCGGCATTCTGACCACAGAAGGCTGCCGCGGTGATGGTGGCCTCCTGCTGGATAAGGATGGCTATCGGTTCATGCCGGACTATGAACCTGAGAAAAAAGAGCTGGCGTCCCGTGACGTTGTTTCCCGCCGCATGACCGAGCACATGAGAAAAGGCAAAGGCGTCCCCTCACGCTACGGCGACCACCTCTGGCTGGACATTACCTTGCTTGGCCGGGAACATATTGAAAAGAACCTGAGGGAAGTTAAAGAGATCTGTGAATACTTCCTGGGAATTGATCCGGTTAAAGATTACATTCCGGTTCGTCCCACCCAGCATTACTCCATGGGCGGGGTGAGAACCAAGTCCACCGGTGAAAGCCCGACCCTCAAAGGGCTGTTCTCCGCCGGTGAAGCAGCGTGCTGGGATATGCACGGCTTTAACCGTCTGGGCGGTAACTCCGTGGCAGAAACCGTTGTTGCCGGCATGATCGTTGGCGAATACGTGGCAGATCACTGCGCCAAAACCAGCCTCAGCGTCTCCACGGCCACCATTGAGCATTTTATGAAACGAGAGGAAAAGAAGATCTCAAATCTGCTCACCCAGGATTACGGAGAGAACCCCTTCCAGTTGAAAGCTGAAATGCAGAAGATTATGATGGACAAAGTCGGCATCTTCCGTAACGGCCCCGATCTGGAGCAGGCTGTTGAAGAGCTCAAACTGCTCAACCAACGCGCGAAAAAGATTGCACTGCGTAATCGTATCTCCTCGGCAAATCCTGAGTTGGTGGAAGCGATCCGTGTGCCCAAGATGATCAAACTGGCCCAATGTGTGGCCTACGGTGCCATGCTCCGTACCGAGAGCCGCGGTGCCCATGCCCGTGAAGATTACCCCGAAAGAAACGATCGTGACTGGTTGAAACGTACCCTGGTCACCTGGCAGGATGAAGAAGCGGATCTGCCGGAAGTCTCCTACGAGGAGCTGGACATCATGAAGATGGAAATGCCGCCGGGTTCCCGTGGCTATGGCGTGGACAACACCATCCACCATCCAGATACGGAAAAACGGGTGGCTGAAATTGAAGCGATCAAAGAAGCCAATCCCACAGCGGACCGTCACACCATGCAGGAACTTTTGAATCCGCTGAATATCCCGGAGAAGTTTAAAGGTAAAAACGAACGTATTGGCAGGGGGTACAACTAATGAGTGAAGAAGGTAGAATTTTAAAGTTTCATATATTCCGGTATAACCCCCAGAAAAAGGGCGACAAACCTCGTATGGTAACCTACGAGGTGGTCGAAGCCCCTGGGATGACCATATTTATTGCACTGAACGACATCCGGGAAAAACAGGATCCATCGCTTCAGTTTGACTTCATCTGCCGGGCCGGTATCTGCGGCTCCTGCGGTATGGTAATCAACGGCGGCCCCGACCTGGCCTGCCGGACATTGACCAGCAAATTCGAGGATGGGGAGATTACCTTGCTGCCCCTGCCCGGATTTGAACTCATCGGCGATCTTTCCGTAAATACCGGTAAGGTGATGCGTGCCATGAGTGAGCGGGTGGAATCCTGGATTCACGATGTGAATGCCGACAATGTCAATTTCAACCGGTTGGAAGAACGGATGGACCCCGACGTCATGGATGAAATCTATGAACTGGAACGCTGTGTGGAATGCGGATGTTGCATTTCTGCATGCGCCACCAAGCGGATGCGTCCGGACTTCCTGTCAGCTGTCGGTTTCATGCGCCTGGCTCGGTTTTATCTGGATCCCAGAGATAAACGGACCGATCAGGAGTTCTATGAAATCATGGGTGACGATGACGGCGTCTTTGGCTGCATGACCCTGCTGGGTTGTGAAGATTATTGTCCAAAAGATCTTCCCCACCAGACACAAATTGCATTTTTGAGACGTAAAATGGCCCTGATCAAATAGGGCGGTTTACGATGGTATAACACATCGCAATGATGGGGCAGCAGCCCATAATTCGCCGCTGCCCCATTCGTTTATGAGGATAAAAATGACCGATTTCAAATTTGACACCATGTTTCCGTTAGGGGAAGATACCACCGAGTATCGCCTGCTCACCAAAGACCATATACGGGTTAAAGAGTTTGAAGGCAAAGAGGTACTGATCGTGGAACCCCAGGCATTGCAACTGCTTTCCGAAGCCGCGTTCAAAGATGTTGCCCACCTGTACCGGGTGGAGCACCTGGAAAAAATTCGGGCCATTATTGATGACCCTGAAAGCTCCGATAATGACCGTTACGTGGCCTTGGAACTATTGAAAAACGCTGCGATTTCCGCAGAAAAAGTATATCCCATGTGCCAGGATACCGGCACTGCGATTGTTATGGGAAAAAAAGGCCAGCAGGTCTGGACCTGGTCCGACGACGAAGAAGAGCTGTCCAAAGGCGCGTTTGAGGCCTACACCAAAAATTACCTGCGCTATTCCCAGAATGCGCCGTTGACCATGTACAAAGAGGTCAACACCAAGAACAATATGCCGGCTCAGGTTGATCTGGCGTCTGTCCAAGGTGCAGAATACAAGTTCCTGTTCATGTCCAAAGGCGGCGGCTCTGCCAATAAAACCGCATTGTTCCAGATGACCAAGGCCGTACTGAACTCTGAAGAAATTCTGATCAATTTCATGCTGGATAAGATGCGGGCATTGGGTACGGCAGCCTGTCCGCCCTATCACATTGCATTTGTCATTGGCGGCACCACTGCCGAGTTGAACCTCAAAGCGGTCAAGCTGGCCTCTGCCAGATATCTGGATGCGTTACCCACACAAGGCAGTGAATCCGGCCATGCGTTCCGGGATGTGGATCTGGAAGAAAAGGTGCTGGCACGCTCTTATGAGTTGGGCTTAGGCGCTCAGTTCGGCGGCAAGCATTTTGCCCTGGATATCCGGGTCATCCGCATGCCTCGCCACGGTGCCTCCTGTCCCATCGGCATTGGGGTGTCCTGCTCTGCAGACCGCCAGATCAAGGGTAAAATTACCCGTGACGGTATATTCCTGGAACAGCTGGAAGAAGATCCTGGCAAATATCTGCCGGCAGCCGATCCGGAAATGGCACCTGCGGTTGAGGTTGACCTCAACCGACCCATGGATGAAATTCGTGCAGAATTGTCCAAGTATCCGGTGTCCACCCGGCTGTCCCTCTCTGGGAAGATCATTGTGGCCCGTGACATCGCCCATGCCAAGTTCCTGGAACGGTACGAAGCAGGAGATGGCCTGCCCGAGTACATCAAAAACCACATCATCTACTATGCAGGCCCGGCCAAAACACCCGACGGCCAGGCTTCTGGCTCCTTTGGCCCAACCACAGCCGGCCGTATGGATCCATATGTTCCCATATTCCAGAAGGAAGGCGGCTCCATGATTATGCTGGCCAAGGGCAACCGCACCCAGCAGGTCACCGACGCCTGTAAAGAGTACGGTGGATTCTACCTGGGATCTCCCGGCGGTCCGGCCGCTCGTCTGGGGCAGGATTTCATTAAAAAAGTAGAGTTGGTGGAATACGAAGAACTGGGCATGGAAGCGGTATATATGATTACCGTGGAAAATTTCCCTGCATTCATCATTGTAGATGACAAAGGCAATGATTTTTACGCCAACCTGCTCTAATTTCAAGCTGTCGTGAAAAATTAAAAAGCCCCAGGCAAGGCCTGGGGCTTTTTTTATGTGTACAAAAAAAATAAAAGAGCTGTTTATCGCTGCTGTTAATCAGGAAGGAGGAGAAGGAAAGACAAACAATTAAGGTATGCTGTACATTAAAGGGATGTCTATCCAAAAATCAGCGCGCTAAACAGCTCTTTTATTTCTTATGAAAATATCCAGTACCCAACTGGATTTTTTCTATCTTTGTTGTGGGAAACCCTGGAAAAAAGACCAGGATTTACAGCAGGGAAATCAGATACATGATCCCCACAGCCCCCAGTACCCATAACATGGCCTTTAAACTGCCGATGCCAAGATCCGAAAGGCTGAAATCAAAGGAAAGACTTCCATTGCCCGCTGTAGTAGATGAGTCTTCAGGTGTGAAAAAATAAATAATGGTTTTTATGATTTTGGTCATCAATTCTCTCATTTTTCACCTCCAGTGATGTTTGGGTTGTGCCTCAGTAAGGCGCCGGACATTCAGTGACGGTGTCTACCGTGTGTATCCAAAAATCATACAGGCCCAAGTAAAGAAGGGTCCCATAGAATCAGGAGTGTTGTGACGTATCATTTTGACAGGTGATTCAATGGACAAGTTCACCAAAAGTCATCGCTAAACAGACGCTATGTACAACACTCAAGACAACAAATACGCCTTTGAGACGCCAAACAATTTCCATTTATACTTGTTAAGTTATTCCCTTTTTAGTATTAAGTAAAATTAAAACTTTTAAACCTTTGCGTAAGTATCACTAATGATTCCCGACTTAAACAGAATCAAAACCTTTTATTATATCTATCACCACCTGAGTGTGGCTGAAGCGGCCCGAGAGATGAATATCAGCCCCTCGGCTGTGAGTCAGGCCCTGGCCAAACTGGAGGATGAACTGAGTTTGCCCCTGTTTACCCGGTTGCACCGAAAATTGGTTCCCACAGCCGCAGGCAAGGAGTTGTTTGCCCTGGTCTCCCCCTTTATGATTGAACTGGCATCTGGCGTTGACAGAATGATTCGGGCCAAAACGGTGCCGTCCGGACCATTGCGCATCGGTTCTCCCATTGAGTTTGGAAAATCTTATTTTCCAGGAATTTTTGCCGCCTTTCGACAGCAGTATCCCGAGGTGGTGTTTACCTTAAAGCTCGGGGATCCGACTAAAATTCTGGCCATGATTGCGTCGGGGGAACTGGATTTTGGCCTGGTGGATACCTTTTTTACCCGGGAAGCGGTGCAGGGGGATCTGGGCCGGTATCGTATTGAACCTCTGATTGATGAAGAGGTGATATTAGGGTGTTCAAAGGGGTATTATGAAAAGGCCGTGCAGGGGGATCACTCTTATACGCATCTATCAACCAGGGAATTTATCTCATACCGCAAAGGCGCATTGACGTTACGCAATTGGTTTCGCTACCATTTTAACCGCTATCCAAGTAAGTTGAACCGGGTAATGACCGTGGACAGCCACCAGGCAGTCATTAACGGCATCCTCAATCACTTGGGCATGGGTGTCATCGCCACCCATATTGTGGCAGGAAAAATCCAGCGCGGAGAAATCATCCCAGTACGGACAGAACGCAAAGATGTAATTAACAAGATCTCTTTGGCACAGCTCCAGGGTAAGAAACTCAGCCTCACCGAGCGCACGTTTATCCGCTTCATGAAAGAGGCGTTTCAAAAAGCCGGTATTTCCTTAATAAAGAAATTACGGGTTCACGAGATGCGACACGACAAGCATTCAAAGCGGAATTGATAGAAGACGGGGATAATTGGTTACAAATGATACAAAACAGGAATTTAACCAGTCATACATACAATGAAGAAATTGCAGAAGAAATTTACCAAAAAATTGTAAGCGTTTTCTATCCTCTTTTTATTTTGTTTCAAGAAAAGATGACCTATTTACAATCAAAAGAAGAAAAAAACGTTATAAGAAAGTCTGTGTAACTCACTCAGATCTTCCAAATTTTGTTGTGGGCTGTGCCTGGGTCTCGATAAGACCCAGGACGGCCCGTGAATGTATGTTCAAAAATGGTAACTGATTTTTGAGTGAACCCTAAGCAGAACGATAAAGCAATTGGCCTGTCTTCTCGACACCGTAGCCCCCCAGGGCCTGGACCCGTTGTTTGAATTCATCGCTGCGGATGGTGGTCAGCAGGGTCTGAACCTTTTGGGTATTAAAGTAGACCTCAGGAATCACCAGGTCATAGGATTCGGTGACCACGGGCAGGAAATCAAGCCCAAGGGCCACGGCTGCGGCCTTAATACCGAGACCGGCCCTTGCACGGCCCGAAAGAACGGCCACCGCTACGGACATATGGGTGTATTCATCGTGTTCATACCCTGGAATATCCTGGGGTGAGAGCCCCTTTTCTTTCAAACTGTAGTCCAGGAGAATGCGGGTCCCTGAACCGGCCTGACGGTTAATAAAGGTAAGTTTTCTTTCGGCGATATCTTCAAGGCCCTGTATGCCATCTGGATTTCCTTTGGGCAGAATCAGCCCTTGCTCGCGCATCACCAGGTTGATCAGGCGTACTGGGGTATCAGGCAGATACTTTTTAATGTAGGAGATATTATAGCTGCCGTCTTCAGGGTCCAAAAGATGGGCGCCTGCCATGTGACAGGCCCCTTTTTTCAATGCCATGAGCCCGCCCATGGATCCCACGTGGCTGGAGGAGATGCCGGTGCCCGGAGTGGTTTTTCGAATCTGGTCCGCCAGCAGGTCCAGGGTGTTGTCGTGGGAGCCGGTGATGACCACGGTTTCCTCAATGGCCGAGAGTGGGCGCAACAAATGGGCCTGTACAGGCTGATCATCTGCAATGCCCTCGATATGCCGGGGAATACGGATGATGCCATCGGCTTCGGTGAGGGTGGTAATGGATCCCGATCCCCGGGGCAGTTGGGAGGACATGAGTTTGCCGTCAACAGAGCCGATTTTTACCCTTAAAAATTCTTCCTGGCCCAGCTTGGACGCCACCTTCCGGGCCGGGGTAACCGTGACCGTCTGACGTTTGATTTCCGGCAGATGCTGCATGTTCAGCAGCAACGGCCCTGCAAATTCTTCAAAGGCCACAATGGCGGACACTGGATATCCTGGGATACCAAAAATCGGCGTCCCTTTGACATCACCAAACATCACAGGTTTCCCCGGCATCATGGTCACCCCGTGGACAAACACCTCACCCAGGTTTGAAATCACTGGCTTGGCATAATCCATGGAGCCAGCAGAGGACCCGCCGATGATCATCACCATGTCATAGTCTCCGGCTGCGGCATCGGCCACCGCGCCCTGAATGGTCTCAAGATCATCTTTAAGCATGGAATGAATTTCAAATTCAGCGCCATAGTCCTGGCACAAGGCCCCCAGCACGGTTGAATTGGATTCCACCACATCACCGGGCCCCATGGTATCAGGGGTGACATCCTGCCATTGTTTGAGTTCATTTCCCGTGGGAATGATCATCACTTTCGGCTTTTTTCGCACCGTTACCTCAAACACGCCGCCGGAGAGCAGTGCGCCCATGGCATAGGCGTTAATTTGATGGTCCCGGGGAAACAGCAGTTGGGTGGCAACGATATCCTCGCCCATTTTTCTGACATACTGCCAGGGAAACGCCGGGGCCTCGATCTCAACGGTGGTGTCATCCAAGGTGTTGAGGTTTTCAATCATGATGACCGCATTGGTGCCTTCTGGCATGGCATGCCCCGTATTGACCCAAAATGCGGTGCTGCCAATCTCCAGTGTTTTGGGGGTATCTTCACTTGCCCCAAACGTGACCTGCGCATCCACCGCAATTCCGTCCATGGCGGCGGCATGGAAATTGGGGGAAGAGATGGCAGCCACAGCCTGGGACCCAAGCACCCGGTCTTTGGCATCCACCACCTTTAAGGTTTCGGTTCCCATGGTCAGCCCGCCGAATTTATCCATGAGACAATCTTTGGCCGCTTCAATGCTGACCATATTTAAATAGATGTTACGTTTTGTATTCATATCTGCGTTCCCACTTGTTTAAAACAAAATGATATCTTCCATACTGCCCTTTTCCAGCCCTTCCACATGCTCCCCGATTTCAAGGAGGCCATCGGCATGGACCATGGTTCGAATCAGCCCGGATTTTCCCAAGACCGGGCGGGCCTCAAGCCCCCGTTCGCCTGGATGAAGGGCCACCCGTACAAAATCCCTGCGCCCCTGGGCCGACGCCAGGTTTCGGGTCAGGCGGGCCGGGATCCGAATGGGCTCAATCGGTGCAGACAGTCCCCGTATCTGGTTCAGGAACGGAATCACAGCAATTTTTAAAACCACCATAGCTGACACCACCTGACCGGGCAAGCCCCAAACCGGGGTATTTCCGGACCGGGCCAGGATGGTGGGTTTACCAGGGCTCACGGACATGCCGTGAACCAGAATCGTTGTATCTGGCAGTCCGGACAACACCTCCACGGTATAATCCCGGGTTCCCACAGAGGAGCCGCCGGAAAGCAGCACCATGTCGGTCTCTGCCAGGGCTTTTTTACAGGCCGCTTCCAAGGCGTCAGGGTCATCTTTGATAATGCCGTAACGCAATGCCCGGCCGCCGGCTTCCTGGATCAATGCGGCCAGTGAATAGGAATTAATATCCCGAATTTTACCTGGCGAAGGCGATTCTGTGATGGGAATAATTTCATCGCCTGTGGAAATAATCCCGACCTTTGGCGTGGAAAATACCTGTACTTGCGAATAGCCCAAACCGGCGATCAATCCCTGTTCCTGGGGTCGGATGAGGGTGCCCTTTTCCAGAACCACCTTTCCCCCGGCAAAATCTTCGGATGCATCAATCACATGCTGGAGTGGCGCAACACTTTTATAAATCTCCACGGATTGCGCATCCACAGCTTCCGTGTGTTCCACCATGACCACGGCATCTGCCCCCTTGGGCAGCATGCCGCCGGTGGAGATCCGTGCCGCACTGCCCGGCGGCAGTTCAAATTCTGGAATATCACCCATGGCAATGCTTCCTGCAATTTCCAGCCAGGCTGGCGTGGACTCCGATGCCCCAAAGGTGGATGCCGCCCTAACGGCATACCCATCCATGCAGGATCGCCGGAATCCAGGCATATCCTCTCTGGCCAGGATATCCTGGGCCAGTACCCTGGACCAGGTTTCTCCAATATCAACGGTTTCAGCCGTCACCGATGGAAAATCTCCGGCCAGGGCCAGCACTTCATCCAGGGTCTTTACATTGAAAAAATGGTTCATTTTAAAGCGTCTTTCACCCGTTCCATGGCCTTGGTTACATTTTCAAGGCTGTTGAATGCGGAAATCCGGATATAGTCATTGCCGCAACGTCCAAATCCGCCGCCCGGCGTACAGACCACACCGGCTTTATTTAAGAGTAGATCAAAAAAGTCCCAGGAATCCCGGCCACCGCCATGGATCCAGATATAGGGGGAATTTTCTCCGCCCACAAAATCAAACCCCAGATCGGCCATGGTCTGACGGATCACCTTGGCATTGGCCAGATAGGCATCGATATATTCTTTGACCTGAACCTTACCGGCCTCGGAGTATACGGCTTCGGCGGCTTTTTGTACTGGATAGGAAACACCGTTGAACTTGGTGGTGTGCCTGCGGTTCCACAAGCCGTGCAGGGATATTTTAGTGCCGTCGGCCGCATAGACGTTGCAGGCCTTGGGCACCACGGTAAATCCGCAACGGGTTCCGGTAAATCCGGCGGTTTTGGAAAAACTTCGGAACTCCACGGCCACCTCTTTGGCCCCTTTGATTTCATAAATACTTCGGGGCAGGCTCTCATCCCGGATAAAGGCTTCATAGGCCGCATCAAACAAAATCAAAGCCTTGTTTTCCCTGGCATAGTCTACCCAGGTGCGCAACACCTCCTTTGTGGCGGTGGCGCCGGTGGGATTGTTTGGAAAGCAAAGGTAGATCAAATCCACCGGTGTTTTGGGCAGTTCCGGCATGAACCCGTTTTCTTTGAGGCAGTCCATGTAGTAAATCCCCTGGTACCGGCCATCTTCATAGGTGCCGGTACGGCCGGCCATGACGTTGGTGTCCAGGTAAACGGGGTAAACCGGATCGGGGATGGCAATCTTAATATCTTTGGCAAATAATTCTTGAAAATTGCCAGAATCGCATTTGGCACCGTCGCTGACAAAAATTTCATCGGCCGAAATATCAGCCCCCCGGGAGTGGAAATCGTTGGCGGCAATGGCGTCCCGTAAAAACGGATATCCCTGTTCCGGGCCATACCCCCTGAAGGTGGCGTCCTGGGCCATCTCCTCCACCCCCTGTCGGAAGCCGTCCACAATGGCCGGTGAAAGTCCACGGGTCACATCCCCGATGCCCAGACGAATCACATCCACATCGGGATTGGCATCCTGAAATGTCTGTACTCGTTTGGCAATGTCCGAAAAGAGATAAGATGCCTGAAGCTTACTGAAATGTTCATTGGCTCGAATCATATGGTTTTCCTCAAATATTCTGGTATAACGGCTACGGGACGCCTCTGGTCTATCGAATCCCAGGCGTTGGTCCACAACAAAACAAGAAAGTAATTCAGTACGTTACTAGGACTTTCATAAAAAAAATGAATCCCCGTTTGGACCGAATTTGTTTAAATAATTAAAATTCTACCTATTGTCCAGCAATAAATGTCCGGACAGATTGGGTCAACGCAATAAATTCCGCGATGGTCAGGGTTTCAGCCCTGCGCACCGGATCAATTCCTGCCCCGTCAAGGGCTGCGCCGGCGTCAGACTTTTTCAGGCCCAGTTCCCCACCGCTCATGGCGTTTTTCAAGGTTTTACGACGCTTGGAAAAGGCCGCTTTGATGACAGCAAACAACAGGGTTTCATCGGTTTGGTTGAGTGGGGTGGCGTCAAAAAAGTCAAACCTGAGAACCGTTGAATCCACCTCGGGCCTTGGAAAAAAATTGCTGGGTGCAATATCCGCCACATGGGAGACTGTTGACGCATATTGAACCACCGCCGTCAGTCGGGAATAGGCCCGTCCCCCTGGGGATGCCAGCAGCCGTTCAGCCAGCTCTTTTTGGAACATGAGAAAGGCCCGGTCAATCACGGCGCGCGCGTTAACCAGCTTAAATAAAATCTGGGAGGAGATATTATAGGGCAAATTTCCCACCACCACCAGTTTCTGGCCGTTGTGTGGCCCTGCAATGTCACGGATATCGGTTTTCAGTATATCTTTGGTGATAATATTTACATTTTTAATCCCATCGGCCTCAAGCGCCTGGGCCAACAGCGGTACCATTCTTCGATCTTTTTCAACCGCAGTCACATGTTTTGCGGCCCGGGCCAAAGGCCTTGTAATGGCGCCGAGTCCCGGCCCGACTTCAAGCACCCGGGTCTTTTCATCAACGCCGGTACGGTCCACGATCATCTGGGCCGTATTGGGATCGGACAAAAAATTTTGTCCCAACTCCTTTCCGGCGTATAGGTTGTTTTGTTTAAGCAACTTTCCAGGGTGCGTCATGGCGGGCATTTCCCCCATAAATTCGGTATATTCTTCAATTCGGCAGCTATCATACCACATGATGCGTATCGCCCCAACCCCCCTTCATTTTATTGTTTTTTTAATCACCTGTCTTGACTTTCCTTTTTTTAGGAAGTAATTTTTGGCAGTAATTCATAAGCAAAACCATCTGCGACTTTTTACGGTGTCGAAATATCCTGAAGGACTTTTTCAATTAAGGATTTTCATCCAGGATACACCGACCAATGAAAGGAAACATTTTACCATGGAACCTAAAGACATCAGTGCAAATTGGGAATATTTTATCAAGGCCCTGTGCCAGAGACTGGATATCGCCAGCACGGCTGACATTAACCACCTTCATGCCAGGCTTGACAAATTGGAAAAGCTTCTTTACCGGAAGCAATCCTTGGAAAAAAATGACAAAAAACCACAATCTAAAAAGAAAAAAAGTGCATCCGCCCTTGCGCTGGAAATCATCAGCCATCATCCCGATGGCGCAGATTTTAAAACCATCAAGGCTGCCACCGGTTTTGACGACAAAAAACTGAGAAATATTATTTTCAGACTGTATAATAATAAAAAAATAGATCGGATTAAACGGGGGATTTACAAAGTCCTTTAAATCGGCCCCACCAGAATTTCGAACTGCCCATCGACCAATATGGCATTAGACCCATCAGGAAAATATATGGAAAAAATTGCACTCAACCCCGGACAGCGCCTCTGTGGATATCATGTTAAACGGGTGGCACGTCTACCCAACATCGACGCCCATCTTATTGAATTGGTTCACACTGCCACTAAAGCCGTCCACATTCACATCGCCAGCCCGGATAAGGAAAATACATTTGGCGTGTTTTTCAGAACCGTGCCCACAGACGACACAGGCGTGGCCCATGTCCTTGAACATACCGTCTTGTGCGGATCGGAAAAATATAAGGTCAGAGATCCATTTTTTTCCATGATTAAACGCAGCCTGTCCACCTTTATGAATGCGTTGACAGCATCAGACTGGACCATGTATCCATTCTCAACCCAGAATAAAAAAGACTATTACAACCTCATGGATGTCTATCTGGATGCCGCCTTTTTTCCCAATATTGATGCGCTAAGTTTCAAACAGGAAGGACACCGCCTGGAATTTGAAGCCAATGACGACGGTGAATCGGCGCTGGTATACAAGGGGGTGGTATACAATGAAATGAAAGGCGCCATGTCCTCCCCCGATCAGGTGCTGTTTCGGGCCCTGCTCAAGGGGCTTTATCCCGATACCACCTACTGCCATAACTCCGGCGGAGATCCTGCCAAGATTCCCTCACTCACCCATGCGGGGTTAAAGGCCTTCCATGCCAAATATTACCATCCGTCCAACGCCTTTTTTTATACCTATGGCAATCTTCCTTTGGAGGAGACTCTGGAACATATCCAGGATAGGGTGCTTTCCCGATTTGATGTGTTGGAGATGGATACCCGGGTGCCTTCCCAGCCGCGGTGGGATGCCCCAAGAACCCTGGTCCAACCCTACGCCTATACCGATACCGACAGCATGTCCAAGAAATTTCAGGGCTGCGTGGCCTGGCTGACCTCGGATATCTGTGACGGATTTAACGTGCTGGTACTGACCATTTTGGAACAGATTCTCCTGGGCAACTCGGCCTCCCCCCTGCGCAAGGCACTGATTGATGCGGAACTGGGCACCGCCCTGTCCGACGGCAGCGGATTTCACGCAGACAACCGCGACACCATGTTTGTCTGCGGATTGAAAGACATTGAAGCCGCTTCTGTCCCCAAGGTGGAAAAGATCATCCTTGATACCTTGACCCGCCTGGCGGACAAGGGAATTGATTCCCGCCTGGTGGACTCCGCAATCCACCAGATCGAATTCTATCGCAAAGAGATCACCAATACCCCGGATCCCTTTGGCATTAAAATGCTTCTCGGCATTGCCAGCACAGTGATCCACGGCGGGGATCCAGTGGCCTGTATTAACATTGATGATGATCTGGCACAACTCAAGGCGGAACTGGAAAACGGCCCGTTCCTGGAAACTAAAATCCGGGAATTTTTCATTGATAATCCGCACCGGCTTCTCTTTACCTTAAAGCCAGACACCGCACTTGCGGCCCGGCAAGCGGAGGAAATCCGGGCTGAACTCCAATCAAAACTCAAGCAGCTGACACCAGAGGATCTCGAACAGATCAACGCCGATGCCAAGGCCCTTGAAGCCCTTCAGGAATCTGAGGAAGACCTGTCCGTGCTGCCCACCCTGGCACTTGAAGATGTCCCCCGGCAGATCGAAATTATCCACCCGGATCAGATGGACGGGGTATCCATGGCCACCTGCTACGACAAGGCCACCTCGGGCATTTTATATTTTACCTGCCCTGTGGGGGCTGGTCATATTGCACCGGAATTGTTTGCCATGGTTCCCTTTTTCTGCCGGGCATTCACCAACAGCGGTACGGCCAAAACCACCTATGTGGATATGGCCAAACGCATGGATATGTATACCGGCGGCATTTCTGTGGCCCCATTTTCCGGCACCTATTTTAACGGGGAAGGGGGCGCACACTCGTTTCTGGCCATCCAGGGCAAGGCACTGGACCGAAACGTGAACAATCTGTTTGATCTGATGGATGAATTTATCAACGCATATGGGTTCTCCGACCATGAGCGGCTTAAAAGCCTGCTCCTCCAATATCAGGCGGGTCTTGAATCCTCAGTGGTGTCCGCCGGACACCGCTATGCCATCTCCCTGTCCGCAAAGCATCTGTCCCGTTCCGCTCACATTAGTGAACTTTGGCACGGTATTGCCCAGTACAGTGCTGTGAAGGCATTGGCGGCAGGTGCGACGGGAGCAGATACAGGGGAAATGGCCCTGGTGCAACTGGCCCAGAATCTGACGGCCATTGCCGATGCCCTGCTCAAACAGGAGAATCTAAAACCTGCGGTGATTGGCTCCGGCGATGTGCTGCGTCAGGCAGACCGCCGAATCAAGGCCATACACGATGGCCTGTCCAACGGCACCCACAAGGCATTTTCCACACCAGACATCACCTGGGATACCCACCGTCCCTATGATGGCTGGTACACCAACACAGCCGTTTCCTTTGTGGGACAGTCCTTTAACACCGTTCGTATCACCCACCCCGATTCCCCAGGGCTGGCCGTAATTTCAAAACTACTCCGGCTCCTTTACCTCCATAAAGAAATCCGGGAAAAGGGAGGGGCTTACGGCGGACTGGCCCTGTATAACACTGAAGAGGGCATTTTTTCCTTTGGCTCCTACCGGGATCCCCACATCAAACGCACCCTGGATGTCTTTGCTGATGCCTGTGATTTTATCAGGGCTGGGAAATTTACTGAGACCGATGTGAAAGAGGCCATCCTTCAGGTGTGCTCGGATATTGACAAGCCCGACACCCCCGGCCCTGCGGCCATGAAGGCGTTTTACCGGCAGATCACCAAACTTTCCGACGACATCAGGAAAGGGTTTAAGGACGCCTTGCTGGGGCTGGATAAAAAACGGATTCAGGCCATTGCCGATACCTATTTCACCCGGGATGAAGCAGATAAAGGCATCGCTGTTATCTCTGCAAAACCCCTGCTGGAACAGGCCAATCAGGCCCTTGAGGCGGAGGGAAGAGCACCCCTGAAGCTGAAAAAAATCTGATTACAATGGATTGGCAGGATGTGCTGTAATGCGAAAAAAAAACGCAGCTGACATTCTATGATCATATTATCATTCAAGAGGGTGTGAACAAAAATGAACGCCCCCTCTTTTTTTGTATCCGCTGATCTTGCGTGGCAAAAAATGATCAGGCGTTCGATAAAAATTATGTTTTGCTTTCCATCATGGCCTGAACAAATGTCAGCGTTTCTTTCACCGCTTTGTTCATCATGGTCTCGGCCATTAAGGCTTTCCATTCGCCCTTGTCCAAATCCCGGCGGATATTTTCAGCCACGGTGGCGTTTAACTGGTGTTTGAGCTGGATAAAGGGCCTGTTGGGCGTATCAATCCACAGGCAAATGATCTCCTTGGCCCTATCAATGAGACGCTCGCTGTCCACCACTTCATCCACCAGTCCCATTTCCAGGGCACTTTGCGGTGCCATCATTTCCCCGAAATACATTACATCCCGATACCTTTTATTTGAATCCAGACCGAACCGGGCAATGGCGGACTGGGCCACGGACAGGGATAGACCGATCTTGATTTCACTCATGCCGATTTTTATTTTGGGATGGCTGGCGGCAATCCGGTAATCCGATGCCAAAGCAAGAATCATCCCCATGGCTGCGGAATGGCCATTCAAGGCACATACCACAGGTTTTTGACAGGTGAAATAATTCAAAAGGATATCTTCTTCTTCCTCAAAAAATGCAACTGCTGCGTCGCCGGTCTCAAACCCGATAAAGGTGGGCAGGCTGAATCCACTGGAAAAAAAGCGTCCCTCTCCAGTAAGGACAATCCCTTTGAGGTCATCGGTATTGTTCACGTCATCAATGATATCATTGAGTTGACGAAGCATTTCAATGGTGATGGCATTGGTGGCACCGTCACTGAGCTGGGCGATGACGATATTATCCTGGATTGTTTTTTTCAGCATCATTATTCCTTTTCATCTGTGAATTGCTAAGGCCCATGATCAGAATTAAATCTACCACAGATACGCCGAATTTTAAGTCACCTTCAAGGCACGCCAAAGGACGCATATTGATTTTATATGAGAGTCTGTGTAACTTACTCAAATCTTTCAAATTTTGTTGTGGGCGATTTTATTTTAATCATGGGCCTAAGACAGAATCATTTCTACCTCAATTTCTCCAGCGCCTGAACGCAGGAACCGGGCATCGGGATAGTTCTTTTTAAAGGTATACAGCATTTTCGCATTGTCTGCCAATACGGTGGCGCAGAACCGAGTGTAATGATTTTCCTTTGCGATTGTTTCCAAGGTACTCAGCAGAAAGGAGCCGATGCCCTGCCCGTGGAGTTCGTCCTTCACCAGGAATGCGACTTCTGCCGTGTCTTTGTTCACCTCGCCATAGGAACCGATGGCCACAATCTGCTTTCGTTTTCCACGCTGCATCAAGGCAATGAGGCTCATATTGCGATGATAATCCACTGCGGCCCATTGTTCTTGAAGCATTTTTCTGGAAAACACCTTGCGCTTGTTAAAAAACCGGTAGTAGATGGAATCTTCCTGGAGGGAATAATAAAAATGCCGTGATTCAAATTCATCCGACGGCAAGAGCGGCCTGACCTCCAGACTTTTGCCGCTGGCCAGATCCAAGGTGTACTTATAGGAATCTATAAACAACAGGTCCTGGCGGGTGGGAGGCAGCTGATCAGCGAAAATATAGTGGCGTTGCTTGGCCTGTTCAATCAGCTCATTTCTGAATTTGGGATGGGCAATCTGGGCCAATTCCATCACCCGCTGGGATATACTTTTACGCCGGATCTCCGCAATGCCATATTCGGTAACGATAATATCGATATCCCCCCGAGTGGTCGCCACGCCCGCCCCTTCACTTAAGTGGGGGACAATGCGGGAGACCTCATCATTCTGCGCAGTGGAGGGGATGATCACAATGGAAAACCCCCCTTTGGACATGGCCGACCCCCGGATAAAATCCACCTGATCTCCGATGCCCGAATAGAAAAGATAGCCCTTTGAATCGGTACAGATCTGACCGGTCAAGTCCACTTCCAATGCAGAGGAGATAGAAATAAAGCGATCATTCCTTGCAATAACATTGGGGTCGTTAACAAATTCCGAAGAGCGAAAATAAAACATGGGGTTGTCGTGGACAAACTCGTATAATGCTTTGGACCCCATGCACAACGAGGTCACGGCCCGGTCTGTGAGATAATTTTTTTCTTTGTTGGTGACCGCTTTGTTTTTTAGCAGGGGGAGCAGGCCATCTGTGATGACCTGGGTATGGATGCCCAGGTTTTTTTTATCTGCCAGATAGGGCATGATGGCGTCGGGAAGATGGCCGAAACCAATTTGCAGGGTGGCACCGTCATCCACCAATTGATTAACATAATGCCCAATGCGTTCAATGACCTGCGGATTCTTTGTTTCTGGCAAAGATTCCACCAGGGGTTCTTCCCAGGGAACCAGATAGTCGATTTCATCAATATGGATTAATGAGTCCCCCCATGTTCTGGGCATGTTGGGATTGACTTGTGCGATGACCATGCCAGCGTTTTTGGTGCCAGAAAGTGTAATGTCCACAGAAATACCCAGAGAACAATACCCATGCGGCTCTGGCGGGCTGACCTGGATCAGGGCAACATCCAGACCGATCTCATTATCCCTGAACACTTTGGGGATCTGGGACAGGTAAATGGGGATGTAATCAATTTTACCTTCAAAGGCGAATTTACGCATTCTTGGGGAAATAAAAAACAGTTTAATGGCAAACCGGGAAGTAAAGCGCCCATCGTCCACATATTCGGAAAGTGTGGAAGAGAGCATTTGATACACGATGATATCCTGGATTGAAGGATTTTCAACCATGGCGCGGATGAGCTTCTGGGGCTCACCGCAGCCGGTTCCAATAAATACCCTGGATCCATTTTGTATTTTCTTGACACTTTCTTCTGGTGTGAGAAGTTTTTCAGGGCAGACGTCCGTTAGGTTCATACATCCTCTCTTGAAACATAAGGGCCATGGGCCAATCGAGGCCTAATCGAAACAAATCATGAAAGAACCGAATGGGTTTGCATCGGACTTTCATATAACGGCCACGGGCCGCCCTTGGGTCTTATCGACACCAAGGCTCAGCCCACAACAAAAATTGAAAGATCTGAGTGAGTTACACAGACTTTTTTTAATGGAGTTGCAGAGGGCGTACCGAGTCAGGGCAATATTTTCCCCGCACCCGATAATTCGGGAAATATATTCCAATTCATCTTGGTGCCTTTGGCAGTCTTATTGTTTTTAACTATTTAAAAATATTATTATTTCCAAGATAATTAGCCAGTGGCACGATCATTGCTGAACCCTCAGGTATCAATGTTTAATAAATGGATGAGATATGAATTTTAATTTGCCAGACATAAGCCGTATGTTGGTTCAAAGTGGTGCGATAAGTGCGCCCGGCACCCCAGGCATTGTTACATCCGGGTCTGGATCCGGTACTACAGAGTTCAACGAAAATCTTCAAACCGCTTTTGCAAAGCTGGAAGCTATTGTGAAGGACGATTCCCAGGCCGACCACAGGGGGGGAGCACAAAACAGCAAGCTGAAACAGGCTGCCGCTGCCGTTCGAAACGTATTATTCGAAAACGCCCAGGGCAAATTCGGGACAAATCACACGGCGGATGTCAATCGCGAAAAAATTCTGGCAAATCTGGAAAAAACCCTGGCCGGCAAATCGTTAAAGGCCAACCCCATCCCGGTTGGTCAAAATGACAAGCGAAAACAAGCTGCCGCTGAAATCTGGAACATATTATTTGCAAAGATCCAGGGGCAGCACACGAGAGACTTCGAAACAAAAAGTGGGTCTGTTGGTCATGGTGAAAAGATTCTGTCAGCGCTGAGAAATGCCCTGATTAAACTGGTTGACGGAAATTTAAAAACGGCCACTGTCAGCCCTCAGGGGCTCGATGCCCTGCGTGATTTGCTTGCGGCTGCGGGATTCAATCTGGAAGCGGTCAACGGGATTATGAATGACCTTAAAGAACAGGCCGGTGCAGCACAGATCCCTTTGGATACGGTGCTGGCGGCCCTGTCCCCCTTGAAAGACCCCCAGGTTTTCAAAACGGATGAGGCGGATGTCTATTTGGAAACGTCGGCCCTTGCATTTCTCACTGTAATAATAGAACAATTTGGATTGCCAAAAGAGGATGTCAGACATATTGTTGAACAGGCTGATGAGGGCCAAAAGGGAATCAATCTCAGCCACATATTTCAACGTCTGTGCGACATTGAAACCCAGGCCCGCCAGGCTGGCGTCATTATCACGGCACCAAACGAACAGCGTCAGTTTTCTAAATGGGTCAAAGGATTAAATATCTCTTTACCTGAAACCGATGGCAACGAGGATGTAACACTCAAAGATCTTCTGACTGCGTTTGATAACTATATTCAGTCCAAATCCAAGGTGCAAACCGGGACCAACACGTTGGCCCAGTCCTCGACCTCAGACGCCATCAAATCGGAACCTGTTTTCCAGCAACCTCTGGCCAGGTCGCATACCGCCAACGCGGCAATGGTGAACCGCTTTATTCAATCGGTATCTGTGAATGACGGATCTGCTGATGCGCAGCCCCAATTTTCATATCTCCAGATCAAAAATCGGCTGAAAGATGACATGCTGATCCCCGAAAAGGAGAAGACACTCAAACACGGATTGTCTTCTGTAAATGGGCACCCGGATACCGATCCCCTGGTCAAGGCTGCGGCATCTGTATTGTCCAAACAGGGCCGTTCAAACCTGGCGGATTCAAATCACACGGCCACAGGTCACGAGGGTAAAACAGAGATCTCAACGCCTGGGGATATTCTGCATAGTGCTACGGTTCCAGGCAAGCGTGATTTTGCAGACAATATGTTCAACCCGGTCAAGGCGAAATCTTCAGAACGTGCTCTACCCTCATACGTGACTACGCAGGTCAACAAAAGCATTGTACGGGCCGTGAACAATGGGGAAAGCAGTTTGAAAATTCAGCTTAAGCCAGCGGCACTGGGGCGGCTGACATTAACCATTGATAATACAGGTAACAGTATCAAGGTCAGTATCGTTACCGAGCACCAGGCGACCAGGGATATGCTCACCGCCAATGTGGGAGAACTGAGAACAACACTCCAGTCATCAGGGATCAATTTGGACAGCTTTGATGTAAACATGGGCAGTGAATTTAAACAATCCATGGCGGATGCTGGAAATCAGGCTGGCCAGTTCAGCCGTCGGAATAAAAAACACAACGGGGGGTCTGGCACGGGAAGCGGTGACCTAGTGGGCGAAGAACTGACCGTTCCCGATGGGCCGGTATCCGAAACCCCTTCCAACAGCGCATATTATTTTGTGGCGTAGAGGAGAACAGGCATGAGTATTTCATCATCCGGTAATGCATCATTGGACAGGCTGGTCAGCAGTTACCAGTCCATTGAAAGCCAGAAAGAAAAAGAGAGTGATACGCTGGGAAAAGATGCCTTTCTAACCATGCTAGTGGCCCAGCTTGAAAATCAGGACCCTTTGAATCCTAAGGACGGCGCCGAATTTTCTGCCCAGCTGGCACAATTTTCCCAGTTGGAACAATTGATGTCTCTCAATGATGCCATGGAAAAGCTGTCCACCTCTTCTTCTGCCGGAAGTTCTGAAAAGGATCTCATGTCTTATATGGGCAAACAGGTCACTGGCGAAGTGGATACCATTCAAGTCAGCATGGGTGACGTTTCAGGCGGTTTTTTTAATCTGACTGAATCTGCGGAAATACGGGTGGAGATTTTGAGCAGTGACGGCATTGTCGTGAATACCCTGCCCCTGGGGACTAAAAACAGTGGCTCTCATCTGATTTCCTGGGACGGCACCGACACCACGGGCAATGCAGTGGCAGACGGGACCTATACCTATCGGGTGCTGGCCAATACCGGCATGGGATACACCCAGATACCCAATGAGGTGGCCGGCACCGTTGAAGGCATTGCTTACAACGACGACAAACCCTATCTGGTGGTTCAGGGGATATTGTTTGACCCAGATAAGCTGACATCGGTCACCCATGTGAAAAACGATACCGCACCAATGGATTCGGTGATGAGTTACCTGGGTAGAACCGTAACTTCAAATAAGCCCATCATTGAGGTGAAAGATGGCGTTGTGAAGGGCAGTGATCTGACATTTAACCTTGAAGGCAGCAGCGCGGCAACCCTCAAAATTTTTGATCCATTCGACAATTTGGTGCGCACCATCGAAATGGCCGAGGGGGATACCACTGGCGGCACCAACACTGTCAGCTGGGATTCCTTGGGAGACAACGGGCATCAGGTATTGGACGGATTGTTTTACTATACGGTAGAAGCAGAATCCGGCAGGGCCATAACCCCGGTAACTGAAGAGGTGGTCGGTATCAGAAATACCAACAGTGCCCAGTACCTGGTGTTGGGCGACAGCGGCCGTCTGATATCTGTTGGCTCCATCACCGCAGTGGCCCAATAGCGGTCATGGAGAAATACGGTCTAGCACCATAGCCGGGGCCATAACAACTCACTGAAAAATAAAAAAATTATAATGGCGATATAACGGCCACGGGCCGTCCTGGGTCTTATTGATACCCAGGCCCAGCCCACAACAAAGATTGAAAGATCTGAGTGAGTTACACAGACTTTCATATAACCGCCACGGGCGGACCTGGTTTTTCACCTCGGTTCGCCCACAACAAATATCGAAAGAACCGAATGGGTTTGCATCGGACTTTCATATAAAAAAAAGCACAGGAGAAGATCATGTCTTTATCAAGTTCACTTTTTACAGGGACCAGCGGTTTGAAAAACATGGGCAATGCCCTTCAGGTAACGGGTAACAATTTATCCAATCTGAATACCATCGGTTACAAACGCGGTCGGGCCACTTTTGCCGACACCCTGTATGAAACGGTGACCACCCAGGGCGGCTCAGACCAGGTCGGCCGCGGCATGGCCGTGGGAGACGTCAGTCAGAATTTCAGCCAGGGGTCCTTTGAATCCACAGGTAATGCAACGGATCTCTCCATCGGTGGAAACGGATTTTTTATCATGCGTCAGGCCGACAGCGAGAACACCTTTTACACCCGCGCTGGTAATTTCTTTTTTGACAAGAGTGGTCAGCTCGTCAACCCCGAAGGGTATGTGGTACAAGGCTGGGCATTGGATGAGGAAACAGGCAATGATGTAGGCGCCATTGGCGATATTGTGCTTGAGGCATTTACCAATCCCCCTAAAAAGAGTAGTGAAATTACTGCCATTACAAACCTGGATGCAGATGCCACAAGCCAATCTGTTGTGTTGTCAAACAATTGGGACAGTGATGAGGACATCTATTTAACCACAAGCAGTTATGAATATCCAACAGTGACCAAGGTATATGATTCCCTTGGCAGTAGCCATGATGTTACAATTTATTATGATAAAAAATCAGGGACGGAATGGGAATACATTATCACCTGCAACCCAAACGAGGATAAAAGAGAGGGGGTTCAGGGAACAGATTCCAAAGGGCTCCTGGCCCGGGGCACCATCACATTCAGCCAAAGCAGCGGTGATATCCTGGATATTACCATGAGCGAATTCACCGGCCGCTTAGGCAATTTTTCGGCCAACGGGATTAACAGCGTTGAAGATATAAGTTATGAAATTCTAAATGCTGAACAATTGGCTTATGATGGGTATGGATTTTCGTTTGAGTATGACGGTTCTGCCTGGAATTTTGTGGATGGGAATAACAACGGCATAATTGATAACGCCGAAAAGCCAGAGAATTACCCCAACTCCACCATTGTATATTCAGACGAGGATGAGATTCATCTGGTTTTGAACCAGCAGGATGCCACAGATACCGATCCAGATATTATATTTAAGATGAAAAAGTCAGCAGTGGCGACCGATTCCATTGGATTTGATATCAATGAAGCCAAGGACCTTCATGTACAGGGTATTGAAGGTACCCGGTATTTTGGGGGTACTGCCAATGATAATACCACATTGGAGATCAATGATCCCAGCGTGATGACCACCAATTCCAAAGGCCTTGGCATTGTCTGGAATCCTAATGTGGGCAATACGGGCAGATGGTATTGGAGTAACCCTTTATTGGCCTATGGTGCCGGCGGCACCGCCAACACATTGGTTTCAGGGGTGACCCTGGAAACGGCAACCGGCGGTACGCTGCCCGTCAGCAGCGGAACGGGAACCTTCACCTATAATAATGTTGCAGATATGTCCATGGTGGCGGATATTAAGATGCGGTACAACGGTACCACCAGTCAGTGGGACTGGAATGACGAAATCAAAACAGATGATTTCAACAGCACATTTGATTTTGTACCCACCAATGAACCGACCCTTTCCATTAAAACCGTTGGCAGTGAAGGGGCGATTGCCACGATTACCACCGGCGCACTGCCCACCTTTTATTGGCTTGAAGGCAGCAGTGAGTGGTCATTGTCTTCTACCAATGCAGTGACCCAGGCAACCATTGGGGGCAGTACCATCAAAATTAATACTGCGGCTACAACTAACGGTGCCGTGAATTTCGATATCTGGTACAATAATTCCGCCGGTGCGACAACGGCTGAATATACATTTGGCACGCCGCTTACAACTGCATACACCGGGTCGATGACGTTTATTATGGATCCCACGCCGCCTGCTGAATATGCGGATGCGAAAATTACCTATTCCCCCACCCAGGCCTTTGACATTGATTTTGATGGCGATAATACCCTGGATCTCCAGGTAAACCCCACCGCCTTGGCCGCACCCACCGCAGGGGCCATCCTTGAGTTTTCTGTAGATCCCAATGTGCCGCCCAAAGAATATGCCAACGCGACGTTAACCGGAGACCAGACCGAAGCTGTAATTGATTTGGACGGTTCCGGCAATGACGATGATAAGGATGATATCAGATTTTCATTTGCCAATGCGTTGAAGTTTGGCGCCAGTACCCATCCCTACAATGACAGAAGTGAAATTGATTTTGATATTGTCGGGTCGACTGCCTGGACAGAAATCAGTAAAACCGATATTGAAAAAAATGGATATTTCAGTTTCAAAACAGATTTTCTGGGCGGAGATTTTGGTCTCACTGAGAACGATATTCAATTAAATATTGGTGCAAAATACGAAAATGGGGCGTTTGTAAACGATTCACTTTCCTCAACCCAGTTTTCAAGGTCTTCTTCAACCATTTACCAGGACGCAGACGGCTATGCTGCCGGTGACCTTGAAAGTGTGGATGTATCATCTGACGGGGTGATGACAGGCCGTTATTCCAACGGCGAATTGATTCCCCTGTTTAGGGTTGGATTGGCCAGTTTCAGGAATAATTACGGGTTGTCCAATGAGGGCGGCAACCTTTTCAGTGAAACCCGGGCCAGCGGGAATGCCATCACCAATAAACCCGGCGAAAACGGACTTGGCATCATCGCCCCCAATTCCCTTGAAATGTCCAATGTGGATATCTCTGAAGAGTTTGTGAATATGATCACCAACCAAAGAGGGTTCCAGGCCAACTCTAAAACCGTCACCACCGTAGATGAAATGATGAACACGGTGATCAGTATGAAACGATAGGCGACAGACCAGACCCAACTGGGCCTGAAACCACTGTCAAGAATATGACGTTAACGCCGTTTTCATTGACGGTAGCTGACAATCCCCCAATAGGGCAACCCCGCGTTTGCCCGGGGGATTGTTTTTGATTTTCCCCCCTTTTATTAAATTTCCTTTCATTTTTTGTTATCTTATGAAATGATGCTTAGTCATTCGCAGCATTTCACAAAAAAATTACAGCGTTCTGGCATAAGGCTTGCTGTTATTCTTGTTCATCACTAACTAAAAGCAAATCATCACCAGGAGGTATGGCGTGGCGGAAGACCTGTTGGACGACGTGGACGGCGAAAACACTGGGAACGCCCCGAAAGAAGAGACATCCACTGAAAAAAAAGGACGAATTAAAGGGCTTCTGGGCAATAAAAAGAAACTCATCCGCCTTGTATTGACCCTTGTCTTGATACTGGGGATTGGCACCGGGGTCTGGTTTTTCTTTTTTTCAGGGGAAACAGAAGACGATCCAGAAGCCCTGGCACAGGCCGAGGTAGAAGCCCAGGAGGCCGCCATGGTCAAGGAAATCGTGTTTGAAGATATTGTTGCCCTTGACCCCTTTGACCAAATTCCCCTCAAACAAGGATCGGCCATGAAAACGATCAGCCTTGAAATCTCCCTGGAACTTTTGGATAACCAGCTGCGCAAGCAAGTCTATACCGTAAGGGACCGGTTGGCCCGCATTGTAAAAACGCAGCTCCAGGAAAAAACCTGGATGGCCTTGCGAAGCCCTGAAGGTAAAATCCGTCTGAAGTATGAGTTGCTGGACAGGATGAATCGTATTTTTCCCAAAACGACGATTCGCAATATCTATTTTACGAAATTTCTAATGCAGTGATGGCGTTATGAGTGAGATACTATCCCAGGATGAAGTTGACAGTCTACTGGAGGGACTGGATTCCGGAGAAGTTGAGACCGAGACCGATGTGGCGGTGCCTGAGCAGGAAGAGGGCATTGTTGCCTATGACTTTACCAGTCAGGATAAGGTGGTTCGGGCAAGGATGCCGACCTTTGACGTCATTAATGAGCGCCTGTCCAGGGAGGTTCGTGCCACATTGTCCTCCCTGCTTCAGACCAATGTGGATGTCAGTGCCAATCCCTTTGACACCTTGAAATTTTCAGAATTTGTCCGCAGCCTGCCGGTCCCCACAAGCCTTCATGTCTTTCGGCTCGAACCCTTGAGGGGCCACGGGCTTGTGGTGTTGGAAAGCCAGTTGGTCTACAATTTGATTGATACCTTTTTCGGGGGGGAAGCCTTAGGAAAAGCCCGTGTGGAAGGTCGAGAATTCACCCCCATTGAAGAGGTGATGATTAAAAAGGCAGTGGTTGCCGTGCTTAAAAATATAGAAGCCTCTTGGTCTCCCATTGAACCGGTCAAGGCCGCTTTGATCCGCTCTGAAATGAACCCGCAGTTTACAGCCATTGTACTGCCGACGGATCTGGTGATTGTGACCCGTTTTGAAATCGAACTGGAACAGGTGGCCGGTAATTTGGTGGTGTGTTACCCCTACTCCATGATCGAACCCATGCGCAATAAACTCTCGTCAGGGGTACAGGCTGAAACCGAAGAGATCGATAATACTTGGCGCAGGATGATTGAAGACGTGATTGTGAATTCTGAAGTGGATTTAAAAATTTTATTGGGAAAAACTCAAATTACTGCTGAAAGATTGTTGTACATGCAGCCTGGGGATGTGATTCAGTTGGATAATGATGCCACCGAACCCATTTCCTGTTTTGTGGACGGGCTTGAAAAGATGACCGGCTTCATTGGTGTGCAAAGAGGGTTTCAGGCCTTTCAGATCAATAATAAAATAATAACCGATTGTGAGAATTAATCATGGCTGATACAAACGACAGCGTTGAAAATGGCAATCAAGCGCCATTGGAAGAGAGTGATGAGCAGCAGGCCCGGGAGCTGGACTTCATCCTGGATATCCCGTTGGAACTGTCCGTTGAACTGGGTAAAACCAAAATGCTGGTCAATGACCTGCTTCAATTGGGGCAGGGTTCCATTATCGAACTGAACAAATTGGCCGGTGAACCCCTTGAGGTGTATATCAATACAAAGCTCATTGCCCGGGGGGAAGTGGTGGTGGTCAACGAAAAATTCGGGGTCCGTCTCACCGATGTCATCACCCCCATTGACCGGGTTAAATCCCTTGCATCTGAAGAGACCGAATGAATACCGATCCTGATATCTGGCTTGCGTTTACCCGGACATTTGGGATGCTCTTCATTGTTCTGGCCCTCTTTGTGCTTGCCTTTTATCTGTTTAGAAAATTTTCAGGCATGGGGATCAAAGGATCGGGCGATACCCTGATCCAGGTGATGGCGGTGCATCATCTGTCTCCCAAAG
>PDWJ01001581.1_pt1 | contig 27573 bp, 24 predicted proteins | sample 1430881 | NCBI WGS metagenome assembly PDWJ01 (sample SAMN01162460, study PRJNA174530) | Oral metagenome, whole genome shotgun sequencing project. | biome: Marine environment; feature: Marine mammal; material: Swab sample of the gingival sulcus; isolation source: swab sample of gingival sulcus...
TTTGACACTTTAAAACGATGCGTAATACCACTTAATTCTTCGGCCAGGTGTGCCAGTTCCGCGCAGGCTGTTGAGGTTTTCTCTGATCCCCGGGATGTTTCTTCTGCTACATTACTGATATTTAAAATATTGGCGCTCATTTCGTTGGCAACACTGGCTTGCTCTGAAGCCGTTAACGCAATACTCGCACTGGTATTTTTAATGGTCGCTACGGTATCGTTAATTGCGTTTAAAGATTTAGCCACTTCCGATATTTGCTCAACACCCATTGTCGCTTTTTCACGACCGACATCCATGACCGAAACCGCATTTTTCGAGCAGGTTTGTAAACGTTCTATCATGGCCTCAATTTCTTCAATGGAATCCTGGGTGCGTTTTGCCAAAGTGCGCACTTCATCAGCGACCACTGCAAAACCCCGGCCCTGTTCTCCGGCTCTGGCTGCCTCAATAGCAGCATTCAAAGCCAGCAGATTAGTTTGTTCTGCAATGCCGCGAATCACATCCAGAATCGTGCCGATATTGTCACAATCTTTTTCAAGCCCGTGAATCACCTCGGAAGCCCTTTCCACTTCTTCGGCCAGGCCATTAATGGCAGACCGGGTATTATTCACCACCTGATGACCTTTTTCTGCTTCGTTATGGGCATGCTCTGTTGACGCTGCGGCGCTTTCAGTATTACCAGATACCTCTCCCACCGACACCGACATCTGTTCCATAGCCGAAGCGATCACTTCAATTTCCTGGTACTGCCTACCAACGCCCTCACTGGTTTGTGATGAAATCACCGACAGTTCATCCGAAGCCGATGACAATCGTTCTACCGATTGCATCACGTCATTCACACTGGTTTCAAAGGTCGCCAACATTTCGTTAAAGGCATCCGCCATTGCACCCAGTTCGTTGTCACCCATTTGCGGAGCTCTCTGAGTTAGATCCTTATTGTGTGCCACCTTTTTCATCACAGTCTGCAACACGGATACCCGGCTATTGATGGAATTAGCTATCAATATAACCACTGCTAACATCAGTAAAAAAACACCGCCAAAGAAAAGGGCAGCATGAATGGCTATTTCAGTAAAAGTGGCATTAATATCATTAACATAAACGCCGGTACCAACTACCCAATCCCACTGATCAAACTTTTTGACATAAGAGACTTTATCATACAACTGATCATCGCCAGGTCGCATCCACTGATATTCAACAAATCCCTCGCCATTTTGCTTAACAGTATTGACCATTTCCAAAAATATGGCTTTGCCATTCGGATCTTTAACCCCACCGACATTCTTACCAATTAACTCTGGTTTAAACGGATTCATAATCACTGTGGGTGTGGTGTCAATAATCCAGACATATTGATCGTCTTCATAGCGCATCGCTTTTAGAGTGGCCATGGCTTGCTGCCTGGCTTGCTCTTCTGTTAACGCTCCATTCCGATATTGCTGATAAAAATGTTCAACGGTCGTAATGGCCAGCTCTCCGGCTGACTTTACATTAACTTTATTATCTTCATACAGCTCTTTCTTGAGGGATGATAGAAATGATACTTGCATGACTGCAATGGAAAACACCACCACCGCAAGAATCAGCATAAGTTTCTTTTTAATACTTAAGTTATTCAATAAATTAAACATTAACTGGCGTACCTATTACATTAATAACACAATACGAAAACAACAAAATACAACTTCTATACTTTTAACTATAAACCAAACTAATATTACTGCTGTTACTATTTGTAACTTGACAATATTATTTTTTATTTGTCGCTACTGCACAGTCTTTAAACCTTTATACAACCGCCGAGCCACTGATATATCAGAAGCACATTTTAAATGTGTCAGGATACTTTGAAGCGATGGGTAATCCCACTCAGCTCTTCAGCTAAACGCGCCAGATCGGCACAGGCCACCGATGTTTGCTGCGCTCCTTGCGATGTAGTTTCCGCCACACCACTGACATTGATAATATTGCTGCTCATTTCGTTGGCTACACTGGCTTGTTGCGAAGCAATTACCGCAATAGCGGCCCTGGTAGAGTTAATGGTCGAAACAGTATCGTTGATCAAGTTTAAAGATTCGGCGACATCTGATATTTGCTCAACACCAACTTTTGCTTTCTTACGCCCGACATCCATAACCGAAACCGCATTTTTTGAACAGCTTTGTAAACGTTCTATCATGGCTTCAATTTCTTCAATGGAATCCTGGGTGCGTTTTGCCAAAGTGCGCACTTCATCAGCGACCACTGCAAAGCCCCGGCCCTGCTCTCCGGCTCTGGCTGCTTCTATAGCAGCATTCAAAGCCAGCAGATTAGTTTGTTCTGCAATACCGCGAATCACATCCAATATAGTGCCAATATTTTCACAGTCTTTTTCCAACCCATGAATAACCTGGGAAGCTCTTTCCACTTCCTCGGCCAGGCCATTAATTGAAGATCGCGTGTCGTCCACCACCTGATGACCTTTCTCTGCTTCATTCTGGGCATATTCGGTAGCAGCCCCAGCCCCTTCAATACTGCCGGACACTTCTTTCACCGAAACTGACATTTCCTCCATGGCAGAAGCAATGACATCAATTTCCTGGTGCTGCCTGGTTACGCCTTCGCTAGTTTGTGATGAAATCACCGACAGTTCTTCTGATGCTGATGCCAGCTGTTCTACCGATTGCAACACATCATTCACGCTGATTTCAAAGGCCGCTAACATTTCGTTAAAAGAATCAGCCATGACACCCAGCTCGTTATCACCCACATGAGGCACACGCTGGGTCAGGTCTTTGCTATGCGCCACCTTATCCATGACTGCTTGCAACGTTGATACCTGGCTAACAATGGAATTAGACATCAATAAAACCACCGCTAACATCACCAGCAAAGTGCCGCCAAAAAGCAGCAATGAGTGAACAACCACTTGCGTGTAAGCAGCATCAACATCATCGACATAAACCCCAGTACCAATAATCCAGCCCCAGGGATCAAACTTTTCGACATAAGATATTTTATCAATGGCCTGATCACCGCCTGGGCGAATCCACTGATATTCCACAAACCCGGCGCCGGTTGGCTTTACGACATTTACCATTTCAACAAATATGGCTTTACCGTTGGCATCTTTAACCCCGGCCAAATTCTTGCCAATCAATTCTGGCTCTACAGGGTGCATTACCATGACGGGGGATGTATCGTTAATCCATATATATTGATCAGTGCCATAACGCACTCCCTTGAGCGCCGTAATAGCCGCCTGCTTCGCCTGGTCTTCTGTTAAAACACCATCCAACTGTTGTTGGTGGAAATACTTAACAGTGCCATGGGCCACGTCTGCGACCGATTGAACACTCAACTTAATGTCTGCAATCAGCTCTTCCTTGAGAGAGGAAAGAAACATCGCCTGCATCACCGCAATGGAAACGACCACCACCGCAAGTATTAACATTAGTTTCTGCTTAATTCTTAAGTTATTGATAAAGCTGGACATTATTTATCGCTTCCAAATTGACAGGCTACAAAATTAAAGATCAGTACGCTTTAACTATAAACCAAAGCTTTGGTTCTGCTATTTCTATTTGTAAAATGTCCATGCAATACTTCACGCCGCAACCCATTGCCAACAAAGTCAATTTGCTTTTCTATTAACCAATCGCTAGAATGCGCACCCCGCTTATTTCCCTGATACATAAGCACCCGTTGCACAGCAACACCCAATCACCAGTGCCTGATACGATCGGCAAGCTGTTAGATCAAACAAGCTGCCCGACCAAACAAAAAAGGCGCTCAACAAACTCGCGAGTTGTTTCATGTTTGATTTAAAAGCTGCAAGCGCTGTAAGCGTGAAAAACGATGTATTGTCCGGGCTAACAGTAGCGCTGGCGCTGGTACCCGAAGCTGTCGCCTTTGCATTTGTTGCCGGTGTGGAACCGCTGGTGGGGCTATATGCGGCCTTTATGGTGGGCTTGATAACCGCGGTAATCGGCGGCCGCCCAGGTATGATTTCCGGGGCAACCGGTGCCCTGGCGGTGGTCATGGTGGCCCTGGTGGCCGATCATGGTGTTGAATACCTGTTTGCCGCCGTGGTGCTGATGGGGATTATTCAGATTATTGCCGGGGTGCTTCACTTAGGGCGCTTTATTCAAATGGTGCCCCATCCGGTGATGCTGGGCTTCGTCAACGGCCTGGCGATTGTTATTTTCCTGGCGCAGCTGGGCCAGTTCGGTGTTAAGGGTGAACCCGGCTGGCTGACGGGTACTTCTCTGGAAGGCAGTGTGATCGACGTTGCCTGGCTGGAAGGTCAAACACTTTATGTCATGCTTGGCCTGGTGGCGCTGACCATGGCTATTATCCGTTTTTTACCCCTGCTGACCACCGCTATTCCTTCATCATTAGCCGCCATTCTGGTAATCAGTGGGCTGGTGATTGGCCTGGATATTGATACCCGCGTGGTTGGCGATGTCGCCGGTATTGCCGGAGGGCTTCCCGAGTTTCATATCCCCATGGTGCCCTTTAACCGGGAAACACTGCAAATCATTTTCCCCTATTCGATTGTATTGGCAGCTATTGGTTTAATCGAATCGCTGCTGACCCTGCGCCTGGTGGATGAAATCACCCAAACCCACGGCAACGGCAGCCGCGAATGTGTCGGCCAGGGCGTTGCCAACACAGTGACGGGCTTGTTTGGCGGCATGGGCGGCTGCGCCATGATTGGCCAGAGTATGATCAATGTTAATTCCGGTGGGCGTGGGCGCTTATCAGGCATTGTTGCTGCCCTGTGTTTACTGGGCTTTATTCTGTTCGCCTCCAGCCTGATTGAGCAGATTCCGGTGGCAGCACTGGTGGGCGTGATGTTTATCGTAGTGCTGGGCACCTTTGAATGGAGCAGTTTTCGCATTATGGGCAAAGTACCCCGCGCCGATGCCTTTGTGTTGATCCTGGTGTCTGCGGTAACGGTTGCGACTGATCTGGCATTTGCGGTAGTGGTGGGTGTGATTGTTTCAGCGCTGGTATTTGCCTGGGATCATGCCAAACAGATTGTTGTAAAGCGCAGCGAACACGGCGATTCACAATATTACCGTGTGAACGGGCCGCTATTTTTTGGCTCAACCACTTATTTCCTGCAACAGTTTGAAGTAAACAATGATAAGAACGATGTGATTGTCGATTTTATTGATTCCCGAGTGTGTGATCACTCCGGCCTGGAAGCCATTGATACACTGGCGGAGCGCTACCTGAACAGCGGTAAAACCCTGCATTTACTGCATTTAAGCCCCGATTGTAAAAAACTGCTCACAAAAGCCGGCAATCTGGTGGAAGTGAATGTGATTGAAGACCCTAATTATTTAGTCAGTTCCGTTGAGCCGACCAAATAAAAACCTGTAACTGTGACTTTTTAAAGTAAACTGTTAAAACAGCTTGGTAACAATAATCAGGCAACCAATCATCGGAACAGTGAGTGCTATGAAAAAAGAAGCAAACAGTGCATTGGCCAGGGCGAAACGCCACCTGCCAGTGCTTGATCATAACAGCGCTCTTGGTAACACTTACCGTTTTTTTCGCCATGCAGTAGAAAGGCGTACCCATAAAGAGCGCTTTATTGTTGCCAATAAAAGCACCTATCAGGAAGTCTACCGCGACGGTCTGATGCAGTTGCGCTATTACCCCCACCAGGATATTGAAGCCTTCGAGCTTGATAACGAAGTGGTGACCCCCATCAGCGATTGCCTGGCGCCGCCAGTGCTGCTGGTACCACCGTTAGGGGTTTTTGGCTGGGTTTATGATTTAATGGCAGAGCGAAGCTGGGTGCGTTTTTTAAACGCTAAGGGCTTTGATGTATACCTGGTGGACTGGGGCGCCCCGCAGAAAGAACACGCCAACCTTGATATGGACACCTATATCAACCGCTGGTTATCTGCCGCTGTCGATAAGGTTCTGGAACACAGCGCCAGCAAGAAAATTTCTCTGATTGGCTACTGCATGGGCGGCCTGTTAACCTTGCTGTATGCCGGTATTCAGGCCGAGCAAGGCACCGATGATAAAATTAAAAATATAGTCACCATTGCCAGCCCGATTGATTTTTATGCCAACCATTTTTATGGCGCTCTGCTTAGCAGGTTATCAACAGCCACTGAAAAACTGCCCTTTACTACTCAAGATCTGGATCACCGCTTATTTCATGTTCCCGGGGATGTGTTATCAGTCATGTTCAAGCTCACCAATCCTCTGGCAAGTGTAGTGAGCTATTTTGACCTTGTAAAAAACATGTCAGATCGTGACTATATCAAAGCACATTTAACCACCAAAGAATGGTTTAATAATATGCCAGATTACCCCGGTGCGACGGTGCAACAGCTGGTTTTCGATATCGGATTTAATAACCGGCTGGCAAAAGGCGAAGTCAAAATAGGGGATAAGTTAAGCAATTTAACCAAAATTAAAGCAAATCTTTTGTCCTTCGCCGGTGATAACGATAAGATCGTCAGTAAGAGGGCTGCCGAGAAAATCATGGACATTGTTGCTTCTGAAGATCGTACGTTTAAAGTGGTTCCCGGTGGCCATGCGGGCGTATTCGCAGGTGGCAAAGCAAAAGAACACACATGGGCAATCACTGCCGGCTGGTTAACGGAACGCTCCACCAAACAGAAACATCCATAACAATAAAGCACCCATACCACATAACCACAAAGAGAGAGTGTGATTATGAACCGCTTAGCAATAGCATTATTATCAATAGGCTCATTACTGCCACTGGGCGTTCAGGCAACAGAACCAACAACCATAACACCGCCTCAGGTAAATGAATCAGCACTGGCAGAGGAAGCACGAGCCTTTACCAAACAATACGCAGCTGCCTTACAGAAAACCCTGAAAGATTCGCTGATGCAATCAGGCCCGGTATCGGCCATTGAAGCGTGCAAGATTCACGCTCCGAATATCAGCCTGCAAATGGGCCAGCAGAACGGTTGGGAAGTAAGCCGCACCAGTGAAAAACTCAGAAACAGCAATAATCAGCCCGATATATGGGAGCTGGAAGTGCTTGGTGACTTTAAAAAGAAAGTGGACAACGGCACACCAGCCAAACATCTGGAACACTATGAAGTGGTTATCAGCAATGGTAAGCCTGCTTTTCGCTATATGAAAGCCATTCCCGTTCAAGGTGTATGCCTTACCTGCCACGGCCCCCAGGTAACTGGCCCGATAAAAGCTGCCATCGACGAACTATTCCCTAACGATAAAGCTACTGGCTATCAACCAGGCGAATTACGCGGTGCCTTTACCTTGAAAAAAACATTGTAAACAGCCAGGGTATAAAACCCGGGGGCCAAAAAGCCCCATTCAACAGCAACACTAATGAATCAAGAAAGTACCTTTAAGCCCGGCAAGGGGTTAAAAAACCGGCACCTGCAAACTCTATGGGGCCCCCTGGTTCGACGGCGACCCGACATCGACCGCTGGCGCGAGCGAATCACCTTAACCGATGGCGATTTTATTGATCTGGATTGGGCAGGCCCCACCAGGGGGCCTATCGTTATGATTCTGCACGGGCTAACCGGCTCCTCCGACTCCCACTATGCCATTGGTTTGCAGGCAAAACTGAAACAACTGGGTATTCGCAGCTTTGTGATGAATTTTCGCGGCTGTAGTGGTGAACCAAATCTTAAACCCCGGCTTTATCATTCCGGTGAAACCAATGATGTACAGGAAGTTTTCAGCCTGATTCGCAATCGCCACCCCAATACCCCCATTTTTGCCGCCGGGTTTTCATTAGGTGGCAACGTACTTTTAAAATGGCTGGGGGAGTTAGAATCCAAACCCAGCCTGACCGCTGCTGTTGCAGTGTCAGTACCCTATCGTTTGGGTGACTCTGCACAGCTGGATAAAGGCTTTTCCAAAATCTATCGCAATAACATGATGCGCCAGTTAAAGCGCTTGATAATGCAAAAGAAAAGGCTTTTCCAGCGCAATAATAATACCGACTATCATTCAACTTACGACGCGCTGGGTAATCTGAAACGGCATACCCGGTTTCGTGAATTCGATCATTATGTGGTTGCGCCGTTACATGGGTTTGCCAGTGCTGACGACTACTATGAGCGCAGCAGCAGCCGGCAGTTTCTAAAAGGTATAACCGTGCCCACGCTATTGATTCACAGTAAAGATGACCCGTTTATGCTGCCTGATGTACTGCCAAACCCCGAAGAATTGTCAGCAGTTGTGACTCTGGAAGCTTATGAATCCGGTGGCCACGTGGGATTTGTCAGTGGATCAATTTTCAGGCCGGATTATTTTCTGGAAACCCGAATACCCGATTTCCTGCAAACATTTCTTTCACCAAAAAAATAGCTGAAACGCCAAACCTGACCAACCCGAAGCCCACCGCTGTTGACTGTTCACAGCAAAAGCTCTAAAAGTAGATTATTGTATGCGCCTATCTATACGCACTTGATCACTTTTCAACAAAAAAGATACACAGAGCCTGCGCAATAAAGGCCACTACAGAGGAAACAATCATGGTTGCTAGCGTTACACAGTTGGCTGAACACGGCCCGCAAATACAAGAAATGAAGCGCACTTTTGAAGCGCAAAAAAAAGCGTTTCGCGCCAACCCCATGCCTACAGCAGAAGAACGTATTGAACACGTTAAGCGCTTGAAGCCGGTTTTATTAGATCAATCTGAAACCATTGCCGACGCTATTAATGCAGACTTCAGCAGTCGTTCCCGGTCTGAAACCCGGCTGATGGAAACCATGACGGTGCTGGAAGAAATCAAGTATTACGCAAAAAATATCCGCAAATGGATGAAAGATGATCACCGTCATGTACCCATCAGTGTGCGCCCGGCAAAAGCCAAAGTGGTTTACCAGCCCCTTGGTGTCATTGGCATTATCGTGCCCTGGAACTACCCCATGATGCTGGCTCTGAGTCCACTGTTATCAGCACTGGCAGCCGGCAATCGGGTTATGATCAAGATGTCGGAATACACGCCGAAAACGGCTGAAGCGGTTAAAACTCTACTGGGCCAGGTCTATTCCGAAGATCACGTGGCCGTTATCACCGGCGAGGCGGATGTTGGCATCGCCTTTTCCAAACTGCCCTTTGATCACCTGTTATTTACCGGTTCAACATCTGTGGGCCGACACGTCATGCGTGCTGCTGCCGAAAACCTCACGCCAGTTACCCTGGAGCTGGGAGGCAAGTCGCCTGCCATTATTCACGAAAGCTTTGATTTAAAAGAGGCTGCGGAGCGCATATCCTTTGGCAAATGCCTGAATGCCGGGCAAACCTGTGTCGCACCGGATTATGTGCTGGTACCCGAGCACCACCTTGAAGCATTTATCAGCCATTTTCAAGAAGTAGTCGCCCGCTGGTATCCATCAATGAAAAATAACCAGGACTATACATCTGTGGTGAATCAGCGCCAGCATGACCGGCTTGTCAGCTATTTGCAGGATGCCAGGGAAAAAGGTGCTCGTATTATTGAAATTAATCCGGCCAACGAGGATTTTTCTGACTCACAAAAAATCCCGCCAACCCTGGTATTAAATACCAACGAAGACATGCTGATCGAGCAGGACGAAATCTTTGGCCCACTGATGATTATCAAACCCTACACATCACTCGACAGAGCCATTAATTTTGTTAATGATCGCCCACGGCCATTAGCACTGTATTATTTTGATTTTGATAAAAACCGCCAGCATTATGTGATGAACCACACCCATGCAGGGGGTGGCTGTATCAACGACACCATGACCCATGTGGGCACCTCGGATATTCCTTTTGGTGGCATTGGGTCATCGGGTATGGGGCACTACCACGGCAAAGAAGGTTTCCTGACATTCAGCAAGGCAAAAGGTATTTTATCGAAAGGTAAAGTCAATGGTACCAAAGCCATATTTCCTCCCTGGGATCGGCCGGTACATAAAATGTTATTCAAAGCGCTGTTACGCTAATATCAGCCTTTATTAAATATCCCCTCAACAGCGCAATCATCACGGGATTGGGAAATACTCCCAATCCCGCAGCAGTCACCCGGAGAAATCATTGGATCAACAACACCAGCCGGCTTACCAGCAAACAGCAGAGCCTTTTCCACCCCCATTCAGCTTTTCATTGCTGCACCCGAAACACTGGCCCACATGGTTAATCATGGGGATCTGGTTTTGTATCTCGCAGCTGCCTTATCGCTGGCAACTGGCACTGGGTAAAAAACTGGGCCATTTGCTGTTGAAAACAGGTGGCAGACGAGTCGCCATTTCGAAAACCAATATCGAAAGGTGCCTGCCAGAGTTATCGCCGCAGGAGCATCAGGCATTATTAACCAAAAGCTTTGAAGCAGCCGCTATCGGGCTGCTGGAAGTCGGCATTGGCTGGTGGCTTCCCCGCAGGCGCTTTAACCGACTGATCAGTGTTGAAGGTTTACAGCATCTTGAAGCTGCGCGCGAAACCGGTCGTGGCACTTTGCTGATAACCGGCCACTTTACTCCCATGGAAATTGCAGCGCGTATGGTAGGGCAAACGGCCCCTTGCCGATTACTCTATCGCAAAAACAATAACGCCATATTCGAGTGGGTAAGCTCGCGGCGACGTGCCCACTATGTCACCGAAATGGTGGCACACAAACAAATCAAACACTTTTTAAATACCCTGGCTGCGGGTGATATTGCCATTTACTTAACCGATCAGCATTATGGAACAAAGCACAGTGTCATGGCCCCGTTCTTTGGCATTGAAACCGCCACCATTAAAAAAACAGCCGAATACGCAACCGCCAGCAACGCTATTGTGATGCCGGTTCAATATGGCAGGAAAGCGGATAATTCCGGTTATTTTATAAAGTTCTATCCGGCCCTTGACGACTTCCCCCACGACGACGAAAAGACCAACGCAACCATTACCAACGACTGGGTTGAAAAATTTGCCAGGGAAATTCCCGAACAGTATTTTTGGCAGCATCGCCGTTTTAAATCCGTTGGCCCCGGTGTTGAAAAATTTTATTAATCACTGAAGGATCATTCCATGAGCAATCGCGTCGTGTATGCGGGCACCTTTGACCCGATAACCAATGGCCACCTTGATCTTATTGAACGTGCGTCACGGATGTTTGATTCCGTGGTGGTCGCGGTAGCAAAAAGCGAAAAGAAAACCCCGCTGTTTTCACTGGATGAACGCATTGCCCTGATCGAAGCCGCCACCAGCCATTTAGATAACGTAGAAGCAAAAGGCTTTGATACTTTGCTGGCGTTTTTTTGCCAGGAGGTGAACGCCAATATTTTATTGCGCGGTGTACGCACAGTTGCTGACTTTGAGTATGAACATCAGCTGGCCAATATGAACCGCCACCTTGATCACTCCCTGGAAACCGTGTTTCTAACACCGGCAGAGCATTTATCATCGATCTCGTCATCGCTGATTCGGGAAATATCCTCTTTAAACGGCGATGTCACCCCCTTTGTACCGGAAGTGGTGAACCAGGCGCTGCTTGTGAAGTTTGGCCGCAGCTGAAATCGGGCTTGAAGCGCTATTTAGAACAGCAATAGTGGCTGCACTGCTGCGAATCTGGCAGTAGCGTGTATAATCCGCCACCGAGAGCAACAGCGTAGAGCGGAGTATTTAGCATGGCCTTATTGATCACCGACGAGTGCATTAATTGTGATGTCTGCGAGCCGGAATGCCCTAACGAGGCGATTTTTCAGGGCGACGACATCTATGAAATTGACCCCGAAAAATGCACAGAATGCGTAGGCCACTACGACGAACCCCAGTGCCAACAGGTATGCCCTGTGGATTGCATTCCTTTAGACCCGGATCATATTGAATCCGAAGAAGAACTAATGGAAAAGTTTGAACGATTATCCGCTCAAGCAGGCTAATAAAGGTATCAACCATGACTTACCGCCCTTTTTGGATCGTTATTCTCTGCGCCTGGCTGGTTGCCGGTTGCGATCAGCAGGCCTCTGAAACTGCGCAAACAACCACCCCACCCGTTATCGCACAAGATGCCATTGCCAGCGCCCACCCACTGGCCACACAGGCCGGCATGCAGATTCTTGCCAACGGCGGTAATGCCTTTGATGCAGCCATTGCAGTGGCGGCGGTACTCGGGGTGGTCGAGCCCTATAGTGCCGGTATTGGTGGTGGCGGTTTCTGGCTGATTCATCGCGCCAGCGATGGCAAAGAAGTGATGATAGATGCCCGCGAAAAAGCCCCGATGGCAGCTCACCGCGACCTGTATTTGAACGATGCCAACCAGGTGGATCGTGATAAGGCCACCAATACCCCACTGGCAGCGGGCATTCCCGGTCAGGCTGCCGCATTTACCCACTTGGCACAACACTATGGCAAGCTGCCACTGCAAGCGTCATTAGCCCAGGCCATTGAATATGCTCAGCACGGTTTTCCGGCAGACCAACTCTATGTAGATCGCGTTCAACGCAAGCTGGCTATTCTGCAACGCTACCCGGAAAGCCTGAAGATTTTCGCCAACGGCGGCCAGCTTGAACAGGGCGATATCATCCGGCAGACTGATCTGGCGAATACCTTAACGGCTCTGGCTGAACAGGGGTTTGCCGGTTTTTACAAAGGGCAGGTGGCACAAGATCTGGTGGCGGGCGTTACCGCTAACGGCGGCATCTGGACTCTGGAAGATCTTGCCGGTTATAACATTGTGGAGCGGCAACCGATTCGTACCCGTTTTACCTACAATAACCAGCCGGTAACGCTGATTTCAGCACCACCACCATCATCCGGTGGTATTGCCATTGCGCAAATGTTTAATATGCTCAGCCATTTGGATCTGACCCCGTTAAATGAGGTACAACAAACCCATTTAATCGTAGAGGCAATGCGCCGCGCCTACCGCGATCGGGCAGAACACCTGGGTGATCCGGATTTTTACCCGGTGCCTGTGGAAAAACTGTTAAATCCCACCTATATCGAAAGCCTGATTGATAATTTAAGCCACACCCACGCAACTGCCAGCAGCGATCTTGCACCAGCCGCACCACCACCATCCGGGCCAAACACTACGCACTTATCGGTGCTGGATCGATACGGTAATTATGTATCTGCAACCCTGTCGATTAATCTGTCGTTCGGGTCAGGTTTTACGGTTGCCAAAACCGGCGTTTTATTAAACAACGAAATGGACGATTTTTCTGCAAAACCCGGTTCCCCCAACGCCTACGGGTTAGTGGGTAATGCCGCCAACGCCATTGAGCCGGGGAAACGCCCGCTTTCCAGCATGACACCCAGTTTTATGGAATTTGGTGAACCGGGAAAACAGCAAATTGCCATTCTTGGCACCCCCGGCGGCAGCCGGATTATCACCATGGTGTTTTTGGGCATGCTGGAAGCACTCAACGGCAAACCGCCTGAAGCCTGGGTCGCCAGGCCCAGATTCCATCATCAATATTTGCCGGATCGGTTATTTTTCGAAGAAGATGCCTTCAGTGAACAGGCGCAGGCCGGGTTAACGGCGCTGGGCCATCAACTACACCCGATCAAACGCAAATACGGCAATATGCAGGGTATTTTGTGGGACACCGCCAATCACCACGTATCAGCAGCGTCTGACCCTAGAAATATCGGTTTAGCACAGGTTGCGGGTAACGGGACTAAAAACGAGTAACGATATGACTTAGTTAGTATCGTTGCTCTGGCTGCAACCCAAACAACGTACAAATGTCGCTTTGAACGGGGTCACTACCAAGGTGTCAGCAGCCTCACCCACATTGCCACCCAGCGCAGAAAACGGCAAAGACACCACAAACACACCTGCACCCAGTACCGTGCCCACAAATGTTAAAGGCCGCACCAATACCACATCAGCAGTCATTTCCAGTCCCGTAGGGCGTTGCGTTACATTTTGAGCAAAGCTGACACTTGGTAATGCCATCATAAAGCCCATGATAACCACCATTACTTTGGCACGAAAAGATTGCTTTAACCTACCCATAATCAATTCCTCAATATTCTTCACTAATTCAGTATAAGCCCTGGCAGCGCTTAGTGCAGCTTTGCATTTAAATGAATTACCTATTCAGTAACAATAAAGCTCAAATAAACACCAGGCTGTGATCTGCCTCACAGGTTTATTTAAGATGACCTTGGTTAAGTCTGGCAGAATTTACAGAAAACGGTAGTTCTTTGTCCCATTCGAATTTCCACTAAGGATTTGCCACACAATTTACAGGGTTTACCGCCACGGCCATAAACATTTAATGACTGTTTAAAATAACCCGGTTTACCATCGCCACCCACAAAGTCCTTAAGGGTGGTGCCTCCTTGCTCGATAGCATGTTGCAACACTTCTTTAATGGCAACCACCAACTTTTGATAGCGTGCTCTGGATATTTTACCGGCCATCCGTTTCGGGTTAATACCCGCTTTGAACAAAGCTTCATTGGCATAAATATTACCAACGCCGACCACCACCTTGCTGTTCATAACAAACTGTTTCACCGCCACTTTGCGGCCTCGCGATTTCTGATACAGATAATCCACATTAAAAGCATCACTCAGCGGTTCCGGCCCCAAGGTTTTAAGCAGCGGGTGCTCCATAGGGTTTTGGTCGATAAATTGCCAAGTACCAAAGCGGCGCGGATCGGTATAGCGCAGCATCATGCCATCGGTTAACACCAGATCCACATGATCATGGGCCATCGGCGGCTCATCGGCATGGGCCATACGCAGCACACCAGACATTCCCAGATGAATAATAATCACACCTTTATGGGTAGCCAGCAGTAAATATTTACCCCGCCGATCCACCCGCTTAATCTGGCAGCCGGCAAGCGCCGTTAATGCTTCCACCGGCACCGGCCAGCGCAAGTTCCGGTTACGCACTTCGATATGTCGAATTTGCCTGCCTTCCACATGGGGGGCAATGCCACGACGGGTGGTTTCTACCTCAGGCAACTCTGGCATAGGGTAACTCTGGCATAATCTGTTCGCTATTAAATCAACGCAAAAAGCCCGCATATTCGTTTAATATGCGGGCTTTCAATTTGCTTCAGCCAAAAACACCAACGGCGATGGCTGTTTCAGCCAGAATTACTTGATTTTGGCTTCTTTAAACATCACATGCTTGCGAACTTTGGGATCAAACTTTTTGATCTCCATTTTCTCGGGCATGGTGCGCTTGTTTTTAGTGGTAGTGTAGTAATAACCTGTACCAGCTGAAGATACTAATTTGATTTTATCTCTCACAGCTTACTCTCCTTAAACTTTCTCACCGCGAGCGCGAAGCTCGGACAATACAGTATCGATACCTTTCTTATCGATAATACGCATACCTTTTGATGATACACGAAGTCTCACGAAGCGCTTTTCACTTTCAACCCAAAATCTATGGTAATGCAAGTTAGGCAGGAAGCGGCGCCTGGTTTTGTTGTGAGCGTGAGATACATTGTTTCCGGTTACTGGGCGCTTACCAGTGACCTGACAAACCTTAGCCATCTTGTTTCTCCAATTAAGGCAACATAACCCGGCCACGCAAACCCTTGTTTATGAAGCAAAGGCTGTATGAAACAAAGACTGCTTAAGGCCCAGGTGAATTCTTTAATCATTGGGTGATTTACCCGACGAGGGGCGAGCTTTATACCAAAAGAGCCGCCGAAAAACAAGGGTTGGCGTATAATTGCCGCTATTTCCCTTAGATCAGACCCCGTTCCGCCAAAGACACCACATCGGTATCCCCAACCACCATATGATCCAGCACCCGCGCATCGACTAGCGACAACGCATCCACCAGCCGGCCAGTAATCTGTATATCTGCCTGACTGGGCTCCGCTACCCCGGAAGGGTGATTGTGAGCAAAAATCACCGCCGCAGCATTTAAATCGATCACTTTACGCACGACTTCGCGGGGATACACAGAAGCTCCGTCAATGGTGCCATAAAACAACTCCTCGTAGGCAATCAGGCGGTGCTGGCTATCAAGAAACAGCCCGGAAAACACCTCTTGAGGATGATGCCGCATCTTTGCCAATAAAAACCGCTTGGCATCCTGCGGGCTGGTCAATACAAGTTCTTTTTCCAATGATTCCTGTAAATAGCGCCGCCCCACCTCTAAAGCTGCCTGCAACAGCACATATTTCGCCGGCCCGACACCCTTTACATGATCATATTTGTCTAATGAAGCATCCAGCAGCACGCGTAAAGAGCCAAAATGCTGCAACAACTGCCGCGACACATCAACGGCAGAAGCGCCGGACACACCGGTACGTAAGAAAATAGCCAGCAGTTCACTGTCACTCAGGCTGGCGGGGCCTCGCGCCAGCAGTTTCTCGCGGGGCCGCTCCTGTTCAGGCCAATCAGTAATCGCCACGTTGTTTCTCCTTATAAAAAGCGGGGCACATCAGAGATAGACAGGTTTAAAGTAAGCAAGCACTTCCAAAACGTGACCACAACCCCTATAGTTCTGCACTGTATTCATTGAATCAGTTTTGGTATCAATCACTTATGCTACGTTTAGCAAACAAACGCATTATCGTTGGCATCACCGGCGGCATTGCTGCTTACAAAAGTGCAGAGCTGGTAAGGCGCCTGCAGGACTGTGGCGCTGAGGTGCGCGTGGTGATGACATCCGCTGCCCAGGCATTTATTACTCCCCTTACTTTACAGGCGCTTTCTGGCCATGCAGTACATCTGGATCTATTGGATACTGATGCTGAAGCGGCCATGGGGCATATAGAACTGGCCCGCTGGGGTGATGCCATTGTCATCGCGCCTGCCAGCGCCGATTTTATTGCCCGTTTTACACACGGGCAGGGTAACGACCTGCTTTCCACTCTGTGCCTGGCTGCCCGCTGCCCGGTAGCCATAGCGCCTGCCATGAATCAGGCCATGTGGGCTTCGGCAGCCAACCTCGGCAACATCGAAACACTGCAAACCCGGAAAGTCCCCATTTTTGGCCCTGCTGATGGTTCCCAGGCCTGTGGTGATATTGGCCCCGGCCGCATGTTGGAACCTGAGGAAATCGTCCAACAGACCGCTGATTTATTTGAAACCCGGGCACTAACAGGAAAAAAAGTGGTGATCACCGCCGGGCCAACCCGGGAAGCATTGGACCCGGTTCGTTTTATCAGCAATCACAGTTCCGGCAAGATGGGCTATGCCCTGGCCGAGGCAGCCCGGGATGCGGGCGCCACTGTTACCCTGATCAGCGGCCCGGTACATTTAAACTGCCCGGATCGTGTCAGCCGGGTAGCCGTGATCAGCGCACAGGATATGCTGGAAGCTTCGTTAAATGCACTGCCTGCGGATATTTTTATCGCCACAGCAGCAGTTGCCGACTATCGCCCCGAACATCAAGCGGTTCAAAAAATAAAAAAACAGGGGAAAGGGGATTCAGTAACCCTGACACTGGTGGAAAACCCCGATATTGTGGCCACCATTGCCCAACAGAAAACCCGGCCTTATGTGGTAGGCTTTGCCGCAGAAACTGAATCGGTGGTGGAGTATGCCCGCCGCAAAATACAGCGCAAAAATTTAGATATGATTGTGGCGAACGATGTCAGCCAGACAGCTATTGGGTTTAACAGCGATGAAAACGCTGTTACGGCTATCTGGGCAGATCAGGAACAGACCCTTGAAAGAGCAAGTAAAAGCCAGATAGCATCGAAGCTTATCGATTTAATTGCCAATAAACTGCAGCTGAGTTCACTCGCTTTTGAATAGCCTGCTAATCTTACAGGTAATCCATCATTTCCGAGTGTTCCTTTAACGTTCAAGCAAGACTGCCAAGAGATTAAGGCATGGCCAAAGACAACAATAAAAAGCAACAGAATAAAGCCCCTGAAAAGGGCACAGAGCGGGTCGCATCCGGCAAAAAAGGTTCCCTGCTAATACCTTTTTTGCCAAGCATACTGGGAAGCTTTCTGGCCGTTTGTATTGGTTTTGCCGGTGTGTACCTGATTCTTATGAATCAGGGTGGCCAGCAAATCCAGGCTAACTACGCCAAAGCCCAGGCTCATGGATACTTAAACAGCATTTCCTCGCAGGCACTTCAGTTACAGGAACTGCTGACTAACATGGCCTCGACCAGGCGTATGAGAACCGCTCTTAGCGCCAATGACAAACTGGCGCTAGTGGCTATCGAAACCCAGCTAAAATCTGAATTGCCGGGCGCTTCAACTGTAAAAATCTTCTTAAAGGGCAAATCCAGAAAAAATAATCGTACCATTCCGCCAATCAGTTTCGCCCAGCTGGATATGATCACCCGCGCCGAGAAAAACGAGGTTACTTATCCGGAAGTCTATCCCTACAAACACTCTTATTATGTATCGATCACCGCACCCATTAAACTGGACAACAAAATTGCGGGCACCCTTTATGTATCGCTCGACCTAATGGCGCTGACCGATCATCTGCCTGCGGTGAATGCTGAGTGGGGATTTTTGGAGTTTACCCAACAATTTGGTAATGCCAACGCGCTGGTTTTTTATTCATCCGGAAACAACGCAGCCAAACAACAGCCATTTCAGCAGGTGAGTGGCCTAATCAGCCACTGGCAGGCACGCTTTTATCCCAGCAAGGACATTAACATTCCAGCGAAAAACAGTACCATTTTATTTAGCCTTGGCGGTGGCGCTATTCTATTAGCGTTTTTATTTAGCCTGCTGTCGTTCTGGTTGGTTAAAAAGGCCTTATCGCAAAATGCTATGCTACTGACCAGCCAATTCAATGCTTTAACCGCCCATGAAAAAACCACCAACGCATTCACTTTGGATATTTTCCATTCCCTGGGCCAGACCATTGAAAGGCTGTTCAAAGAATACGATACCACTTTGCGCCACCAGGCACTTAAACAGCAAGATCTTAACAACCAGCATCAAACGAGTGAAGGCAGTTACGATCCAACCTATCAAAAAGATGATGTACTTGATTTTGATATTAACGAAGATGATTCAACCCTGCTTGATGGTGACACGCCTTCGGAGCCTTTAGCTGATCCACTGGGCTTTGATAACACCCCGGATGCGATGATGGATATTGAAATTCTGGATATGGCCGACAGCAATGAAGCCGCACCAATAAGTACCCCCCGAGAAGTGCCGCAGGAAATCTTCAGAGCCTACGATATTCGCGGCGTTGCAGGCGAAAACCTGAATGACGATATTACTCAGAGCATCGGCTTGGCTATTGGCAGTGAAGCGCTCGCCAAAGGCCAAACCGCCATCGTGATTGCTCGCGATGGTCGCCTTTCAAGCGCATCACTAGCCGAAGCCCTGGCAAATGGCTTAACCGCAAGCGGTATTAATGTGATTGATCTTGGCATGATGCCAACACCGGTGCTGTATTTTGCAACCAATACACTGAACACCCAAAGCGGGGTGATGGTCACTGGCAGCCATAACCCGCCCAACTACAACGGCTTTAAGATTGTGATCGCCGGCGAAACCCTGGCCAACGAACGCATTCAGGCACTGCGCCAGCGGATTGAAGCAGGCCAATTTAACCAGGGGCAGGGCAGCTACGAAACCCGCGACATCACGCAGGAGTATACCGACCGCATTCTTAACGATGTGGTACTCGCCAAGCCCATGAATATTGTCATTGACTGCGGCAATGGCGTTGCCGGCATGCTCGCCACCGATATCCTTAACAACCTGGGTTGCTCTGTATCGACACTCTATGGTGATGTGGATGGCAACTTCCCCAACCACCACCCGGATCCCAGCAAACCTGAAAATCTCACCAACCTGATACAGGCCGTTAAGGAGCAGGGTGCTGAAATCGGCATTGCCTTTGATGGCGACGGCGACCGCCTTGGTGTTGTTACCGCCAGCGGCAAAATTATCTGGCCCGACCGACTGCTGATGCTCTATGCCCGTGACCTGCTATCGAGGAACCCGGGTTCCGATGTCATCTACGATGTTAAGTGCAGTCGTGATGTGGCAGAACTGGTGAGTGATTTAGGTGGCCGTGCAATCATGAGCGCTACCGGCCATTCATTGATGAAGGCCAAAATGGCAGAAACGGGCGCAGTAGTTGGCGGTGAACTGAGTGGCCATATTTTCTTTAATGATCGCTGGTACGGGTTTGACGATGCTATATACAGTGCCTCTCGCTTATTAGAAATTCTTTCCATGGAACCCGTTGATGTAGAAAGCGTGTTTGCCGAATTACCAGAAAAACTATCTACCCCGGAAATTGCTATCAGCATCAGCGAAGATAAAAAGTTTGCTATCATGGATCGTTTATCAGAGCGGGGGCAGTTCAGTAATGGTAATATGGTGACCCTGGATGGTATTCGGGTAGATTACCCTGATGGCTGGGGTTTGGTTCGTGCTTCCAACACAACACCAAACCTGACCGTACGGTTTGAAGGCAAATCGGAAGAAGCCCTGGCACGCATCAAAGACACCTTCCGTCAGCAAATACAGGCGGTTGACCCATCCATTAATGTTGATTTTTAAGTCATCGACTTATTTTTTCACTTAAGTATTTTTACGGGCGTTACCACAGTAACGCCCTTTGCACCTTAAAAAGACCATGTTAAGACCAATGACACTAACTAAAGACCAGGCACTCAACATTGCTCAAGTGCTATCGGAAGCACTCCCCTACATTCAACGCTTTACCGGAAAAACCATCGTGATCAAATATGGCGGTAATGCCATGGTAGACGAAGAGCTTAAAAACAGCTTCGCCCGCGACATCGTCATGATGAAACTGGTGGGCATTAATCCCGTGATCGTTCATGGGGGTGGCCCGCAGATTGGCAGCCTGCTGGAAAAAATCGGCAAAGAAAGCCGGTTTATTGAAGGTATGCGCGTTACCGACAGCGAAACCATGGATGTGGTGCAAATGGTACTGGGTGGCCTGGTGAATAAAGACATCGTCAGCCTGATCAATCAGAACGGTGGCAGTGCCGTTGGCCTGACAGGTAAAGACGGCCAGTTAATTACCGCTAAAAAACTGAAAGTGACCCGCTCTTCTCCCGAAATGCAGGCCGAGGAAATCATTGATATCGGGCATGTCGGTGAAGTAGACACCGTTAATACCCAAGTGGTTAATATGCTGGTGAACGGTGATTTTATTCCCGTGATTGCACCGATTGGCGTTGGCGAAGATGGCGCATCTTACAATATCAATGCCGATCTTGTGGCGGGCAAAGTGGCAGAGGTGCTGCAAGCCGAAAAGCTGATTTTATTAACCAACATTTCCGGTTTACAAGATAAACAAGGCAATACCCTTACCGGGCTGGGCGTTGCTCAGGTAGACGCACTGATTGAAGACGGCACCATCTACGGTGGTATGTTACCTAAAATAAGCTGTGCTCTGGAAGCCGTTCGTGGCGGTGTCACCAGTGCCCATATTATTGATGGCCGGGTTCCCCATGCCGTGATGCTGGAAATATTTACCGATAAAGGTGTTGGCACCCTGATTACCAGCGAACAGCTAAACGATTAAAAACCTATGACAAAAGACACCAGGGCTTCTCGCAAAGACCAGATTCTACAATCGCTGGCCGCCATGCTGGAGGCCAGCCCGGGTGGGCGCATTACCACCGCCGCTTTAGCAAAAGAAGTCGGGGTATCTGAAGCTGCCTTATACCGGCACTTTCCCAGTAAAGCCAAAATGTTTGAAGGCTTGATTGAGTTTATTGAAGACTCACTGTTCAGCCGTATTACTTTAATCACCAGTGAAGAACCCACTGCACTTATGCAGTGCCAGCAGATTTTAACCCTGTTACTGGGCTTTGCAGAAAACAATCCCGGTATTACCCGCATCCTTACCGGAGATGCCATTACCGGCGAAACTGACCGACTAAGGCTAAGAGTGGCGCAATTATTTGATCGCCTGGAAACCCAGCTCAAGCAGGTATTAAAAGAAGCAGAATGGCGGGAAGGAAAACGCACCCTGTTAAGCCCAGGCAAAACTGCGAATCTGTTATTAGCGACAGCAGAAGGCAGAATCTGCCAGTTTGTAAGAAGTGGTTTTCAACGCTCTCCCGTTGATAGCTGGCAACAGCAATGGCACTTACTTGCCGCCAATATTTATCGAGACTAACGCTTGAGTCAGTTGTTTTCAGGTGCCTGCTGACGTATCAAAAACTTTAAACGCTCAATATCTCTGGCATATTGTTGGCGAACCTGTTCTTTTTCTTCGTTTTTGGTGCGAATATTTTCTTCAAGGCTAAGCACCTGACGTTCAATGCGATCGAGTTTTTCCACCAGATAGGGAAACACCTCCTGCCCGGCGCGTTCCGGCTCTGCAGCCTGCTGCTGTGCTTCATCGTGCTCCACCTTTAAGCGAGCAAGATTACCTTTATCAATACTGATAAATACATCCAGTGCCTCAAGCTTTCGATCTCTGGCACGCTCGGCATCTTCAGGACTACTGAATATTGTCAGCAGTTTTTTATCTGCCCGAGCCTGCTTTGCAGCTTTTTCAGCCTGCACATTGCCCGATTGCTTTTTGCTCTCAATGGCTTCAATTTCTTCTTTGGTAAGCGCTCGGGGCACGGTACGAAGCAAGCGCCCGTCCATGCCAAGAATATCGTAACCCTTATGCACCAATTCAGCCGGCACGGAGTCACGAATAACCTTGATACCGTTTTCGTCCACATAGCGATAGTAACGGGTTGCAGCAAAACTGCTGACCACAAACAAACAAGCTATCGCTGTAATAAACGCTCGAATCAACATAACAATTAAGAATTTAGCCCATTAAAAATAAAAATCAAAACTTCCACCATTCTAGTGTAGCTACCTGAAGCCACCTTGCCAGTTTTATGTTAAACACCAAACTCTACACGATAAGCCATGATACGCTCCAAATGCGGCAGCCAGCTTGCATCAGTTTTAGAGATTTCTGCAATATAGTCAATTAGTTGCGCCAGGTTAATGACGCTTAATACAGGGATTGAAAATTCCTGCTCCACTTCCTGAATGGCCGATTGATCACCTTTACCCCGTTCCTGGCGATCCAGAGCAACCACCACACCAGCGGGTTTAGCGCCCACATTTTCCAGAATATGCATCACTTCACGAATAGCGGTACCCGCTGTGATCACATCATCAATAATCAGTACCTGCCGATCCTGAAGCGGCGCACCCACCAGCGTACCGCCTTCGCCATGATCTTTCGCTTCCTTACGATTAAAGCACCAGGGGATATCTTTAGCATGCTGATCAGCCAATGCAATGGCAGCGGCCGAGGCAATGGGAATACCTTTGTAAGCCGGGCCAAACAGCACATCAAACTCTACCCCGGACTGAACAATGGCTTCACCGTAAAAACGGCCCAGCTGCCCCAGAGCACCGCCGGTTTGAAATAAACCGGCATTGAAAAAATACGGGCTGGTGCGCCCAGATTTCAAAGTAAACTCACCAAAGCGCAATACATCCTGCTGAATGGCAAACTCAATAAAGGCTTTTTGATAATCTTGCATACCCGGTTACCAGCCCAACACTTGTTGTTGCAGGGCAAAAATTTCGTTAATGCCTTTTTCGGCCAGATCCAGCATGGCATCCATATCCTGACGGCTGAACGCTTCACCTTCAGCCGTACCCTGGGCCTCTACAAAACCACCGTGTTGGGTCATCACCACGTTCATATCGGTTTCGGCATTGGAATCTTCCGGGTAGTCCAGATCCAGCACCGGTGTGCCTTTATAAACACCTACAGACACCGCCGCAATCAAACGCTGTAGCGGATCCTGTTTGATCTTACCCTTCTCCAGCATCCAGCTAAGGGCATCGACCAGTGCCACACAGCCACCGGTAATGGATGCGGTCCGGGTGCCACCGTCGGCCTGAATCACATCACAATCCACATAAATGGTGTTTTCACCCAGCAGCTTCAAATCCACCGCCGCACGCAAAGAGCGGGCAATCAAACGCTGAATTTCCAACGTGCGGCCACCCTGTTTGCCACGGGCCGCTTCGCGCCCCATGCGATCACCGGTTGATCGGGGCAACATGCCGTATTCAGCTGTCACCCAGCCCTGACCGCTACCTTTTAAAAATCGGGGAACACCGTCATTAACACTGGCGGTACAGATCACCTTGGTATTACCAAACTCCACCAATACCGAACCTTCAGCATGACAGGTATATTGGCGTGTAATGTTAACTTCACGTAATTGATCAGGTGCTCTTCCACTTGGACGCATTATAGATGTTCCCCTACAGATAATATGAGCAGCGGAGTATACCAAGAATATTCTTTAATATTGAGGGCTTAACGATATTCCTTTCACGCAATTTCCATTCGCGGCCTTCGCAACAGGCCAAATTTCACAGTACACTTAGGTTTATTCGAGTTTAAAACTTTTCAGGGTATCTAAATTATGATCCGCAGCATGACCGCCTTTAGCCGCAAAGAACTGCAAGAAACCTGGGGCAACCTTTCCTGGGAACTGCGCTCTGTTAATCACCGCTACCTGGAAATCACCCCACGCCTGCCAGAGCAGTTAAGGGAGCTGGAAAATCGGGTACGGGAAAAACTGCGTAAAAAACTGAGCCGGGGCAAACTTGAATGTACCTTGAAGCTAAAAACCGAAAAAGCGGTGCCCACCAGCATCACCGTTAACGAAGCCTATGTTAATCAACTGGTATCGGCAGCCCATAAAATTCAGGATCTTACCGGCGACCGTGCTTCGCTCTCCACTACTGCGTTATTAAACTGGCCAGGGGTAATTGAAACGCCAGAAACCGATCTGTCGCACATGCAACAGGCCGCCATGGATTTGCTGGATGAAACCCTGAACGATTTTATTGCCCACCGCGAGCGGGAAGGTGGCGAACTGAAAAAACTGCTGGAAGATCGCCTTGCCGGTATTTTAGAGCAGGTAGCCATTGCCAAACAAAACCTGCCCGACATACTGCAAGCCCAGCGGGAACGTATTAACAGCAAGCTGGCGGAAGCGCAGGTAAATCTGGATCAGGACCGGCTGGAACAGGAAATGGTGTTGATTGCCCAAAAAGCCGACATCGACGAAGAACTCGACCGCTTAAGCACCCATGTGGAAGAAGTGCGCCGCACCCTGAAGCAAGGGGGTGCCAGTGGTCGCCGCCTGGACTTTTTAATGCAGGAATTGAACCGGGAAGCAAACACTCTGGGTTCCAAGTCGATTCATGTGATCACTACCCAGGTGGCGGTGGAGCTAAAAGTGCTGATCGAACAAATGCGTGAGCAGATTCAGAATATTGAGTAGGGGTTTTGGGAGAAAGTCTGACTTAATCAACCCAACTATTGTGCGCCAAGGGCATTCGGTTCAACAAGCTTCGTCGCTCCTGCCAATCGGGGAGCAGCTTGTCCATATGCCCCTTAAAGCGTTCATTATGATTACGCTCAAGCAGATGTACCAATTCATGCACCAAAATGTATTCCAAACACTCTGGGGGCTTTTTCGCGAGCTCTAAATTTAGCCAAATGCGCTTCGCCTGTGTGTTACAGCTGCCCCATTTGGTTTTCATTTTTTTAATTCCCCAGTCAGCAGTGGCAACACCTATTTTGCTCTCCCAAACAGGTAATAATTCAGTGATTCGCGTCTTAAGCACTTCCCGGTAATACGCGTTCAGTACCAAAGCCTTGTTTTCAAGCGTTGTTGCGGTATTTACATATAAGTGCAACCAACCACGCCCCAGCTTGATTTCATGCTTGCCTACACGCTCAACAACATTAAGGCGGTAGCGTTTTCCCCACAGATAATGACACTCACCACTGACCATTTCCCGATCAGACTGACGGGGCTGCTTGGCGAAACCACTTTGCTGCTTTTTAATCCAGGGAATACGACTGATCACTGCCATACGGATAGCGGTTTCTGTCATGTATACTGGGGCAGAAACTCGCACACGCCCATCTGGCGGTAACACGCTGATATGTAAGTTTTTGATGGGTTTTCGGTGCAACTGTATCGCAACTGAACCCATTTCCATCATCGCCATCACTACTTTTCACCACTCATAAATACTCTTTCTGCGCTTTGGCCAGTTCCATGACTTGCTGAATATCCACGTCAAAATCAGCCGTTTCTTCTCGCACAGCATTGGCGATTTCCCGCTCTTTAAAACGATCACCTACCCAATCCGCTTTTTTTGTATAACGAATAGCCGCGTCAATTTTTGTGGCGAGCAGTTCATTCTTTCCAAAGTTATCATAAAAAGCACGTTTGGGGCTGGTGTCCATGGATGGCGGGTAACTGGAAGCCGCCTGTGTCGGGCGGATCACTTTACGAGATAGCTCGCGGATTTTCTCAAGATACTCCTGATACTCAATCGCTTTTTGACGACGAAGTGCAATCAATTCATCCAACAGCACTGACATTTGCTCGTAGTATTTGGGATTAACCGGATTTTCATCAACAATAGCTTTACGTACGTTATTTTCGATGGTTTCAGCCGTGGTCTCCTGATTCTTACGAATGCTCTCTGGCAAGGCTTTCACCGCATCAGCACCTTTTTCAACGATAAGCTCGATCAAACCCAGCTCTTCAAAATCCATCAGTACTTCGCTGTCATCAGCACGAATATACATATCCAACAAATGACGCATAGCAGGCTCAAAGCGCTTCATCTCGACCAAATCGCCGCTGGCCAGTTTCACTTCATCACGAACTTTTTCAAAATGCGCCACTTCAGATCTAACCGAGTCTATATCTTGCGCGGAATAGCCTGCATCAAGCATCTCATTAGCGATATTGGCAAACGTACGCAGCAGTTTGGCAACGTTTTGATATAGGGCTAAACGCAGCGCTTCTTTCTCAGCTAGCTGACCCCCTTCTTTAGATAAAGGGGAACCAGACTCACCACAAAAATAATGAATGTAGTCTTCCGTGTTGCGTGGGGCTTTTACCGGCTCACATAAGGCTCGCACCATTTCCAACGCATTGTCCAAATCCAACCTGGCTTGCTCCAGGCGGTCTTTTAGCAATCCGGCAACATCTTCCTTGTCATAGCTCTCAAACGCCCCTTGAGTGTAATCAGCAATGGCTTTATCGAGTGAACGAAACAGATCTTTGTAATCGACGATATAACCGTATTCTTTGTCATCTCCATCCAAACGGTTCACGCGACAAATGGCCTGAAACAAGTTGTGATCCGCCATTTGCTTGTCGATATACAAATACGTGGCTGAAGGGGCATCAAAACCGGTTAGCAGCTTATCCACAACAATGAGCAGGCGCATTTGCCCTGGTTCGTTAACAAACTGCTTTTTAACCTCTTTTTCAAACTCTTCAATGCGGCTTGCGGCCTGGTCTTCGGGTTGCTCAAAGTAGTCCGCAAGCATTTTGCGATAAGTGTCGTATTTAAAGAGTTTTTCCGTTAAGCCTTCACCTGTTTCTTCACCCTTAATGCTCGCAGCAGTCGGCTGAAAACTGGTAACAATAGCAACCTTGCCAGCCAAATCGGTTTGGCTGAACATCTCATAGGCCTTACACGCCTGATAAACACTCGAACAGACCAGCATGGCATTGCCGTAACCATCCATCAGGCGTGGTTTCGTGTCCATATCCAGTAGAATATCATTCACAATTTGCTGCAAACGGGATTTACTGGATAGCACCTTTTGCATGGTGCCCCATTTTTGCTTCAACTGGGTTTTGGCCAGGCGAGATAA
>PDWJ01001609.1_pt1 | contig 27568 bp, 21 predicted proteins | sample 1430881 | NCBI WGS metagenome assembly PDWJ01 (sample SAMN01162460, study PRJNA174530) | Oral metagenome, whole genome shotgun sequencing project. | biome: Marine environment; feature: Marine mammal; material: Swab sample of the gingival sulcus; isolation source: swab sample of gingival sulcus...
CAAAACACATACCACAAAGTTCGTAGTGCGCACTTTAGTGCGCCATTTTCACGCGCCAAAACACATACCACAAAGTTCGTAGTGCGCACTTTAGTGCGCTATTTTTATGCGCTAAAGCACATACCACAAAGTTCGTAGTGCGCACTTTAGTGCGCCATTTTTATACGCTAAAGCGCATACTACAAACTAACCCGAGATTTTCAGTGCGCCATCTTCACGCGCCAAAGCGCAACCACAAAGTTCGTAGTGCGCACTTTAGTGCGCCATTTTTATGCGCCAAAACACATACCACAAACAACTTAGGGCTGATTATTCCGACCTAATGCATTTGCCACGTGATGCACCAAACGTTCAGCAACGGCCGTTTTGCTCTGCAAAGGCATCTCCTCCAACACCCCCGCCGAACTCAGCAGCACCACCCGGTTGGTATCAACACCAAAACCCGCCCCGTCCGCCAACACATCATTCACCGCAATCAGATTAAGCCCTTTGCGCAACAACTTTTGCCGCCCATATTCAAACGCATCATGAGTCTCCGCAGCAAAACCCAGCGACACGCGCGGGTAACCCGTCTTTTCTCGCTGTTCCTTAACAGCCCCTAAAATATCCAGAGTCACTTCCAAGCCAATCGCCAGACCCCACTTGTCATCCGTTTCCGTTTTCTTGATTTTGCGATCAGACCGATTCTCTGGCCTAAAATCAGCCACCGCAGCCACCATAAACAGGGCATCCGCCTCACGCACTGATTCCAAAACAGCCTCCGCCATTTCTGCCGTCGTCTGCACATCAACACGGGTAACACCCATCGGTGCCGGCTCACTGATCGGACCAGCAATTAACGTAACCTCCGCCCCTGCATCCAAAGCCGCTTGCGCCACCGCCAACCCTTGTTTACCCGTCGAACGGTTGCTGATAAAACGCACCGGATCAAGCGGTTCCCGGGTGGGACCCGTGCTGACAACAACCTTACAGCCAGCCAAAGGCCCTGCTTGCGCCAAAATAGCCCGAGCATGCGCCAGCAATTCCCACGGTTCTATCATGCGCCCCAAACCACTCAAACCAGACGCCATACGCCCCTCCGTCGGTCCGGCAAACAAGACACCGCGCTTCCGCAGCAACGCCACATTCGCTTGCGTAGCTGCATGCTCATACATGCCCACATCCATTGCCGGAGCCACCATCATCGGGCAGCGAGCAGCTAAAGCAGTAACAGTGAGGAGCGTGTCAGCCGTCCCATGCGCCAACTTAGCCATCGTATTAGCCGTGGCCGGTGCAATCACAAAAAGATCCGCCATCTCACCCAACGTCACATGTCGCACATGATCATCCAAATCCCACAGAGAAGAATACACCGGATTGCCCGTCACCGAACGAAACGTAAGCGGCGTGACAAACTTCTCCGCCGACTTCGTCAAAATCACATCAACCACAGCCCCCGCCTGGGTCAACTTTGAGGCAAAGTCAACCGCTTTGTAACAAGCAATAGAGCCCGTTACACCAAGTAAAACTCGTTTTCCTTTAAAAACTGTTATTGGATCCATTAAATGTCACCTTTAATCTAGTAACCATCTAGAAATAACTTCCCTTTTTACAGATGGTCAGGTTACTTGAAACACATCCAGCAATCCCATCACTTATTGGTGGATGCGCCCATAGTGTACGTTTTCTTGTCAGAAAGGTAAACAGGCACCTATGCGCCAACATCGACCAAAAAGACCTTAAAGGCTGACGCCATGATTCCGTATTTTATCCCATCATCACTCCTGAGTGCCCGGCACTTCCCCGTGAGCCAGTTTGTCAGATTGGTTTCGTATGAGAATCGTACATCTCTCCTAGAAGCTAAAGCACAAAAATTTGGTAAAATAGGTTAGCATAGTGACCATCTAAAAATCACTCCCCGTTCTTCAGGGGTAAAGACTTGAAGCGCATCCATCAATCCCGTAACTTATTTATGGATACGCACATAAGATACGATTCCACACACAGATTGCGGTTTATGTCTGGAGGTAATTAAGTGGCAAAAATTGTAAAAATGATCGGATTGATTAGCATATTAACGGCCGTTATCGGCCTCACTTCTCCTATCTCAGCACTTGAATGTGAATGGGACACTGGTGTCTACACCTACATCTGCATCGACGATGCAGATGATGATGACACCCCATCAGAAGAAGTTTTCCCCGTTGACAACAGCAACTTTGTCGTGCCAGACCTCGGCGACGAGTCTATCTTCGGCCATCGCTATTATGCCCGTCAAGCTGACATGGCTAACGTCTACGCAGAACCCAGCCGTGATGCTGCCATCGTGCGCAATGTGGGAGATGGCTATTTATTCGCCACCGTTCACAGCTGGTTCAAAAATGAAGCCGACGAGACCTGGTATGAAATTAACCCGGGTGAATACATGCACGAAAGTGACATCAGCATGGTAGAGCCGGCTGCCTATCAAGGTGTAGAAGTACTGGCTCAACCCGAACGGCCGTTTGGCTGGATAGTGACCGACGTGATACCCAGTGATGCTCCAGACGCTGAAACCCTCACCGAAGAAGAAGGGGGCGAAGTGCTGCCCCGTCTCAGCTTCATCCAGGTTTATGACGCTGTTCTCGGCGAAGAAGATTGGATCTGGTACAACATCGGTAACGGCCGTTGGGTCAAACAAACCCACGTAAGCCTTGTTGATGTAGAACCACGCCCCGCAGAAATTGGCAAAAATGAATATTGGGCCGAAATAGATCTCTACGAACAAACCTTCGCCGCCTACGAAGGAAATCGCATGGTCTACGCCGCCCTCATCTCCTCCGGCCTCAATCGCTGGCCCACAGCAGAAGGGCTCTTCCAGGTTTGGGATCGCTGGGAAAAACACAAAATGTCCGGCGCCGAAGGCAAAGTTGACTACTACTTCCTCGAAGACATCCCCTACATCATGTACTTCGACAAACTCAACGGCATCGCCCTGCACGGCACCTACTGGCACAACCGCTTCGGCTTCAAACACAGTCACGGCTGCGTCAACATGTCCATCCAAGACTCCGAATGGGCCTTCTGGTGGTCAGAAGAAGCGCCCAACGATTTGTGGGTCCTCGTTCACACCCAAGACCCCATGGCACATCTCGCCGAATTTGATTAGACAATACCATGAAACCAATCTAAATCAGATCGTAACCGTCTAAAAATTAATCCCCGTTTTTCAGGGGAAAAGGTCACTTGAAGTGCATCCAGCAATTCCGTCACTTATTTCTGGGCACACATGGCACACGCAAAACGCTCTCCATCCAGGAAAGCGTTTTTTTATACCAATTCAGCAAACAAGGTATAATCCCAGCGAAAATTCAGCCTTCATCCTTTATTTTCGGAGCTTCCTGTGAGAAAACGTCAACGTCGAATTCTACAACTGATTCTAATTTGTCTCAGTTTACTCCTCATAAGCTTCTGGGCAAACGGCCGTTTACAGCAAAGAAACATCGCCACCGCCGTAGCCAAAGGCAAGCACATTTACGACATGACCGCTTTGTCTAAAGTAGAACTAGATCAGCTGGACATGCAAACGGCCGTTCTCACAGACCCCGAAATCACCGCCCTCATCGCCGACCACGACTTTGGTTTTCTCGATGCAGTGGCGCTGGGGGCAGGTGAAGCCGCCGCCTGGAAAAACCAGGGCTGCGGCGCCAGAAACTGCGCCCACATCGCCCTCTACGACTACGACGCAGGCGGCACCATCAACGCCATCCTCAACACCGACAACCACCGTATCATCGCCCGCTGGTTTGACACCAACGCCTTCCCCAGTGGCAGCGAATTCATACTGCCCAAAGCAATGGAAATCGCCGCCGCCGATCCAACCGTGCGTGCCATATTGGGTGATTTAGGCGACCCCGAACCCGCCATGATTCCCATGTCCGCCTGGCTTATGGACGACGCTTGCCGCGAAGAATGGTGCGTCAACCTCACCTACCACGACCCAGCTGGCAGCGGCAAAATCTTCCACATCTTCATCAACATGGAGCAAAACAAAGTTGCACGCACCTTTTTCACCCGTGGCCGCGCAGACCTGCCCGTGGCTCCCCCCCCACCGCAGCGCTACGATTTCAGCGATGGTTGCCAGGAAGACCTCTACGGCTGGGACGTCTGTTGGGAAATGACAGCCAATGACGGCGTAAACTTTTACGATGCCTCCTTTGAAGGCACCGATATTTTCGAGAGCGTCAAAGTTAGTCAGGTAGAAGCGTGGTATCCCAGTTGGCCCGGCGGCTACCGTGATGAAATTGGCTCCCGCAGCTCCGTGCCCCCTTATGGCCCCACCGAATTCACCGATTTCGGTGACAGCTTTGAAGTGCGCCAACTGTTCACCGAGTTCACCCATTGGCCCAACTGCATCTGCTGCTACCGGTATGAAGAGTACATTCGCTTCTACGAAGACGGCCGTTTTCAAATTGGCTTTGTCTCCCATGGACCAGGCTGTGACGATTTATCCGTCTACCGCCCCTTTTACCGCATCGACCTGGCCTTAGATGGACGTGGCCAAGACGATGTCTGGGTCTGGGACACCACCCAATGGGTCGAAGCCACCCAAGAAATGGAACTGTATCCCTTCGTGGACGACCTCTCGCCTGACAACGAAAAACTCGCCACCTTTGACGGCGACACATCCTACCGCTGGCAAATGTACCGCAGTGATCCCCTGGGTCTAGACGAGGCTCGTGTTTTCCTGGTAGATTTCAAAGAAAGCGAAGGAGATGGTCCCATTCCCCCGGGTCCTGGAGATGTGTTCATGCCACCGCGCCAATGGATTGACGGCGACGCGGTGTCAGGCAAAGATCCAGTCATCTGGTGGGTGCCGCTGCTCAAGACAAAAAAAAGCAATCCCACCTGGTGTCAACCAGACCCAGAACCAGGCATAAACCCTTGCGAGACCATCTTAGAAGCGCGACCAGCTGGGGAACTGGTACAGCCCACCGAGGAAGAATTGGCAGCCATCCCCACAGCCACAGCAACGGCCGTTTCCCAAGAGACCGCCACACCCGCCCCCACCAACACCCCCCGCCCCGTTGAAGGCGAAGATGCAGAAGACATCATCCTCAACTCCGGCTGCGGCTCCTGCCATCAAATCGGCGACCTGGGCGAAGGCCACAAAGTCGGCCCCGATCTGTCCAATATCGGCAGCATCGCCGCCGAGCGCATCGACGGTATGTCCGCAGAAGAATACATTTTTGAATCCATCACCGATCCCAACGCCTTCATCCTGGCAGACTGCCCCAACGGCCCCTGCCTGCCCAACATCATGCCCCGCGATTACACCAACCGCCTCAGCTCAGGCCAAATCGACCTCATGATCGAGTTTCTACTGGAACAACAAGCTGAATCCGTTTCCTTACCCATCGTGGGAGACGCCAATGAGGCACTGCCTGCTCCAAAAACCCCAGCAAGTGTCAAAAATCAAGTGGCAGCGGCCATCACATCCCCCGCCTTCCAACTGGTGCAAATCTTGCTCATCGTCATGACCTTCATCCTCACCCTCTTCCTCATCCTCAAACTCCCCGACGACGATTGATCTAGTGCCACGCGGCCAGCTTACACAAGGCAAAACATCCAGATTGTCATTCCAGGCAGAGTGTGACGAACGTTTTGCCTCCTGGCTATTTACCTTTATGACGCAGTTCTTTGGATTCTGCTCGCTCTTCCTGGCGTAACTGTGCCAGGTGTTCAATGCGGCTATGGAAATGTATGCGCCACAATTCGCGGCGGGGATGATCAATATATTCAAAATGCGTGATCCCCGTGTTGTGTGCCCACACTTCGCTCTGCCGCCAAGGCCCGACGTTAAACACATGATCGAAGGTCAGTTCAATCACGCCGCCATGACACACAGCTATCACAATTTCATTGGGATGCCGCCGCGTCATTTCTTCTAAAAATGAACCGAGCCGCGTACGGAAATGCATCAGGCTTTCGCCATTTTCAAAACGGGGCGTAACAGGGGAAAACGGCCGTTCTGAACCCCAAAAGTCGCCATATTCCGGTAAGCTGTCACTGGGCCAGGGGGTGTGATCCGCTCGATTCGTGCCAATCTCGCGCAGCCTGTCATCAAAATTAATTTCCAGGCCATACGTCGCTGCCAGAGGAACGACCGTCTCTCTGGCACGCTGCATCGTACTGGCGTAAATAGCGTCAACTTGAGATAAATGTAGGGGGAGCCAGGCAGCCAAAGCCGCCGCCTGTCGTTGTCCTTTTTCTGTGAGCGGCTCATCGCTGTTGCCGCCAGTCCATTCAGGCAAGTTTACATAACTTTGCCCATGTCTAATCATGTAGAGGTGCATTGAGGAAATCCTTTGTTATTGGTCATTTGTCGTTTATTGCCCGCCATTCATCATCCGTCATTCGTCAGCACTTTTTGCGGTAACCGCTTCTCAATTTCCCCCACATCTGCCAGCATGCGTGCGAGATGAGGGTAATCGGGTTGGTTTTCAAGCTGTTGCTTGAGCGGATATAAACCATCGCCGAATTTTGCCATTTCTTCATTGGCCTGTGCCGCTAACCTGTCCTCTCCAGCAGCTTCCAGACATCGCGCCAAAAAATAGTAGGCTTGCAAATCATACTCCAACAGCGGCAATGTCGCCTGTGTCGCTGAAGCCAGGGCGTCGATTGCTTCAGCATACTTCTCCTGACGATATTGCGCTAATCCCAGGTGATAGTAGTACAATGCTAGATTCGGATCCAAATCCAAAGCCTGATCATAAACTGCCTCAGCTTCAGCGAAACGATTCTGTGCCAGGAATATTTGTCCCAGCGTATTGTAGGCTGGATGCGCTTTAGGATTGCGCTGGATCGCCTCCTGGGCATCTCGCTCCGCTCTGGGAAAATCGAGCAGGGTCAGGTAGATAAGCGCTCGCAGTTGGTATGATGGCCAAAAGTCGGGGCGTGCCTGGATGGAGCGCGTCACCAAGTCGAGCGCTTCCTCCGTGTTACCAACGCTAAATTGGCGACGCGCAAAGCGGAAAGAAATCGGGGTATCAATGGCGCGTTGCAACACCAGTAAGCCGATGGTAATGCCCACCCCCAGCATAGCGTAAGTGGATCTGCCATAAACCATGCCGAAAGCAATGCCAATGAGGGCGGGCACGGCCAAAATAACGGCCCAACGCCGCGTGCGTTTGTTCGCGTTGCGTGTCCAAATCGCCAGAAAAATGAGCAGCCCTACCCCCACCAGCAAGGTGACGATGCCATAAAACTGCTCTGGCAGCAGCAGAAATGCGCCCAATCCTGCCAGCCACACCACGATGGTAATGCCCACAGGCAGCAGCAAGCTGACACGCATCTCCCGACGACGACGGTCAGCTTTTTGTTTTTGAATTCGTGTTTGTTGACTCAAGGTAGTGTTATTTTCTATTGGCAAAAATCAACGGCCGTTTCTGCCAAAACATATGCTAAATCAAAGACGGATTGTACCTCAACCCACTCCTCGATACTATGCAAACCATCGCCAATGGGGCCGATGACCGTCGTGTCAATGCCAGCCGTGGCCAAAATAGCGGCATCCGTCCAGAAGGCAGCGCCGGCATACGTTGGTGGTTGGTGGAGAACGGCCGTCATCGCTTTCGCCAATGAGACCACCACAGGAGCCTCTTCAGCCACCTCAAGAGCGCTGCGGCTAAAGTGGGGCGTGACCGTTGCCTTAAACGTGGGATCAGCAGCACTCAACCGGTCGATAATGGCTTGCAGTTCAGCTTGAGCGACCGCTATTGTCTCACCGGGAATAGTGCGCCGTTCCAGGCGCAGACGGCAATGGTCTGAGTAGACACTGGGGGAGCTGCCCCCGTTGAGCAGCGAAGCATGCAGTGAAGGCGGGCCAGCCAGGGGATGCGGTGGACGCTGGCGCAGTTCTTGTTCTAGTTTTTTCAGTTCAACCAAAAATCGTCCCATGTGCATATTGGCGTCGATACCTTCCCAGTAGCGGCTGCCATGGGCTGCCCGGCCAAAGGTCTCTACATCGAACCAGATAAAGCCGCGATGGGCACAACAGAGCTTCATGTCGGTGGGTTCGGTGACAATGGCGCCATCGGCAGTAACGTGTTTGACCAGGTCGTCCGTGCCGATGCTCTCGTACTCTTCATCAGCAACGGCCGTTACCAGCAAATCCCCTGCAAGTTCAACATCTGCATCCACCAACGCTTTCGCGGCGCCCAACATCGCCGCCAGGCTGCCCTTCATATCTTGCGCCCCACGCCCATACAGACGACCCTCCTCGACAACCGCCCCAAAGGGATCCTCCATACCAACCACTTCAACCGTATCCATATGTGCATTAAGCAGCAGAGAACGGCCGTTGCCCTTCCCCTTGAGCGTTCCTACCACATTCATACGCTCCGAACCTAAATTGTAAACCGTTACATCCAATCCTAATTGGCGCATGGCTGTGCTTATATAGAGCGCAGCTTCCGCCTCACCAGGTCCATCATCTGCTACACCAGGATTCACAGAGTTAATTTGCACCAAATCAATCAGCGTTTGCAAAGTATATTTTTCATCAATCGAGATAGGCATTGTTTATGTCCTTTTAATCAACGACCAAAGACAAACGACAAATTTTGAGCAAAAAAGCAGTCGGCCTTGGTCAATCATTTTTAAAATCTACCCACTATTTTATCCAATTCGACGAGGTTGACAGCCACAAGTTGTATGATAGGATTGCTACAAAATTCAAACGGCCGTTAGAAAATTTAAGGGCACGTTCAACCCATGACAAAAAAAGCTGGTCAAAAAAAACGAGAAACTGAAGTTTACGCCACTGCTGCCCGCCTGTTTGCCCGCAAAGGCTTCCATGCCACGCGCATGCAAGACATTGCCAACGAACTAGGCATGCAAAAAGGAAGTCTTTACTACTACTTCAATTCTAAAGACGAACTGCTCCGCAAACTGGTCACCGGTTCCGTGCAAGAAGCGCAAAGCAGCCTACAAGCCATTCTTGAAACCGAGCGCCCTCCCGCCCAAAAACTAGCCACTGCCCTCGACGAACACCTGCGTATCCTGCAACAAAATGCAGACCTCCACCTCATAAACGCCCAAGAAATCTTGATGTCTCTGGATGCAGAAACGGCCGTTACCACCAAGGCCATCCTCAAAGAGTACGAAAACACCTGGGCAGCCATCGTGCAAGAAGGAATTGATGCTGGCCACTTCCGCTCCGACCTTGACCCCAAAATCGTCATCAAAGCCCTACTTGGCCTCACCAACTCAACTTTAACCTGGTTTGAACCAGCAGGCCGACTTAGCCGCCAAGAAATTGCCCAAATCTTTGCCGAACTGATCATGAACGGCTTGCACTTGGATAACGCAACAAATTAAAATCCAAAATGGTGCAGTGCCATCACCTGCCCGGCACTTCTTCAATCTACAAACTTAAGGACTTCTTCAATAGCTTGCCAGACACAGTCACCAATACTTTTTAGCAGAGCATAATCTGGCGGCACAATAGGCGTGTCGCTTCCTTGCTTGCCGATATACAACCCACGGCTCAGTTCCACCATCAGCCAGGGTTTATAGCTGCCCCCGTATAAACGCATCGCCCACCCACCCAAATACGGAACATTGATAGCATACGGCGCACCAAGCTCAGTTAAGTCAGGCATACGGGCTAAGAGTTCGCCTAAGCGCTCACCAAAGTAACGGGTCATCGCCGGTGATGCCGTGATCAGCCCCCAACTTTCACGGCTTTCCCCCCGTTCATCACCCAAATTACTAACAGAAACTCGAGGACGCAACGAAGAGGGGTCATCATACGCGGCTGGACCCACCGCGGCCATGCTGTGACAATCAAGAATCAACTGCACCTCAGGATCATCAACAATTGTAGATAGCTGCTCATGCCATGGCCGCCAATATTTGTCAATCAAGGCATTAACCAACTCCACATCAGGTTCTTTCCCCTCGTGAAAAACAGGCACACCGTAACTAGATTGTAACTTAACTGCCCCATCCCCTAAGCGATGGTGTAACGAGGCATCCTCCGGTCGGTTGACATCTAAAATGCCACGAGCATAGGGAAAATTCAGCCAATGGGTGACCCGCTCCTTGTAATCAAAAATGTCATCAACATAGGCATCAGCTTCATTAAAAATTTGTTCGGGGGTCAGAGCAACGCGCCCTTCAAGTTCCGGGGGGATGGCTAACCCGCCATGCGGAATAATAATGGCAATTGGTAACTTTTCTGTCATAAATTCAATGCTTCACATTTCAAAAAATATCGTAAAAGTATACGAGAAATTTCACATTTTTCACAAAGAAAACTGCCCCAATTTACAGTTTCATTCATGAGCCAAAGACAACTTGCAAAAAGTGCCCCATCAGTGCTGCCGTCTCAGGACTTTCTTGGAAGCCAGACAAGGTTTCTTTCATTTCAGTTTCAGTCATCACGCCGACATAGCCATCCACATAGCGGTGAAAACGAGCCAGGTTCTCTGATTTGGTTAATTCAGGATGGAACTGAGTTGCCCAAATCGGTTTCTGATCGATTCGTAATGCTTGAAATGGTGCCCGTTCACTACCAGCTAAATGCAAAGCAGATTCCGGTAAATGCATCACTCGGTCTTTGCGCCCCAGCTGCGCGTTAAAAGTCTCTGGTAATGTGCTAAATAGTTCATCCCCTCTCCCCGCCTCCGTCAAGGTCACGGGATACGTGCCCACTTCCATACTGCCTGGGTCATAGATGATTTCGCCGCCCAAAGCATAAGCTAACAACTGAAACCCAAAGCAAGAGGCAAACGTAGGATGAGAAACGGCCGTTACCTCTCCCAATAAATCCACTAGTTTCTCAAAACCCGGCAAGTTTCGCTTCGACACATAAAACTCGCCACTACCACCAACCATCAACGCATCATACTGCTGCACCTGCGCCAACGTTGGCGTATGGGTCAATAAATCAAAAGGCACAATATTCTCAAGCGCCAAACCACATCGATCTGCAAATGATTTTCGCTCATTAAACTGCGCTGGATCATCCTGTCTCCTGGCTTGTAACAAAAGTATCTTCAACGACTGCAGCATAGTTTCATCATCCTCCCATTTCAAGATTCACAAAAGCCATAATCTTACATGCATATTCACAAACCCTCCATATTTTCGCAAAGAGAAACAGCATCCGGTACTGGCATAGAGTGACGACGAAATAAAACACAGAATTGCACCATCAGTTTCAAAGCACAGAGGGAGATTCAACCGGCAAGCCCGCTAATTCCATAATTTTTAAAGCGTTGGTGGTGGGGCAAGGGCCGGGATGCAAGATGTAATCAAAAGTCATACGGCCGTTCTCAACACCATCCCGAAAGTGAAAATTGCGCACCAAAGGACGGGCATCAGCCAACTTCACCAGCTCTAAATCGTGGGTGGCAATCAAACCCACCCCCGGCTGCCCCACAAGCGCCTTGATGTAAGCTTGACTGCCAACAAGCCGCTCTCGGTTATTCGTGCCTCGAAAGATTTCGTCAATGAGGAAAAATAACGGCCGTTCATCATCCTTGGAGAGTGCCGTCAACAAACCGGCTAAACGACGCACCTCCGCGTAAAAATAAGAGAAGCCATCTGTCACCGAGTCTGCCACGCGAATAGAGGTGTAAATGCGGAACAAGCGCGTCTCAAACTGCTGGGCAAAGACAGGGCCACCCGCATAAGCCAAACAAAAATTCACACCCAAAGTGCGTAAAAACGAACTTTTTCCCGCCATGTTAGAACCAGTAACAATATCAACGGCGCCCAGTTCATCTATCTGAAAATCATTGCAAATGCGGGTCTCATCCAGTAACAGGGGATGGCCAATTGCTTTAGTGAAAAACGGCCGTTCCGCCGCCAGAGCCATCGTAGGAAAAATAGTTTCTGGATTCAAGTAAGCCAACGTCGCTAAAGAACATAATGCTTCCAGCTCACACCAGGCATCCAGCCAAACCGGCAAACGAGTTTGCAGCTCCTGTTTACAGCCATGCAGCTGTTCAGAAACAAAAATATCCCAGGGAACCAGCCCATTAAGCAGCAGCCACAAAAACGGATTCTGACGCAGCCCAGCCAAAGTCAGCAGCTTTGTTATCCGGCGTAGATAAGCCGACGGCCGTTCTACTTCATCCAAAAACGGCGCACAAACCGTCCGCACCCGGTCGCTTTCGCCCAGCCTGGCCGTCTCCAAAAAACGAAAGACCACCCCCAAACGACGCAAACTCTTTTCCAAAAAATAAGCATCCTCAAAAATGGGGGCAGCATCACCGGAGCGCAGGGCAAAAATAACGCCATACAACGCCCAAGACACCAGGAAAAGCGGCGGCACATACCCAGCCAGATACAACAAAAGCAAACTGATATTAACCAACGACAAGCCCGCCAACAACCACAACACCGTGCCCAGCGATTGGCCGTCATTCTGCGAATCTAGCCAGAGCAAAACACGGCGTCCGGGCCACTTTTCACCCATTGCTTCCGTGGCCAAAGCTGAATGGAGACTCAACTTATCGCGGAAAAGCGTCATCTTCGCCAAATCCGCCACCGCTGCCTGACGGGAGCGCGTCATTTCCAGATCAGGTTCCGTCTCCAGCAGCCAACCCGCCAACCGCTTACTCCCTTCCACAGAAACAGCCGTGTCCACCAATTGCAGCACAGAACGTTCGCCTACCAAATCTAAATCTAAAGCAAAAGGATGTGCCGGCGGGAGGTCAAAATCAGCTGGAGTTGGCAGATCCGCCCAAGATAAATTCATCCGCGCCAGGTGAGTTTGCTTGATCTGCCGCCATATTCGAAAGCGCGACATCGAGGTCTCAACGTGGCGATGCCATTTCACAGTGAGAGAAAAAGCCACAATAACCACAACACTCACCCCAAACCAATACCACACACCCCATTGAAACAGCACAATAACGGCCGTGATCACCCCCACCAAAAACACAGCCAGGCGCAAGCGCATAAGCTGATCACTAATTCTTTGCCAGTCTGAAAGTTGATTGTCTACTCGTTTGATTTGGCGTTGAATGGCCGCCCGCCGCTTTTGCTTCTGAATCACAGTTCACCTCATTCGAGGCACCGATTATACAATTTCCAGCTCAATCGGCTACGCCAGCCATCCGGTACAGCATTGATCCCGCCACCACCTTGCCCGCTAACCCGCATCGGCGCATAATGGGCACATGACTATCACCCGCCACCAACTAACTGTCACTGGCGTCGTCCAAGGCGTCGGTTTTCGGCCATTTGTTTATAGCCTTGCCATGAAATTTGCGCTAAACGGTTTCGTAGGCAACAACAGCAGCGGCGTCTTCATCGAAATTGAAGGGCCAGCTCATAAACTAGCCCAATTCCAAACGGCCCTCCGCCACAAAGCCCCTCCCTTGGCTCACATCGAAACAGTCACCATTACCGAAATCCCAACCACCGGCGATGACACCTTCATTATTGTTCACAGCGAAACTCAAGCAGCCGCCAATACACTCATCTCACCCGACATCTGCATTTGCGACGACTGCCTGCAAGAGATCTTTGATCCCAGCAACCGCCGCTTCGGCTACCCCTTCACCAACTGCACCAACTGCGGCCCCCGCTTCACCATCATCCGCGACATCCCCTACGACCGCCCCCACACCACCATGGCCGCCTTCTCCATGTGTCCCGACTGCCAGGCAGAATACGACGATCCGCTTAACCGCCGTTTTCACGCCCAACCAAACGCCTGCAAAACTTGCGGCCCCCAAATTTGGCTTGAACCCAGCCAATCATTCCCAATTCACAATTCACAATTCACAATTCACAATTCACCATTCACAATTCCCCATTCACAATTCACAATTCACAACTCCCCATTCCCAACTCCCCATTCCCCATTCACAATTCACAATTCACAATTCCCCATTCACAATTCACCATTCACAATTCCCCATTCCCAAACCCTCCTTGCCAGGGGAAAAATCCTGGCTGTCAAAGGCCTTGGCGGCTTTCATCTCGCTTGTGACGCCACCAACGACACAGCCCTCAACTCACTACGCGAAAGAAAAGGGCGAGTAGACAAACCATTTGCAGTAATGGCCTTAGACGTAACGGCCGTTCGCCAATTTGCCTATCTCTCCCCAGCCGAAGAAACCCTGCTCACCAGCAAAGAACGTCCCATTCTCCTCCTACGCAAAAAAGAAAACAGCCCCTTGTCCGCCCTAGTTGCCCCAGGGAACAACTACATCGGCGTGATGCTGCCCTACACCCCATTACACTACCTGCTCCTATCTGCGCCAACATCCGATAACAGAAAACACCAACCACCGCACACCAAACCCATTCTCATCATGACCTCCGCCAACTACGCCAACGAGCCCATCGTCAAAGACAACGACGAAGCCCGCCAGCGGTTAAGCAGCCTCGCCGACGCCTTCCTCTTCCACAATCGTGACATCCACATCCGCGCCGACGACTCTGTTGTCAGAGTTTTAGATTTACAACTAACAAATAATTCCCCGCGCTCCCAACCCTCAATCATCCATCGCCCATCGTTAATCCCAGTTCGCCGGTCCCGAGGCTACGCACCTTTCCCGGTCAAGCTCCCCTTTGGCATCCCCACGACACTGGCCGTTGGCGGCGAACTCAAGGCCACTTTCTGCCTCACCAAAGACAACTTCGCCTTCATGAGCCAGCATATCGGCGACATGGAAAATCTAGAGACATTAGCAGCATTTGAAACGGCCGTTTCCCATTTCAAAGCTATCTTTCGTGCCGAGCCTGAACGCATCGTCTGCGACATGCACCCAGGTTACCTCTCCACCCAATGGGCTGAACGACAAAAACTCCCGCTAACAAAAGTGCAGCACCACCACGCCCACATCGCCGCCGTCATGGCCGAACACCAACACACTGGCCGCCACCCCGTCATCGGCTTCAGCTTTGACGGCACTGGCTACGGCACCGATGGCGCCATTTGGGGCGGTGAAGTAATGCTCGCCGACTATCAACATTACGAGCGAGTCAGCCATCTAAAATACGTCCCCTTGGTCGGAGGAGATACAGCTGTCAAACGGCCGTTCCAGGTAGCACTCTCTCATTTATGGGCAGCCGGGATTGAATGGCTAGAAGATTTACCCTGCGTGCAGGCAGCAACCGCCGTAGAGCGCAACATCATCCGTAAACAACTAGAAACCGGATTCAACAGCGTGCCCACCAGCAGCATGGGCCGCCTCTTCGACGCCGCCGCTGCCCTGGCTGGCATCCGCCAAACAGTCACCTACGAAGCCCAAGCCGCCATCGAATTCGAGGCCCACGTCAACCCAAACATCACAGCCAGTTACCACTTCCAAGTTCAACCCAAGTCAACCGCAGCTCACCCAAATTCCGCCGATTCTTCCCCGCGACCTCCGCAGCTAAGCCCCTTAGAAATTGATCCCACACCTTTGCTTAAAGAACTCGTCAGCGACGTGCAAAAAGGTACCAAAACAGCTATCATTGCAGCAAAATTTCATAACGCAGTTGCAGACCTAATCCTGCAGCTAAGCCATAACCTGCGTGAGCAAACCGGCATCAATCAAGTGGCCCTCAGTGGCGGCGTATTCCAAAACGTCACCCTCCTCGAAAAAGCCATCACCCGGCTGCACGCAGCCAACTTTGAGATACTCACACACCAGCTTGTCTCACCCAACGATGGCGGACTTGCCCTCGGGCAAGCGGTGATATCAACAAACAGTAAACCGTAAGCGATAAACAGCAACAGATCACCGACAACCAGCTGCCCATCACCGAAAAACGGAGAAACATTATGTGTCTAGGTGTACCTGGTAAAGTAATAGAAATATACGAAAGCAACGGCACCCGCATGGGCAAAGTTGACTTTAGCGGCATTGTCAAAGAAACCTGCCTCGAATACGTCCCCGAAGTAGAAGTAGGCGACTACACCATCATCCACGTCGGCTTCGCCATCACCAAGCTCGACGAAGAATCCGCTCTGGAAACTCTAGCACTGTTTGAAGATATGGGAACGTTACAAGAAGAGTTGGGTGTTGAAGAAAATGGGGAGTAGGAGCCAGGGTTGAGAGAGCTGTTAAAACAAGAGCCTCAAGCCCCCGTACGCCAATCCCCATTCTCCAATTTTATGAAATACTTAAACGAATTCCGCAATCCCGAGCTGGCGCAAAAATTACTCGACGACATCCACCGCATCACCACCCAAAACTGGGCCATCATGGAAGTATGCGGTGGGCAAACCCACTCCATAATTCGCAATGGCATCGACCAGCTGCTGCCAGACAAAATTGAACTCATTCATGGCCCCGGCTGCCCTGTTTGTGTGACCCCGTTAGAAGTCATCGACAAAGCGTTGGCCATTGCTGCCCAACCGGGCGTCATCTTCTGCTCCTTCGGCGATATGCTGCGCGTGCCGGGCAGCAGCAAAGATTTGTTCCGCGTCAAAAGCGAAGGCGGCGACGTGCGCATCGTTTACTCGCCATTAGATGCTGTCAAAATTGCCCAAGACAACCCCGACAAAGAAGTAGTATTTTTTGCCATCGGCTTTGAAACAACCGCGCCAGCCAATGCCATGTCAGTATTCCAGGCCGAAAGGCTGGGGCTGACCAACTTCTCAGTGCTGGCCTCCCATGTGCTGGTGCCACCAGCCATCGAGGCGATTATGAACTCGCCAACCAATCGCGTGCAAGCATTTCTGGCCGCAGGCCACGTGTGCAGCGTGATGGGAACCTGGCAATATGGCCCTTTAGCCGAACAATACCACGTCCCCATCGTGGTGACCGGGTTTGAACCATTGGACATTTTGGCAGGCATTCGGCAGGCAGCAGATCAGTTAGAGAACGGCCGTTTCACAGTCGAAAATGCCTACTCCCGAGCTGTCGTGTCACAAGGCAACAAACCCGCACAAAAGATGCTCGACGACATCTTCCAAGTCACCGACCGCACCTGGCGCGGCATCGGCGAGATCCCCCAAAGTGGCTGGGAACTCAACGAAAAATACAGCGCCTTCAACGCCGAAACCAAATTCGACGTCAGCAACATTCACACCGAAGAATCACCCTTGTGCCGCAGCGGCGAAGTACTGCAAGGACTTATCAAACCCAATCAATGCCCTGCCTTCGGCAAAGAATGCACACCACGCAGCCCCCTGGGAGCCACCATGGTTTCCAGCGAAGGGGCGTGTGCCGCATACTTCCAGTATGGCAGATTTATTACCCTAGACAGCGTAGGAGATTAGGAAGATGAAAGATTGAAGATAAAAAAATGGCGTTTGCAGTCCGCTCTTTAATCTTTACTCATCAACCTTCGCCATTCAACCATGACAAATCCCTTAAATTTCGAAGGCTGGACTTGCCCCATGCCCCTCCGCGACCATCCCAACATCGTGTTGGGTCACGGTGGTGGCGGCAAATTATCAGCCGAACTGATTGAACACCTCTTTGTACCCGCATTCCAAAACGACGCTCTGGCCACCCTGGGCGACTCATCTATTCTCAACCTCAACGGCAGCCGCATTGCCATGTCCACCGACTCCTTCGTCGTGCGCCCGCTGTTTTTCCCGGGCGGCAACATCGGCGAACTAGCCGTCCACGGCACCGTCAACGACATCAGCATGAGCGGCGCCAAACCGCTCTACTTGAGCGTCGGTTTCATCATTGAAGAAGGGCTGCCACTCGATCAACTTGGTGTGATTGTAAACAGCATGGCTGCGGCAGCCCAAGAAGCAGGCGTGCAGCTCGTCACTGGCGATACCAAAGTGGTAGACAAAGGGCACGGTGACGGCATATTCATCAACACCAGCGGCATCGGCCTCATCCCAGAGGGCATCAACATCGGACCGCATCGCGCTCAACCAGGCGACGCGGTCATCGTCAGCGGCACCATCGGCGATCACGGCATGGCAATCATGAGTGTGCGTGAAGGGCTGGAATTCGAGACAACTATCGAGAGCGACACCACCGCCCTTAACGGCATGGTCGCCGATATGCTGGCCGTTTGCCCCGATGTTCACGTCCTGCGCGACCCCACCCGTGGCGGAGTGGCTTCGTCGCTCAACGAGATCGCCCAGGCGTCTCGTGTCGGTATCGCTTTGGATGAGAACAAGCTGCCCGTGAAAACGGCCGTTTCCTCCGCATGTGAACTGTTAGGCATGGATCCCATCTTTGTGGCAAACGAGGGCAAACTGCTGGCGATTGTACCTGAATCCGCCGCAGACACCGTCCTGCGCACCATCCACGCCCATCCCAAAGGCCAAGACGCCGCCATCATCGGCAAAGTCGTCAAGCAGCATCCCGGTATGCTCACCGCGCGCACCGGCATCGGGGGCACCCGCGTCATCGCCATGCAGATTGGGGAGCAGTTACCGCGGATCTGTTAAGGGATTGGCAAAAGAGCAATGAGCAAAAAGTGAGGCCAGGAGGCAAATAGCATACACTTTCACTCCGCACGATTGGTCCCATGGACAACACAGTGAAATATGAGCAAACTGAGTGGCAAAGCACCCTTATTAACAGCAGATGAAATGATATTTCGGGATTTGAACGGTAACGGCCGTTTAGACCCCTACGAAGATCCATGCCAACCCATCGAAGCCCGGGTTGCGGATCTCATGAGCCAGATGACCCTCGCAGAAAAGGCGGGGCTTATGATGCAGCCCATGATCGATGGCCAAAAGAACGGCGATTTGCGCGAAACCCCCTCCTTCATCCAATCAGCCCCCACCACAGAAATGGTCATCAACCGCCACATCAACCACTTCAACATCGTGCAATCCGTATCGGCCAAGGCGTTAGCTCGTTGGCACAACAACATCCAAAAAATGGCCGAAGGAACCCGTTTGGGCATTCCCATCACCATCAGCACCGACCCGCGTCACGTGGCAGGTTTCAACCCGGGCGCTGGCATCGCCACCAAAGATTTCTCAGAATGGCCTTCCCAATTGGGATTGGCAGCCGCAGGCGACGAAGCGTTGGTAGAACAGTTTGGCGACATCGCTCGCCAGGAATACCTCGCCATTGGCGTGCGCTCCGCTCTGCACCCCATGGCCGACCTGGCCACTGAACCCCGTTGGGCACGCCTGGGTCACACCTTCGGTGAAGATGCAGCACTCTCCAAAAAGCTGACAGCTGCTTACATTCGCGGCTTTCAGGGCGATGAAATCGGCAGCCAGAGCGTGGCTTGCATGGTCAAACATTTCCCGGGTGGCGGTCCACAAAAAGATGGCTGGGATGCACATTTCTCCTACGGCCGTGATCAGGTCTATCCTGGCGACAACTTTGACTACCACATGATCCCGTTTGAAGGCGCATTTGACGCCCATGTGGCACAAGTGATGCCTTACTATGGCATTCCCGTCGGCCAAACCAGCGAAGAAGTGGCGATGGGCTTCAACAAGGAGATCATCACCGGCTTACTGCGTGGGAAATTCGGTTTCGATGGCGTCATCTGCACCGATTGGGGCATTGCCGAAAGCATAAAACCATTGGATGTCATTCCCGGTATGGAAGCCAGAGCGTGGGGCATTGATGAACTGCCAGTGGCTGCACGGTATCAAAAAGCGATCGAAGCCGGTGTGGATCAGTTTGGCGGGCAGTTGACCCCGCATCAAATCGTGAATCTGGTGAAATCGGGCGCAGTTAGCGAAGCCAGAATCGACGAATCAGCAGCTCGCCTCTTGCGCGTCAAGTTCAAGTTAGGCCTGTTTGACAATCCGTATGTCGATGAAGAAATGGTGCAGCACAAAGTGGGCACGCCTGCCTTCCGCGAAGCAGGCCTCAAAGCAATGCGTAAAAGTGTGGTCTTGTTGAAAAATGATGACGATGTGCTGCCGCTAAAGGAGCGTCCTAAACTTTATGTGGAAGGCGTCGATGAGGAAGCAGCCGTCCTGTATGGCGACGTCGTAGACGCGCCCACAGACGCAGATTTTGCTATTTTGCGCCTGAAAACGCCTTACGGACTGCCACAGAGCAAAGACTTCCTGGAACACTTTTTCCATCAAGGCGACCTGGACTTCAAAGAGCCGGAGAAATCTCGGCTGCTGGCCATTATGCATGCTGTCCCCACAATTGTAGACATTGAGATGGAGCGAACGGCCGTTATCCCTGATATCGCTGCCCAGAGCAAAGCGCTGTTTGCCACCTTTATGGTCACAGACGAAGTGGTGCTGGATGCTATCTTCGGCATCTACAGCCCCACTGGCAAACTACCGGTGGAAATGCCATCTTCCATGGAAGCGGTGCGCCGCCAAAAAGAGGATCTCCCCTACGATTCAGAAAATCCCCTGTTCTCGTTCGGGCATGGCCTCACATACCGGTAAGGAACAACAGCTAAATGATTTGAACACCTGTGAATGATCGCCTTGTTCTAGATTGAGAATTGGGCAATTTCAGAAATTGTTTGACATCAACCAGAATGAGTGATATACTTTTCCTGGCTCCCCCCCCCAGAGGTGGTAAAAGTAACGCCCGTTGCTTTTCCACCTCATTTTTTTTGCATAACGGGTAATCAGCGCCACAACGTGATAAACAAAGGGCTTTTATGGGTACTTCTCCCACTCCAAAACTTATCAATTCCGTTCATATCATCCAGGAAGCAGGCCTGATTCATCGGGTTATGCAGCCTGAAGGAAGTGGCCCATTCAAAACGGCCGTTATGCTGCATGGACGGGCAGGTACAGAAAATGTGATGTGGGTGTTTGCCAAGACACTGCCCTCCGCTTGGCTGCTGGTGGCACCTCGTGGTATCCGGTTAGACCCGGATGGCGGCTATGATTGGCGACCCCGTGGCCAAGATGAATGGCCTCCGCTTGAGGCATTTACGGAAGCTGTAACGGCCGTTACCCGATTCATCCACGCCTTACCCAAACTCTATCACGCTGACCCAGATCACATTTACCTCATGGGTTTCAGCCAGGGAGCGGCCACTGCCTACGCCACCGCCATGCAGCACCCTGGTTTAGTGCAAGGGATTGCCGGACTGGTAGGGTTTGTGCCTGGGGAATGTAAGCAGATGGAAGAAACGGCCGTTCTGGCAAATCTTCCCATCTTCATGGCCGTAGGCAAGCAAGACACCACTGTGCCCTATGAACAGGCTGAACTTTGCGCCCGCACATTGAAACAGGCAGGAGCCAATCTCACCTACGGCGAGTACGAAACCGGTCATAAATTAAATGCCCAAGGCATACAGGATCTAAAAAAATGGTGGTCACTACGGGTAAGAGATGGGTAAGGGCTATGTAAAAAATTTCGTATTGAGCAAAGAATGTGGTAAAAGTGGGGCTGTGCAGCATTACGATTGACAATTCACATTTTAAAATTTTCAATTGAGGAGTTTTTGACAATGAAACAAACTAGTTTACTTATTTTGGCAATGATGATGGTATTGGCTCTAGCGGCATGCGGTGGTGGTACAGAAAGTGCCCATACTGCGTCTGAATCAGCCGCTCTCGCCACTGGTGAACTCGACCTGCCCGATACCGTTGATGTAAACACCGTGGCTGAAATCATGGACAGGGATGATGTCGTTCTCATTGATGTGCGCGAACAAAATGAATATGACGAAGCTCACATTCCTGGTGTCACGCTTATTCCATTGGGCACAGTCCCCCAAAATATCGATAAAATCCCCACCGATAAAACTGTTATCATAACCTGCCGCAGTGGCAATCGTAGTGGGCAAGCCACCGATTTTCTACGCAAAAATGGCTATGACAATGTCCACAATATGGCAGGCGGCATCAATGCCTGGAAATCTGCTGGACTTGATGTTGAGTAGCTTGAGCAAAAGAGCCAGCAGCTCTTGCCCAGATTAACGGCGGTTCACTTATTTTATTTCCCCTGGTTAATTTAAAAATTAACAACTTGCCTTGCTTTTAACTGCCAACATCCCATAATTAGTGCCAGTTCATGACCTTTTTATATATTTTTATGACAAATGTCATAAAAATCAACGAAGATGATCATGTGACAGCTTTTTTTGCACCAATACAATAAGGTTAGCCTTATCTTTAAAAATAGGAAATCCATATCTTTGGATTTTATCACAAAAGGATTTATACATTCTGACACAAGTTTCAATATAACAAAGAAGAGCGTATAGGCGGCAACCTACACGCTCTGAGGGCAAGTATCCATGTGCGAACACGAGCTTGCCCCCATTATATCCAATTCTCATATTTCGTCAGATACGCTACAACATACAAGTGCGTTTGATTCAACTGAACGACGGAACCTACCCTCCCCACAGAAGATACTGCACAAGTAGCCTTTCATATTCAGTTCAAGTCATAAATATTGAATATGCGGAGGAAAAGTTAATATGGTATTTAAAGCTCACCGTTTATCAGTAAAACCAAAAGAGGCAAACACATTTCAGCCTCGCTTAGATCAGTTGACTGCAAAACTCGTAAAAACACCTGGTTTTGATCATTATCGACTGATTCCCAGGAATGAATCTGGAAATGCTTATACACTGTTAACATTTTGGCACAACGAAAAAAATGCTAAAGATGCCAAGATGAACGAACAGTTATGCTTTTTCCATAATTAATAGATGACCTGTTCGCGGCCATAAATTCATTTTATGGACGATTTGCATCAAACTGTGGGATTCTTTGATGCCCCGCTTATACTCTCTCTCTGGGCGGGTACTCGTATACCAGGTTTGGGCGCACTGTCTTAGGTCCTTCCCTTCGGTGCACACCTCTCCATTGTGGTGGGTGGAGGCTGGATTACGTCCAGTCTCCACTTTTCCTAATTCTAACCACACATTGAAAAACCACGGAAATTGAATATGGACGAACTAGCAGCACGAAAATCATATTGGCAAATTGACCCTGTTCTCAACTGCCCAGTAGTAGGAACTTGCCTAACACTCACCGAGCAAAAGAAAATCCTCAAAAAATCCGGTGCTGATATTTCTAGCCTGACGGATCATCAAATCCATCGTGCCCTCGTGCAAAGTGGCAACGAAGAGGGCGCTATATCACGTCGGATCCAACGCATGTTAGAAAGCAAATATAAAACGCTGATTGCCGAACTGGGTGATTGTGATGAAGAGACATTCTTAACTGAGTGGCAAAAAGGATTACGCCGTGGGGAAATCGGGGGCTTGTTATGGATTGGTGCCTCAAGTCGGCATTTGTCGTCAACGGCCGTTAACCGCGTCTTTGGTGATTATCATATGCACACTCACGGGCAAGGGATCATCATTCGCAAGCAACTGCAGCAAATGGACAATCTGAAACGGAAAAATAAACGCCTCACCGACTCTTTGAAACAAGTCCGTGCTGAAAAGCAGCAAACAGCCCAAGCCTTGCAAACAATCAAACGGGAGAAAACCAACCTGACACAGGAAGTCAGCACCTTGCACAAGAAAATAGAGGCGCTGCAAAATCGTCCAAAGCGGAAACATCTACAACAAGCCAACAGCGCCTTGGAGGATCAAATCCGGCTGTTAGAGAACAAACTGCGAACACAAGAGGAGACGGTGGCAACATTGAGAGAAGAAAACGGCCGTTTAGCCACCATTGTCGCCGAACAAGACAAAATCAACCAAAGGCTGCGTGCTGAATTTAACTGGCTGCGCCAACAAACAAATCCCTCAACAGCCGAAGAAAATGCGGCCTGTGCCATCTGCCCGCAGCGTGATTCCTGCCCATACCGGGTGTTAATCGTGGGGGGTCTCAACACCTTGCGCCCCTACTACCAAAGCCTCGTTGAAGACAGCGGTGGTGAATTCAAACATTTCGATGGCCGTCAGGGCAGCAGCGAACGTGCCCTGCGCCCCATGATTGGCTGGGCAGACATCATTTTGTGTCCCATCGACTTTAACAGCCACAATGCCACCTTGACAGTGAAAAAACTTTGCAAAAAGATGCAAAAGCCATATCATATGTTGCCAAACTCGAGCATGAGCCACATCTCGCAAGTGCTTTCAGATGTGTCGGCTGACATGCCAGTTACCATGTAAACAAAGTGTAACGAGTGGACTATGAATAGTGACCCATTTGTTGATGCGCAAATCAGTTTTACAGGAAAACGGCCGTTTTCCATCAAACTAACATACGAACTTCCCCCAAAATCCCCAATTCAAGAGGTATAACAATGAGCAAAGTTGGTTTATTTTATGGTAGCAATACGGGCAACACAGAAATGGATGCTGATCAGGTAAAAAAAGCCTTTGAAGCACAAATGCCTGGTGTGTTAGAAGTATTCAATATCGGTGATGTTGAAATGAAAAAATTAGAAGAGTATCCCTTTCTCATCCTCGCCTCACCTACCTGGAACGTAGGCGAACTGCAAGACGATTGGGCGCTTAAATTTAGCGAACTCGACAATATCAGCTTTGCCGGAAAAAAGGTGGCGATGATGGGCGTTGGCGACCAGTTTGGCTACCCGGAAAACTACTGTGACGCTATCGGCATCATCGGGCGCAAAGTAGAGGCACTCGGTGGCGAATTAGTTGGCTTTACCGATGCATCAGGCTACGAGTTTGACAACTCTTTAGGCGTTGAAGATAGCGTTTTTCTCGGTCTCGCTTTAGATGACGACAACCAGAGCAATCTCACAGCAGAGCGCATTTCCTATTGGGTAGACCAACTCATTCATGAAGATTTTGCCCTAAAATCTTAACTGCAAAGCCTTCAACACGAGTAGTTACCCCAAACGGCGGACAGCACCCGTTCAAACCAATCGTTTTACAAGTTCTGCTTTGCCGCTCTTTCTCGTTTTCTTGCCTCTCGCTTTTGGCGTAGTTTTTCCCGTTCTCGGTGACGGTAAAATTCAGCTAAATAATAACTGCCAATGACAAATACAGCAGCAGCCACTTGCCCCCCAATGCTCTCCCATGTGGGGAACAAGCCAAACCACAATCCCGTCCAGTAAGGAATATTCAATCCTTTAATGGGATGGAGCGTCATCCAACCCACTTTTTGCATGATATGCACCGTGTGTCCGATCATGGTAATCAGCACCAGGCCGATTAAAAAAGCTGTGGCTACAAACATTTTCATATAAGGGAGTTTGCGCTGCAAAACAAACGTAAACACACCGGCTAAGATCACACCAACCATACCCAGCGCAATACCGCGCAGTACAATAGATGGCCCGGCATCTAATAATAAAGCTTGTAAAAAGAGTGCTGTTTCAAACCCCTCACGATAGATGCTCGTAAAGCCAAGCATAACTAAGCCCAATACCTGCCCGGCTTCCGTTTCCTTCATCAGGCCAGACTTCTTCACATGCTGGTTTTTCATATGGTCTGTCCAGTAAGCTTTATGGAAGAACCAGTTGGTAATAAGCAAGATAACCCCAATAGCAACGAGAGACACAACTGCCTCCAGACGTTCACCAAAGCGGACAAACGAGCTCAGTAACTGTTGCATAAGGATGCCAGTCAGAATAGTCGCTATGAAAGCAGCCAGCGCCCCCAGCCCCACATAACGCCGGTAACGGCTCATGACACCCACAAAACTGGCCGTCAAAGCAGCAAGGATAACCACAGCCTCTAAACCTTCCCGGAAAACAATAATGGCCGCATTGGTGATGATTGCCCCTGGGGCAGAAGGTAAGTCGCCCAAAGTTCGCTGCGCTGCCATCAGAGCTTCATCAAGATTAGCCCGGATGCTAGCAATCGTTTCCGGTGATTCTTTAAGTGCCAACGCTTCTGCCAAACCACGTTCACCGTTATATCCTTGCCAAAAGAGACCATCGATAAGAGCAACCTGCTCCGGGGCAAACGCCAAAAGATGCGGCTCAGGTCCAAAATCGAAAACGGCATACGCCTCTAAATGTGCAGACTCAGCCATCTCGTATTGTCCTTGGGCAACGGCCGTTTCCACTTGATCAAGAACCGTAGCAATCACGTCAAAATCAGCATCGGGATCCAATTGATTCCATTCATCAGGCAGCAACTCATTCAAATTTTTATCCAACGCAGTCACGTTATGCTGCATCTCCCGCACAGGTAAAACAGCTTCGTTACGGTTGGCAAGCGCTAGATCCGCTTCAATTTCATTAAGCTGCGCTTGCACTGTTTCTACCAGTTCAGGATTATCTAAATACAGCGTGGGACGCAAATCTGCAAATGCAGCCTGGGCACCGCTCATGAAGGTAACCGCTTCCTGAATCTCAAAGGCGAGGAAGACTTTACCATCTTCTACGCCCCGTTCATACTCTATTGGCACCAGAGACATATAACGGATTAACTGACCCGTGCGCCGCACGAGTTCTTCTGTAGACAAAGCAGCCGCACGGAAATTTTGTACAGCCCCTTGCAGAGACGCGGCATATTCTTGTGTGGCGGCCTCATCTTCAGCAATGGCTGCGGCCAACAAGCCAGCAAAATCAGCGTCAACCTGGCTGCGGCTCTCTGCCCCGACTTGTTCAGCAAATGAGTCCGCCAAAATACGCCAATACCCTTGGGTCAAACTGGCTGATTCGCTGCGCCGGCCAGGAAACTGATTTTCATCTGCCGCTGCCACCAATGTTTCCTGCATTTTACCCTGATAGGTATCGAATAAATCAGCTGTAACCCGCGCCTGAGCTTCTTCAACAGACAGCTCCCCTTCAGCCAACATATTTAAGGCCAGGGTAGCGTCTGCCCCTGGACGTTCAAACCGGGTACTCGTCCGAAAATCACGCACCAGAAGCCAGGCTTGCGCCATCTCCACATCACCAGCTTCAATAGCCGCGATTGTTTGTAGATAGCTGCCAAGCAAAACGGCCGTTCTACCGTGTCCTTTTGCCGCAGCAAGCATATTGCTGTTATCTTCCACAATCCCCTGCCGCGCCATTTCAATAGCCTCTTGAACCGCCTCTTCCGACACCGCAGGCAGCCCTGCATTCACCAGCTGGCTCAACAAGGCCTCCGCTTCATCAAGTGCAGCGTTTGCCTCATCCTGGTTCCCCAGTAAAACATGCTTCTGCACTGCAAAAAATTGTTGATCCAACGCTTCCGCAATTTGCCAGGGCGCATCAGATTGAGCCTCAGCCGATAACGAACCACAGAGAAAGAAAAAGATAAGGGCAATGAATAATGGAATTATAAATCGACGCATAAGATCCATGGGGGTCACAATCCTGCCAACAAATAAACGCTTAAATTGGCTCCTAAAACCGGTATAAGTCAGCTCTCCAAGATGAACAAAAGAAACCAGATACCCTCCACTAAAGCACAGCCACAAAGTTCGTAGTGCGCACTTTTTTACGTGCTAAAGCACAGCCACAAAGTTCGTAGTGCGCACTTCAGTGCGCTGTTTTTACGTGCTAAAGCACAGCCACAAAGTTCGTAGTGCGCACTTTAGTGCGCCATTTTTACGTGCTAAAGCACAGCCACAAAGTTCGTAGTGCGCACTTTAGTGCGCCGTTTTTACGTGCCAAAGCACAGCCACAAAGTTCGTAGTGCGCACCTTAGTGCGCCGTTTTTACGTGCTAAAGCACGTACTACAAACTTTTGTACGCATTCAGTGCGCTGTTTTTACGTGCTAAAGCACGTACTACAAACTTTCGTGGGGCATACCTGCATTCATTTGTTAAGTGCCAATATACCGACTGACACAAATTGATAACTCAGGACTCATACAACCAACAGTATGAGTCCTGATACAAAT
>PDWJ01003306.1_pt1 | contig 27567 bp, 21 predicted proteins | sample 1430881 | NCBI WGS metagenome assembly PDWJ01 (sample SAMN01162460, study PRJNA174530) | Oral metagenome, whole genome shotgun sequencing project. | biome: Marine environment; feature: Marine mammal; material: Swab sample of the gingival sulcus; isolation source: swab sample of gingival sulcus...
GAAAAACAACAAAATTAGGGAAAAATAGCATTGCTTAACGTTTTTACGCCACTGGTTTATGATGATGGCTCGAAGAGGCGGTATTTTCCGACAGTGCCCAATACTAACACAACCATGGAGCTTAAAATGAAGAAAACCGTCCTATTTGCCTTAATACTATCCACTATAGTCGCCTGTGGTGATGACAAAGCGAAATCAGAAGCCACTGCCGATAGTAATATACCAGCCAGTTGCCAAGAATATATTAGCATGGTAGAAAAACTGGTCGCCAAATCCCCAGATGCCGCCAAAACATTCCAACAAGCACTGGATGCATCTAAAGAACGGTGGAAAACGCTTTCTAAAGAACAAATTGAAGCTACCAACGCCACTTGTGAGCAAATGATTGAACAGATCAAACCTCTGCTGTAGTTTAGACTATTGTAAAAAATGCCGGTCAGTTGACATACTTGACCGGCATTTTTTATTAACGCCTCTAATCTTTTGCCATTTGACCAAGACAACACTATCCCTAGACCCACTTATATAGTCAAACGGCTGGTTTCTTATTCTAAAATGTTAAAACGTTATCACTATCGACAACCCATTCAGACAGTGCTTTCATAGTAGATTTTTCAGCCCCATCAAAATACGGATGATTTTTATAGATACCACAGCGAGACATGCAAGTTCCGCAAACTTTGACCCGAACCCCATTAGCGATTAAATCCTTAAGCATTTGTGATAAATCTTGGTCATATCCTTCCGGTGCTTTACAAACATCTCTTGCCATATCAACTGAATCATTCATTAAAAAAATTCGTACTGTTTGTCCGCTCTTTTTCAATGTATCGGCAAGTCTCAGTCCATTCCAAGTTACGTCAGTATTGTCATATGGTTCACGATTAAAGATGATCAGTATTTTCATTTTATTTTTCCTCTGTGTTAGATCCCAAACTCAACCTCGAAGTGCAACGTTTAAAATATACCGCATCAGGCGTGTTTTTCAAAGTTCTGATGTTGGCGTTTTTGATTAGTGCAACCAAACCAAATGGCTAAAAAAATTTTAGCTTCCTTGGCATCGTCATAGACGTTTAAATCCTAATACAATAACGGTCTATCGTTTGCATTAAACCTGATGCAAAGTCGTTGGAGATTACCGCGTCACTCGTGCCTCGTTCCTCGCAATGACGGATAATTGATTGTTATTATTCGCTCATGCTCCTTCTGTAAATCGGCAAAGTTTTTGCTGTTTCGTCGCACGGCCCAGTTAGATAAGCAGGATACGTCTATTCAGAATTGCTGTTTTTTACAATAATTAATTGATAAAGTGAAAATAATTTAATAAAATGGTTATCTTATTATTATTATTTAATAAGATAACCATAACTGACAGGAATAACCAATGAACTCGCTATCGCCGCTATCCTCTCCTTCAATACCCCATAGTAAACCATCCGATTTATGTCATTTTCCAAAAACTGCATTGGCGACATATATTGCCTTAGCGTGTTTATCTTTTAGCCAGTTAGCACAGGCAGAAACAGTTACTTACGATGGCACGGGGCAACTGCAAACTTGTAAGGATCATATTATGACCTTTAATAATGCCGTTGCCCCCGGTGGTTGTAATACAGATCCGAGCAATACCAACGCTAGCGGTAATACAGTGACAATGCAAAGCGGAACAGACCCTGATTATGTTTTCGGCGCTTTTCGGAGCAATGCGACAGCCGTCAGTAATAATGAGGTCACTTTTAACGATGGAGAAGTATTAAGTGTCTACGGTGGCTATTCTGAAAGTAGCGATGCCACTGGCAATACATCCAACGTCACCGGCGGAACAATCACAAAAAATAACTACGGAGGCTACTCTCGGTACGGCAGTGCCACTGAAAATGAAGTCAGCATTAGCGGCGGAACAATCACAGAAAATAATTACGGCGGCTACGTCAGGAATGGTAGCGGCAATGCCAATCAAAACAAAGTCAACATAAGCGATAATAGCACAATCAATGGCAGTAGCCACGGCGGCCGTTCTTGGTATGGCAATGCCAATCAAAACGAAGTCAACATAACCGGTGGCACAATCAATTATAACTACGGTGGTTGGTCTCATGAAGGCAACACCAACAACAACAGCGTCACCATTAGCGGTGGAATAATCACAAGAAGTAACTACGGCGGTGACACTACTACTGGCAATGCCGAAAACAACAGCGTCAGCATTAGCGGTGGAACAATCACAAAAAATAACTACGGAGGCTACTCTCGGTACGGCAGTGCCACTGAAAATGAAGTCAGCATCAGCGGCGGAACAATCACAGAAAACAACTATGGTGGCTACGTTAGGAATGGTAGTGGCAATGCCACCGGCAATACAACCACTATCAGCGGCAGTGCGACAGTCGGCGGATCTAACTACGGTGGTTACGTTAGGAGTGGCGGTAGCGGCAATGCCACCGGTAATACGACCAATATCAACGGTGGAACAATTGACTATGATAATTTCGGTGGCTGGTCTGAATCGGGCGCTGCCAGCGACAATACGGTCAATATCAGCGGTGGAACAATTAAAGGGGATGTCGGTGGCGGCTCATCTGAGTCAGGCAGTGTCAGCGAAAATAAAGTCAACATTCAGGGTGGAACCATCGAAGGGGATATCGCCGGCGGCTCTTCCGGTTCAGGTAATGCCAATCATAATACAGTAACCATTAGCGGTGGAACAATAAGGAAAGTATCTGGGGGGGCTTATGATTATACCAGTATCTATGGTGGCGTGTCCGATGAAGGCGATGCCACTGTCAATGCCAATCATAATACGGTAACTATTAGCGGCGGAATAATCGAGGTAGATACTATCTTCGGTGGCGTGTCTGATAAGGGCAATACCATCAATAATACTATCACCATTAAAAAAGGCGCCAATGGCAATCCAACCTTTGGCGACAATACTTGGTTATACGGTGGCTATGGCAGCGGCAATGATGTTGAAAGCGGTAACACCCTGAGTTTGCATACCACAGGGATTACCGTTAAAAACATCGATAACTTTAAAAATCTACATTTTTACGTACAAGTTGGTACTCCAGCAGGCGCTACTTTCTTAACCTTAAAGGATGGCACTGATATTGGAGAAACCAAAGTTGGTGTGGCTCTCGAGGGCAGTGATTCCCTATTACACGTCGGTGATGAGGTGACACTAATCCACACACAAAACGGCCAATTGCTAACTGATGATGAAAACTTAAATAATACAGTGACGGGCATGCAGGGTATTGCTGTTGAATATCAATTCGAGCTGGAGAAAAAAGACAATAAAACCTTAATTGCCAGAGCAGCCGGGGGATTTGGCACTGGTGGTACCGGCGAAACTGCCGGGAGCGTACATCCACAAACCAAATCACTACTAGAAAGCGGTTTATCCGGGGTGGATTTTGTTAATCGCGGTGCCGATTTGGCCCACACGGCAGGCATACAACAGCTGTTACAGCTCTCGGCAAATGACGGCATCAAGGCCTTTGGCGCTATCGGTGGCGGCAAGTACCGTACCGAGACGGGTTCGCATATCGATGTCAAAGGTGTCAATCTATTACTCGGCGCAGGCAAAAACCTGAGCAATCAGGCCGGTCAACTCTATTTGGGTGCCTATGTCGAAGGCGGTATCGGCTCGTATAACAGCTTTAATAACTTTGCCAATCGCCCCAGTGTCAGAGGTGACGGCAACAGCAAATACTACGGCCTTGGTGCTATACTGAGACAAGACTTTAGCAACAACGTCTTTATCAAAGGCGGACTGCACTTCGGCAAAAGCCATACCACCTACAACAGCAATGACTTGTTAGGTGCCGGTGGCAACCCGGTACATTTTAAAACCAAACGCAGCTATGCCGGATTTAATATCGGTGCCGGCTACCACGCTCATATCAACGACAAGATAACCATTACACCGTCTGTCAACGTACTTTACACCCACTTCGGCAAAGCTAACGAGGTAATTCAGGGTTCGACCTTTAACTTTGACAGCATCCGGTCATTGAGAACGCAATTAGGCGCCAAACTCAACTATCAACTGAGTGACAAAGCCGATTTGTACACCAGCTTAGTATGGGAGCGCGAGCACAAAGGCGATGCCAAAGGCAGCGTCTCCGGTCTGGATATGCCGACGCCGAGTGTCAAAGGCAACACGGGTATCGTCGAAGTGGGTGCAAATTTCACCCCAAATAAAAATCTAACCATTAACGTCGGTGCCGCCGGCAGCTTCGGCAAGCGCCGTGGTGGTGAAGCCAATATCGGCATTAAATACGATTTTTAATTGTCACAAAAGTCAAACCATCAATAACCACCTCACGCCCGTTTTCAACGCAGGGGTGAGGTGATTTTTTTGTCAGGTCAAGGCATTGCATTTAACCCCCCTAACCTTCCCCCGCCGATGGAAGAAATTTATCAAGGCGTTAGAGATAAATTAAACAGGTAAACCCCCTTCTCCCAAAGGGAGAAGGGTTAGGGATGAGGGTGACATGTTGACTATTCTCCGCCGCCCATGGCCAGCAGCTTGGCATTACCACCAATGGCGGTAATATTGTTGCTGATGTTTTTCTCGTTGATAAAACGCGTTAAGTAGTGCGGTCCACCGGCTTTAGGGCCGGTACCCGAGAGGCCGTGACCGCCAAACGGATTGACACCGACGACGGCACCGACCTGGTTGCGGTTGATATAGATGTTTCCGGCGTCAATCAAGCTGGCGACCTGATTACAGAAGGTTTCGTTACGCGAATGAATACCAAAGGTCAGACCGTAGCCGGTAGCGTTGATATCGTCAATGACCTCAGATAGTTTATCGCGCTCAAAACGGATAACGTGTAGAACAGGCCCGAAATGTTCTTTGTCCAACTGGTTGATTGAATCGATTTCAACCGCTGTCGGTGGAACAAAGGTGGCGTCCTCCCTGTCGGCAATATCAGGCTGTGCCTGACAAATCAACCGACCCCACGATTTAAGTTCGTCAATATGTGCCAACAAGCCGGTTTGCGCATTTTTGTCAATGACACAGGCGATATCGGTTTGGTAGTATTCAGGATTACCGACAACCAATTCCTGCATGGCCCCTTTGAGCAACTCAATCACCTTATCGGCAATATCGCTTTGCAAATACAAAACGCGCAGGGCCGAACAGCGCTGACCGGCAGATAAAAAAGCCGACTGGACAACGTCGGTGACGACTTGCTCAGGCAACGATGTTGAATCGACAATCATAGCATTTTGTCCCCCGGTTTCGGCAATCAACGGAACGATGGCGCCATCGCGGTTGGCCAAGGCCTGGTTAATACGTTTGGCCGTTGCCGTCGACCCCGTAAAACAGATGCCGTCAATGCCGACGTGCTCACTCAGTGCTTGACCGACCACAGAACCTCGGCCACAAAGGAGTTGCAATACATTTTTCGGCACGCCGGCTCGGTGCATCAGTTGCACGGCGCGATAGGCAATGGCATTGGTTGTCTCGGCCGGTTTGGCGATAACGGCATTACCGGTGACCAGTGCAGCCACCACCTGTCCGGTAAAAATAGCCAACGGAAAGTTCCACGGACTAATGCACAGAAAAACACCGCGCCCCTGGATATACAGCTCGTTTGTCTCTCCGGTAGGTCCGGGCAACAGCAACGGCTCACCCCAATGTTTTGCTGCCTCGGCGGCATAATAGCGACAAAAATCGACCGCTTCACGCACCTCGTCAATGCCGTCCTGCATAATTTTACCGGCTTCGCGCGTACACAATGAAATCAATTCGTGGCGGTTTTCTTCATACAGATCGGCAACTTTATCAATAATGGCAGCCCGTCGTTTGGCACCGAGTTTATTCCACTCTTTGTGTGCCTTTCTGGCACTGTTCAAGGCCGCATTGGCAGTATCGACACCGGCCAACGCAACCCGCCCGACAACTTGTCGGTGGTTGTACGGACTGACGATATCGTGTTGCTCGCCGTTTTCGATAACCGGCCGGCCATCGACTAATGAGGAAACACGGTAGGTTTTATCGTGATAGCTTTGCACTTTTTGTAAAAAGTCCCGGCGCTGACCACTAATATGCAAATTTGTGCCCAATGAATTTTTTCTACCGGAAAAAATCTCGGTTGGTTTAGCAATGGCGGTGTTATAGAAACTGTCGTGTTGCTTAGCCGCCTCGATTGGATGCTGAGCCAAGCTGTCAATCGGTGTTTTCGGGTCAACCAGTTTGTGTACAAATGACGTATTGGCACCATTTTCCAACAAACGACGGACCAAATAAGGGAGCAAATCCTTATGCGCACCGACAGGCGCATAGATGCGGCAATAAGTTGCTTTTTCCTGCGATAAAATTTCGTCGTACAACTCATGTCCCATGCCGTGCAGACGCTGGAATTCAAACTGGTCGGTTTGATACTTTTCAGCAAAATGCAAAATCGAATAAGCCGTTTGGGCATTGTGAGTGGCAAATTGCGGGAAAATCCGCCCCTGTGCCTGCGACAGCAAGTAGTTGGCACAAGCCAGATAAGAGACGTCGGTATTGACCTTGCGGGTAAATACCGGATAGCCGGTTAGCCCCATTTGCTGGCACAATTTGATTTCGCTGTCCCAATAAGCGCCTTTCACCAATCTGACCGGAATGCTGCCGCCCGTTTGTGCCGCCAGCGAATTTAACCAGTGCAGCACGGGCAGGGCACGGGTTGAATAGGCCTGGACGACAAAGCCAAATTCGCCCCAACCGCTGGCGGCTTTTGAACGGTACAGTTTGTTAAATAGGCGCAGAGAAAGCTCCAAGCGATCCATTTCTTCGGCATCGATGCACAACTGAATATTTTTTGAGCGGGCCAGCTCAATCAGCTCGATAATGCGGTCGTAAAGCTCTGTCAATACGCGCTCGCTTTGCGCTTCTTCGTAGCGAGGATGCAAGGCCGACAGTTTAATCGAAATGCCCGGGCGCGGCACATTTTCGCTGTACGTCCTGCCGCCGATTGAGGTAATGGCATCGAGATAACTCTTGTGGTAACGTCTGGCATCGGCATCGGTCAGGGCCGCCTCACCCAGCATATCAAACGAGTGGGTGTAGTTTTTCTTGCGATTCGCCTCGCCGGCTTTTAAGGCTTCGTCAATAGTACGACCCAAGACGAATTGTTTGCCCATAATTTTCATGGCTTGATACATAGCGGCGCGGACAACCGGCTCACCCAGACGATTGACCATGCGATGAACCAAGGTCGCCGGTTTCTCATCGCGAACCTTGCCCAGGCTTGTGACCTTACCGGACAACATCAGACCCCAGGTTGAGGCATTGACAAACAAGGAATCGGATTGCTTTAAGTGTTTGTCCCAATCGGCACCGGAGAGTTTGTCTTCAATCAAATCATCTGCCGTCGCTGTATCGGGAATACGCAACAACGCCTCGGCAAGACACATCAAGATAATGCCCTCCTCGGTATCGAGACTATATTCCTGCAAAAAGCTGTCGATACCACTGCCACCGGCAGCTTTCTTGCGAATATTGCCAATCAAGTCGCTGACTTTTTGCTTTTGCTCGGTCAACTGCGCTTCACTAATCGCGATTGAATCGAGCAACGCCTGGACGTGGTCATTTTCATCGACAATGTAGTAGTCCGTAATGTGATTGAGAACGGCATCCGAGTCGGTTATTGCGAGTAATTGTTCAAGTGTTTTCATAGTTGTCATTAGTAGAGTAATAAAAATAAGGAAAATAAAATTGGCATTTGGCTCATTTTACCGAACAAAAAAGAACAAAAATTCTATATTTAATGGAAATGGAGTTTTTTATATTTTAAATTATATTCTTTCTGGTAATATTTACTAAAAAGCCGGAGGGATAAAAGATAATGCCTATAGATAATATTGACCGTGCCATTATTCGTGAATTACAAGCCAATGCCAAAGCCACGCTGGTCGAAATTGCCGAACAGGTGGGTTTATCCAAAACACCGTGTCAGCAACGCATCAAACGACTGGAAAAAGACGGTGTTATTCGGGGTTACACCACCCGGGTTAACCATCGTTTATTGGGTGAAAGCCACGTTGTTTTTGTCCAAGTCAAGTTGGCAAATACGCGCACTGTCGCACTGCGTGCCTTTAATGAAGCCGTTTGGATGATACCGGAAATTGAAGAATGCCATATGATGGCGGCAAACTACGATTACTTACTTAAAGTTCGAACCGGCAGCATGGGCAGCTTTCGTGCCATTTTGGGTGAAAAAATTTCTGCCTTGCCCCACGTCCAACAAACGAGTACGTTTGTTGCCATGGAAAACGTCAAGGACTAGTCGTCATTATGATGCCGATACTCACAGGCATGTTCGCTGGCGACTTCATCAACCGTCGACAAGACTTTGTCTTTCATGGCTTGGTTGTAGGTTGACATCTTTTGGCTTAATTCGGCATCGCTTGCCGATAGGATGCGAATTGCCAAAATACCGGCATTTTTCGCCGCATCCAAGGCAACGGTTGCCACAGGAATACCGTTGGGCATTTGCAAGATAGACAAAATCGAATCCCAGCCGTCGATTGAATTACTCGAGTGAATCGGTACGCCAATAACAGGTAAAGTCGTCATGGAGGCAACCATACCGGGCAAATGCGCCGCCCCGCCAGCACCGGCGATAATCACTTGAAGACCACGCGCTTGCGCCGTTTTGGCGTAATCCATCATGCGTTCCGGCGTACGGTGTGCCGATACGATGGTCAGCTCGTAGTCAACGCCAAATTCATCACACAGTTCTGCGGCTTGTCGCATAATCGGCAAATCACTTTGGCTGCCCATAATAATGCCGATCTTTGGAGGTGCATTCAAAGGTGTTTTATATTTATTCATTGCGATTAATTTCTAGGAACCTCTGTATATTCAGGCTAGATAGCTTCAAGTACCGGTATATTATAACTTAACTTGTACTAATTTTCCGATAACTCACCATCCGTTTTACACGAGTTTCTACAGGACGGTGATGTGCCCCTGCAGTGCAGCAAATTAAGCTAAGCAAAAATAAACAAATTACGCTACAATAGCGCCCGATTTAAAATTGCTCTTTTAACCTTCATTCCACAGGACAGCTCATGCAACCGACAAACTATCATTTTCGTCTCAGAGACTCGCTGATCGGCGTTCAATTCCTATTTGTTGCCTTTGGCGCACTGGTTTTAGTGCCAATATTGACCGGGCTTAACCCCAATGTCGCCTTGTTTACCGCCGGTATCGGCACCTTGGCTTTTCAATTAATTACCAAAGGTGCCATCCCGCCAATTTTCTTAGCCAGCTCGTTTGCTTTTATTGCACCGATCAGTTTCGGTGTCAAGGAGTGGGGCATTGCCGCGACGTTATCGGGACTGATTGCCGCCGGTCTGTTTTATATTGTTTTGTCCTTTTTCGTACGCATTTTCGGTAAAGGATTTATTCACAAACTGCTACCCCCTGTTGTCGTCGGGCCGGTTATCATGTCCATCGGATTGATCCTGTCGCCTGTTGCCGTCTTTATGGCAATGGGAAAAACCGGCGATGGTGCCGTGCAATTGGTTGACCAACAGATGGCCCTGACGGTCAGCTTTATCACCTTGTTCTCCGTCTTACTGACTTCCTTACTTGGCAAGGGCATTATCCGCTTAATTCCCATTCTGGTTGGCATTATCATCGGTTATCTGGCTTCTCTTTACTACGGCATCATTAACTTTGATCCGGTTTTACAATCAGCCTGGTTTGCCATGCCCAAATTCACCACGCCAACACTGCATTGGGATGCTGTCTTGTATATTTTACCGATCGCCATTGCCCCGGCGGTTGAACACATCGGTGATATGCTGGCCATTTCCAATGTCACCAACAAAGACTATCTGGAAAAACCAGGATTACATAAGACCTTGTTGGGTGATGGTGTAGCGACGATTTTAGCCTCGGCCGTTGGCGGCCCTCCGAATACTACCTACTCGGAAGTTACCGGTGCAGTAACCATCACAAAAGCCTATAATCCCGCCATTATGACCTGGGCCGCTATGGCAGCTATTGTTCTGGCTTTTGTCGGCAAACTCGGCGCCTTGTTAGCTACCATTCCCGTCCCGGTCATGGGCGGCATCATGCTGTTGCTATTCGGTGTCATTACGGCAATCGGCATAAAGACATTGGCAACGGCCAAAGTTGACTTTGATTGTCCGAGAAATCTGGCTATTATTGCCATTATTCTCGTCTTTTCTATTGGCGGCATGTATTTTGATTTCGGCGGCGTTAAATTCAGCGGTATCGGTTTGGGGGCGGTAACCGGTATTTTGCTCAATCTGATTTTGCCACAGCCCCGTCATCACGACATAGTCGATACCAACTACGACAATTACGCCAGCAAAGTTGATTCACAACAGTCGTGATTAAGCTAAACATCAACGAGCTGGAAAATTTGGCCATCTCTCCCGACATCCCCGTTTTGGGGGAGGTGGCAAGACTAAAACAAATAGGTGATCAATTGTTTGTCACCCTGCTGTTTTACAGCGAAACCATTGCCGAGCATATCGACATGCTGTTGCGTGCCCGACTGCCGGGCATGCAAGTTGACGTGACCTGTCAGACCGAAGCAAAAACAGTGCAGCCCAATGTGCCGGTTAGGAAAGACATCAACAATATCATTGCCATTTCATCGGGGAAAGGGGGGGTCGGAAAATCTTCAACGGCTGTCAATCTGGCCCTAGCCTTAGCTGAAACAGGGGCCAAAGTCGGACTGCTCGATGCCGATATTTACGGCCCCAGTCAACCGACCATGCTCGGTATCCACGACTATCCCGAACTCATTGACGAAAAGACCATGCGTCCCAACTTTGTCCACGGCATAGAAAGCCATTCTATCGGTTATCTGGTCGATGGCGATGAAGCAATGATTTGGCGTGCCCCCATGATTGTCAATGCATTGCGACAGCTACTCGACAACACGGCGTGGGGCACTTGTTTTACAGACGATAAGACCAAGACAGCAACCGGCAGCAAACGTTTTCTCGACTATTTGATTATCGATTTACCGCCCGGAACCGGTGATATTTCTCTTTCCGTGGCACAAAAAATTCCCGTCACCGGCGTTATTACCGTGACCACACCGCAAGATATCGCCCTGATTGATGGCAGACGCTCCATCAAACTGTTTAATAAAATGCATATTGATCATATCGGTATCATTGAAAATATGAGCACCCATATTTGCCAGCGTTGCGGGCACGAAAGCCCGTTATTTGGCACACGCGGTGGCTCGACCCTGGCCGATGAATTTGGCGTTGCCTTACTAGGCCGTATTCCATTGGATATCATGTTAAGGGAAAGCTTGGATGCGGGCAAACCGATTGTCGTTGCCGAACCCGACCACCCCATCAGCCGACGCTATCGTCAAATTGCCGAAATAACTGCCGTTACGCTGGCAAAAAAACCCAAGAGTTTTAGCCGAGCCTTTGGTACAATCGTTGTGGAAAAATAACTTTGTTGGCATCAAAACACCAGGTAACCGTATGAGTATAAAAAGTGATCAGTGGATCAAAAAAATGGCGCAGCAGCACGGCATGATTTCACCGTTTGAAGCGGGGCAAGTACGCATTGGCAACGACGGCAAGCCCGGAGGCATCTCTTACGGGACATCAAGTTACGGTTACGATGTTCGCTGTGCCAACCACTTTAAAATTTTCACTAACATCAACTCATCTATCGTCGATCCCAAAAACTTTGACGAAAAAAGTTTTGTCGATATCGAGTCCGATATTTGCATTATTCCACCCAATTCTTTTGCCTTGGCACATACGGTTGAATACTTCAAAATTCCCCGTGATGTTCTGACAATTTGCTTGGGCAAATCGACTTATGCCCGCTGTGGTATTATCGTCAACGTCACGCCGCTTGAGCCGGAATGGCAGGGTCACGTCACCTTGGAGTTTTCTAACACAACCCCATTGCCAGCTAAAATTTATGCCGGTGAGGGAGTTGCCCAGATGTTATTTTTTCAATCGGATGAACCGTGTGAGGTATCCTACGGCGACCGTGCCGGAAAGTATCAAGGTCAAACTGGCGTTACCTTGCCAAAAGCTTAATCTCCAACAATAGGTAACACAATAAATAATGAACGTTTTCTCAAGGCAGTTAGTCCCACTTGTTTTGCTATGTTTTGCTTTTTTTACCAGCAATGCTCTGGCACAGCTTACGGCAGGCACAAATACGGAAGCCATCAACATTGCCATCGTCCGTCTCGAGCAACGGTTAAATGAGCTTGCCCAGGTTGTCGGCAAAATCACCTCAACCAACCAATATGCACCCTACGATACCGCCGTTGACAAGCGTAATATTGACAAGGAAATCGAAGCACTGGCCGGAAACAAAGAAAAACTTAAAAAGCAAATCAATCAAGCAACTGGGTCGATTAATACCATCAATCTCAATATTGATAGAGCTAAGGCAATCCTTCAATCCATTGGGCAGTACGATATCGAGCTGAGTGGCATCGAAAGGGATGCCGACAACCTCGTACAATTACTGAAAAACCCTATTAACCAGATAAGGGTTTCCAAAAAACAAAGGGATAAATTACCGGCGTTATTGGCAGATATTGAAAAAGTGGACGCGGATTTAAAAGAGGCAAAAATCAAACAACAACAGCTTTTAAACGATCAAAAAAGCGACCTCAAAGCGCACACCTTGTGGATAAAAGCATTGACCGGCGTATTGAGCGCCAAAGATGATGTCGGTAATCGTCGTCTAACTACGGAAGAATCACGTTTGATTGGGCAAATAGACGGATACCAACGACAAATCAAACAACTGCGCGAAAAATTACACAACGACAGGCAGCAATTGACATTATCCGCCATTCAAGACAATCAAGACGAGCTGTTTTTTAATGAGCAAATGGCTTGGTTAACCAAGCTTGATCTTAATATCATCAACGCCTTATACAGTAACGATAACTTGCTGAATGCCGACAAAAACTTACTAGCCACACTACCGGAAAATGAACTGGAAAAACGCCTGCGACTGGCAAAATCCAACGCTCAATTATTAAAACAAAGCCAAACAGTTCTCAGCAGGCGATTCGATAGACTCCAGCGGCGCATCGAACAATTACCCCCTTCGTACGAATTGGCCAACGGCTTTAAAGAACGGGAGAACTTATTGAAGCGGCAACAATTGACGCTTAATGATACGCAAATCAAAATATCCAAGACGCTGTCCAAACAACGCAAACAATCTTTATTTAAATGGAAACCACTCTACGCTGACAACGCAATGATTAACGTGGTCAAAAAAATACCTCAATCTTTAAGGCTAATTGCTTACCAAGTACAAATCAGTTTTAAAACACTGTTCCAACACGTATGGGAAAAACCGGGCTCTATTATCGCCACCGCACTATTATTGCTCGTCATCCCCCTTTCGGGGATACGGCTTTTCCGTCGCTACCTAAACGCCAAACCACAAATTAAAAACAGTCGGTTAGGTTTAGTAACCAATGCCAGACGACTGGTTTTTGTCCTGAAAAAAAATTATTTGGTTGTTTTCATTCTACTGTTTATTATCGTCCTTGTTACCATTTCGGGTACGCCCTACCCCGGCAATCAGATTGTTCGCATTGTCACCTACTTACTGCTCGTTAATGTTGTCTGGTTTTCCCTAATGACTACTGCTTGCAACAAAGACGGACTGCCAAAGGGGGTGGCAAGACACAGCAACCTATCTGTGCTGCTACTAACCATCAGTGCTACGATCTACCAACTGTCACAAATTAGTGGCGACAATTTACCTGCTACGAGCATTTACGAAAATATCGTCTTTATCGCCGTCTGTTACTTCGCCTACGTGATAAAAAAAATCATGCTTTATTACTGGGGCAATACGGTTGACAAACCGATCACTTTAAGATGGCGGGTCACCGGCCTATTAATGCTGACTCCCCCGCTGGCCATCATGGCCGGTGTAGCAGGATTAATCGGCTTTAATCACGCTGCCTGGCTGGTTTTACACCATACCGTTATCGGTTTTCTTTTCTTGTTTATCGTCGTATTGGGGCTAGGCACCATCACCGACATAAGACGATTTGCCAAAATTCAATGTATCAAGCGCTTTGAACACGGTGCTTTTATCGCTCAGGATGTTATTTCACCTATTGCCAATATACTCAGGTTAATTTGGTTATTTGTTGCCACAAAAACATTGTTTAGTCTATTGGGCTGGGACAGAGAAAATTTCTTTATAGGGGGATTTTTAGACGTCGTCGAGCGTCCCTTGTTCCACTTTGGTGAGAGCCCCATTAACCTGTTTAACATTGCCATGTTATTGGTTGCCGTTTATCTCATTTTCAAAATAGGACAATGGTTTAAAACTTTCAGCTACCGATGGCTGTACAGAAAAATTAGCGATTTGGGTATTAGAAACTCGTTATCCATTTTCGGCCAATATTTTATTATCCTTTTTGGTGTCATCATCACCATGCAAGTCATTGGTATCGATTTAACCTCATTGGCCGTTTTTGCCGGTGCTCTTGGTGTCGGTGTCGGTTTGGGGCTACAGGATATTGCCAAAAACTTTATTTCAGGCATTCTGCTACTGATAGAAAGACCGCTGAGAAGCGGTGACCGGGTTATCTTAGACGGTAGTGAAGGTTATATCCGCTCGATTGGCATGCGCGCTATTAAACTGGAAACCTTTAACAAACAGGAAGTCATTATTCCCAACAGCAATGCCATTAACAACAGTTTTACCAATTACACCCACGGTAATGCTGTTTCTCGTACCGTCCTCTACATTGGTGCCGGTTACGATTGTGATCCTATGAAAGTCGAAACCATTTTGCGACAAGTCATAGAACAAACGGACGGTATTCTCAAAGATCCCGCACCGCTGGTCGTTATGTGGGAATACGCCGATTCAGCCATTAATTATCGTTTGCAATACTACCTCGATTTGAAACATTCCAGCGTCTTGCGCACCAAGACAGCGGTGTTGGAGGCGATTTGGTACGCCTTTAAGGAAAACGATATTGAAATACCGTTTCCCCAGCGCGATATCCATTTCAGAGATGATTTGAAAACGAAAATCACCAGTGGCGAATAGGCGATTTGCCATAAAAGTGCTGGAAAAAACCGTTGGAGGATAAAACGATGGCGTGGGTCTATTTGTTCATTGCCGGTATATTTGAATGTGTCTGGGCAGTCGGGTTGAAATATACCGAGGGCTTTACCAAACTGCTACCCAGCTTAATGACACTGGCCGCCATGGTACTCAGTGTGTGGTTTTTGTCCATCGCCCTGAAAAGCATCCCTATTGGTACGGGATATGCCGTCTGGACGGGTATCGGCGCAATCGGCGTTGCCATCATCGGCATGGCATTTTTGGGCGAACCGCATCAACCGGCCCGTATGATATGCTTATTACTGATTATCTCCGGCATTATCGGTTTAAAAATCGTTACCTAACCCAACTTCAGCAAGTTTCACCTAAGAGCCCCAAAAAACTGTTTGTTTTATATAGTCGTGCCAATAATTTTCTGGTACGAGGCACGTCATCGAAGACAGTACTATAGTTACGGCAAGATGACGTAACACTGTACCGGGAAATTAGTAGCAATTATTGCCCAACAATCGGCTACAGTGGAAGAAGAGCCAGCATGGGCTAACCTGTTCTTAGACAATACTTTTAAAAATTAGCGTGCTGAAGTTGGGTTAACGGTAAATAAACGAGGACTTTAAGACCATTGTCATTTTTGAAAACCAAACGGCCGTTATGTGCTTCGATAATGGCCTTAACCATGGGTAGGCCGAGACCATTGCCGTTTGCCGTGTTGCGGTGTTTTTCCAATCGATAAAAACGCTGGGTTAGCTTTTCAATCTCAGCCTCGGGAACACCTGAACCGCTGTCGTGAATGGTAAAAACGGCGTAGTTTATTTTGTCCATTTTTTGTTGCCCGGTGGCAAGACGAATAATACCTCCACTGGGTGTATATTTCACCGCATTGGTAAATAAATTAACAATGACTTGAGAGATCAGCGTCTTGTCAACCATCACAACGATATTTTCGGTTAGGTTGTATTGTACCGTTTGTGCTTTTTCCTCGGCCAAAACATCGTAAAAATCAAGCACCTCACGAATCAATTGTGCCAGATCAACACGGCTGTGGATAATCTTGGCTGCACCCGATTCGACCTGAGAAATGCGCAAGAGCGAAGTGAAGGTATTGAGCAGGTTATCGGTCTCTAATAAAGCCTGTTCAGCTTCTATTTGTACTTCACCCTCGGATTTCCTTGCAATCGTTTCTATGCTGCCGCGCAGCCGAGTCAGGGGAGTACGCAAATCATGAGCAACATTATTCGACACATCCCGCATACCTTGCATCAAATCGTTGATTCTATCGAGCATGTTATTGATATTTCTAGACATTTCTTCTAGATCATCATTATATTTACCGGTTGTTGGCACCCGTAAATCCAAGTTACCCGCCATAATGGACTGACTCACGCGTGAAATACGATCAATGCGTTTGATGGACCGAAACGAAACAATCAACCCACCAACAACACCAACAGCCAACAATGTCAGCAAAGCTGTACTGAAGGCATCAATAATATCTTCGCGGCGCTCGGTCTCATCGTAACTGCTTTTTCCAATAAACAACTTGGTGTGATCCGGCAAGGTAACTGTTTTCCCGATAATTTCCCCTTTCTGCTCAATCGTTGGATCAACGACAACTTCGTTGGCATCGATTTGCACCAGTTCTCGGTCTTTTATACGACGCTTGGTTTCGGGAATTTCGGTGATATTACCGGCTACTTTACGGCCCTGATGTTCAATAAAATAAGCGTAAGGATCAGACTCAATGCCCAGTTGTGTACTTTGATAACTACCGATAAAACGAGTAATTTCGGCATTCACTTCACGCTCTATACTGATTTGAATATTCCTTTCAATGGCGCGATAAGCCACCGCAAGCATGGCAATAGAAGCAATTAAAAACAAGGCTGAGTAAAGCGCACTCAGCCTGAAGATATTATTTTTAAACAGCCGTTTAAATAAATGTGGCGGTGGTTGTGACATACCGGTGCGCTTATCGATGTAATTAATCTATCTTCAACATATAGCCGGCACCGCGTACCGTAACGATCGGCTGTTTATCGACATAGGGTTCCAGTTTTTTACGCAGACGAGAAATATGCACGTCAATAATATTGGTTTGAGGGTCAAAATTGTAATCCCAAACATTTTCCAGCAGCATACTGCGGGTAATAACCTGATTAGGCTTTTTCATAAAATATTCCAGCAAGGTATACTCACGCTGCAACAAATCGACCTCGTGGTCGTTGACCTTAACCGTACGAGACAATAAATTAATTTCAATATTGCCGTTGGTAATTAAAGTCTTGCCGAATTCTGTCTGGTTGCGTTTCGACAATACCTCAATGCGTGCCAGCAACTCGGAAAATGCAAACGGCTTGACCAGATAGTCGTCACCACCGGCTTTAAGGCCTTTGACGCGTTCATCAACATCACCCAAAGCAGACAAAATTAACACAGGTGTTTTATTGTCTGTCGCCCGCATCGTCTGGACAATTTTTAATCCTTCAACCTCGGGCAGCATGCGATCGACAACCATGACATCATACTTTTCAGTGGTGGCCAAAAATAATCCATCCTTGCCGTTATCGGCGTGGTCTACCGTATGCCCCGACTCTTTTAAGCCTTTGACAATGTATTTGGCAACGCCGTGGTCATCTTCGATAAGTAACAACTTCATCGTACTTTCTCCTGTTTATCTTATTGTAAAATCAGCCATCAATAACGGTGCATTGACCTTCAATGACCGTGCCTGTATTACGAGCCGAACTGTCCCTGCGACATCGGGTTGCTGCATGTTTCCATGCCGCAGTGATATTTAACTTAGCCAACACTCTCGTCACAAGCCGTGCGACAGCGACAACCACCATTGTTGCCAACAGGCTCATAAAAAACAGTATAACAACACCCCAACACACCGTAATACCGAGTATCAGCTTAAATATTCGCATTGTTATACACCGCTCATTTTTTATTCCATATTCCAATATATTGTAGTTAAAGTGGATTAATCCAATATCTATTCTAAGTTAAATACAATTAATAAAATATGAAATTTTTAATATTTTGTCAAGCCTACAAAATAATCTACAGTCGTGCCAATTGATTTTCGGCACAAGGCCTGTCGTTGACGGCAGTAGAATCAATACGGCAAGCATCACCCTGACCACACAACAAAGCAATTGAACGACGCAGGCGGTTTCGCATCAGCTTCTATTGACGATAATCGGCTAAAAAGTCTTTTAACCGCACCAATGCTTCGGTCAGTTGTTCGACATCGGGCAAAAAGACTATGCGGAAGTGATCGGGTTTTTGCCAGTTAAAGGCCGTTCCCTGAACCAGGAGCAATTGTTTTTGTTTAACCAGATCAAGCATCATTTGTTCATCATTTTGAATATTAAATTTTTCCTGATCCAATTTGGCAAAACAATAAATAGCTCCTTTGGGGTTTGTGCAACTAACACCATCAATTTCGTTAAGTAATCTATACACAACATCGCGCTGTTGACCCAATCGCCCTGTCGGCAGAGTTAAATTGTAAATACTGTCGTCGTGATTGAGTGCCTCGGGTATTACGTATTGTGCCTGTACATTGGAACACAAGCGCATGGAAGCCAGCATATTGAGACCAACCAAATAGTCCTGGGCGTGAGTTTTTTTTCCGCTAATGGTCATCCAACCGGCACGAAAACCCGCCAAGCGATAAGATTTTGACAATCCATTCATGGTAATCACCAACAAATCATCCTGTAAACTGGCAAAGGGGATATGCCGAGCATCGTCGTAGAGAATTTTGTCGTAAATTTCATCGGCAAAGACGACCAAATCGTGCTGTCTGGCGGTCTCGGCGATAGCCATCAACGTTTCTTTGCTGTAAACACCGCCCGTCGGATTGTTGGGATTAATTAAGACAATAGCCCGCGTTTTATCGGTAATTTTAGCTTCAATATCATTAAGATCAGGATTCCAATCGTTGTCTTCATCACACAAGTAATGGATAGCCTTGCCGCCGGACAAACGCGTTGCCGCCGTCCACAATGGGTAATCAGGCGTGGGAATCAGCACCTCGTCGCCATCATTGAGCAAAGCCTGCATAACCATAACAATCAACTCCGATACACCATTGCCCAAAATGATGTCATCAATACTGATATTCTGAAATCCATTGCGTTGATTTTCAGCCAAGATGGCTTCGCGCGCGACCAACACCCCTTTGGACTCGCTATAGCCCTGCGACAACTCGAGATGTTCGATAAGCGCCTGCCTAACGTGAGGTTCGGCGTATAGACCAAACGATGCCGGATTACCGATGTTGAGTTTGATGATCTCTTGTCCCGCCGCTTCCAACGCGTTTGCCGTATCCAGTACGGGACCGCGAATGTCATAGCAAACTTGGTGTAATTTTTTAGATTTGTGCAGTGTACTCATCGTCTAAAATCTCAACTGATTGTTGGCAGCCAGTCTATCACAATTGGTCGGTAAATCGACTAAAAGTTATAGAGGGCTTTGCAAAACCACCTACGCAAATCAATTTCTTCGTTGTGCCGTACTCAAATCCCCATTTACATCAGATCAGCCTGTACACCAGTTCAACCTGTGCCACTCGCGAGTTATCAGGCAAATGCTGTATCGAAAATTAATTAGCACAACTTTCTATAGTGCTATGAATTAACTTTTGATACAAGGCGCATCGATGAAGGCATTATTGCAATAAGACGAGATGATGCAACGCTGTAGCAAAGATTAATTTATAGCACTATAGGAATCTCCGCAAAATGTTCAGTTCGAGTAAAGAACAAGGAATAGTACCGCAGCCAATTTTCGACATATCAAGTAGATAGGCGAAAATGGCGAGGAGCTTGTTTAATCACCCCACTAGCATAGCCCCCCGACGGTAGGCGCATACTGATAACGCAATCACTTCCATCGTGTTGCCAGCTCAGGTTTTGTACGCGTAACCGCAGTGGACGATAAGCTGCTTTCAAGTGCTCTCGGTGCATCAAGGTCGTGAGTGCTTGCGATTTTTCACAAAAATCACTCTCAGCCCCGACTAAAATACCGGCGGGGTGGATGTCTTTATCTATTGCCCGCCGATTGATGTCGTCATCGATACACTCAGGGATAAAATGGCTGTGGCTGCCGTCTAGTATCACTCTGTCACCGGGCAGTACCTGTTGCCAGGTATCGTTTTGTACGCGTTCAGCCAGTTGACGATTAAAAACAGCAGCACGCAGTGCTGACAACACAAGGCTTTTTTCGTCGCGCTTACGCAGCTCAATTTCACCGTTAACCCAAGCGGCTAACCGCAGCAGATTGTTATTGTTATGACCAAAACGCTGGCTATCGAAGACATTAGGACAACCGTTATCGCGAATAAACGCCAACCTTTCTTCAATTAGGTCGCTATCACCGCTTACCTCGCGTAAGCGAATACTAAAATCATTGTATTGATGATTGCCTCGTTTGAGCTTTTTATGGTGCAGTACATGAGAAATGACACGATATTCATCGTGCTCGGGCACATCATACCGCCCTGCCTTAACCCCGGGCAGGCGTACCGAAAAATACTGACGGGTTACGGCATGACGATCTTTTAACCCGGAATAACCGACATCACGTGGCGGCACATTATAAAATCGCGCTAATTGGCGGGCAAGCCAAGCAGTATTACAAGCGGTTTTCTCAATGTATAAAAAAATATGCTCGCCCTGCCCTGAGAAATTCCAATCGAGAATTTCGTTGACGATAAAATCTTCAGGCACTTTTTTAAACGTGGCCGTTGCTCTATTATCTTGCCAAAGCAGACAGTCATTGATATGTGAATTAACTTGCATTACCATTTGTTATTTATAATAAAATCGACAAAAAGGAGGCATTCAATGCGTCTCTACAGATTATGACAACAATCACGACACCCACCGTAGAGACGCACTGCGTGCGTCTCAGCGTCTCAGAATAGCCTAGAAAAAGAATAATCAACTGTAAATAAGGATAAAATCATATCATTTGTCGGGTCAAGTCCATGCGACAATTACACTCTACGCATACGGATTGGCAATACCCATTGTCGCTAGAATGCGTTTTTCCAACGATTCCATGGTCTCGGCATCGTCTTCTTCGATATGGTCATAACCCAGCAAATGCAAAATACCGTGCACCGTCATATGGGCATAGTGGTGATCAAGTGATTTGCCTTGTTCTTTTGCTTCACCCTCAATCACAGCGGGCGCCATCACCATATCGCCCAGCAGATTGAACTCGGCGGCATCACCCGCGTAAGCCAATAGCGCTTCGTAAGGCTCAAACGGAAAGGACAGCACATTGGTCGGTTTATCCTTGCCGCGATAATCGCGATTTAATTGTTGTATTTCATCGTTATCAACCAAACGGATAGTCAGCTCGGCATCATCGCTGCGTCCCAATTCCGCCAAGGTTATCTCACACCACCGCTCAAAATCATCCCGCTGGGGCAGGTTGTCATTTTTAGTGACAATTTGTAATGCCAGTTGCATCAGTGTTTTTTCCCTTTAACGCCCTTTTTATCACCTTTGGGTTGTTTTTCATACGCTTCGACAATGCGCTGAACCAAAGGATGGCGCACCACGTCTTTCGGCTCAAACTGGGTATAGGAAATGCCGTGAATACCCCTTAGCACCTGATAGGCATCTTTTAGCCCCGACTTTACCCCTTTGGGCAAATCAATCTGTGATAAATCACCCGTGACCACGGCTTTTGAGCCAAAACCAATGCGGGTTAAAAACATCTTCATTTGCTCAACAGTGGTATTTTGCGCCTCATCCAGAATAATAAAGGCATCCGATAAGGTGCGACCGCGCATAAAGGCTAACGGAGCGATCTCGATAATATTCTTTTCAATTAATTTCAGTGACTTTTCTGCCCCCAGCATTTCGTATAACGCATCATAAAGCGGACGTAAATACGGATCAACCTTTTGCGTTAAATCGCCCGGCAAAAAACCCAGACGTTCACCTGCCTCGACCGCCGGACGCACCAAGACAATCTTGCGCACCTGATCTTCGTTGAGCATGGCAACGGCGCAGGCAACGGCTAAGTAAGTTTTTCCCGTACCGGCCGGCCCCAGTCCAAGATTGACATCATTGGCAACGATGCGCTTTAGGTACTTGCGCTGATTGGCACCGCGCCCGCGCACCGTACCGCGTTTGGTTTGAATAATGACTTCATCAGCGACAATTTCGTGAGCCACCGTGGCGTGGGCATCGGCCAGAGCTAAATGAATGGCCTCACTATCCAATGGTTTACCACCTTTGTCAGCTGTCTGCTCGTACAGTGCATCGATCACCCGACGCGCTTGGAGAATATCGGCTTCCTCTCCCTCAATCAAAAACAATTCGGCCCGGTTGGCGATTTGTACCGATAACCGCGCCTCAATTAAGTGGATATTTTCGTTTAGGTTACCGCAGAGGTTTTGTAACCGCGCTGCATCTTTTGTTGCTAAGGTAAATTCTATTTGGTTCATACAGTTTATTATTTATCACACCATACTAGGCATATAATTTTGGCGTTTGTTGTTGCTCGACATTGACAAACTCGCCGAGTAACGAATGGTTGTACGCCTTGGCAATTCTGACCTCGGCAAATCGTCCGACTAATGACAGGGGATTGGGAAAACGCGCCGGGGATACTTCAAAGTTGACCACCCGGTTATTTTCCGTGCGTCCCGACAGCTGTCCGCCGCGTCTGGACTCGCCCTCGATTAATACTTTTTGTACCGTACCGACCATTTTTTGACTAATGGCCATGGTCATTTCATTAATGGTTTGCTGCAACTCGGCAAGACGTGCCTTCTTCACCGCCATCGGCACATTGTCAGGGAAACCTGCCGCCGGTGTCCCGGGTCGGGCCGAATAAATAAAACTAAAGGACAGGTCAAAACCGATGTCGTTAATCAGCTTCATGGTAGCCTGATGATCGCGATCCGTCTCCCCCGGAAATCCGACAATAAAATCGGAAGAAAAGGAAATATCGGGGCGCAGGGCCCGAATGCGGCGCAATTTGGCTTTGTATTCAATAGCCATATGACCGCGTTTCATCATCGACAAAATTCTGTCCGACCCGGATTGTACCGGTAAGTGCAGATGCGAAACCAATTCCGGCACGCGACCGTAAACTTCGATCAAACTATCGGAGAACTCAACCGGATGTGAGGTGGTAAATCGAATGCGATCGATGCCGTCGATTTGGGCAATGACCTCGATTAAAAAGGCCAGATCGGCAATGTCTTCTTCGCCGTCTTCGTCAATCATCTGGCCTCGGTAAGCATTAACATTTTGCCCCAACAAATTGACTTCACGCACGCCTTGTGCAGCTAAAATGGCACATTCGGCAACCACATCGTCAAACGGGCGTGACACTTCCTCACCACGCGTATAAGGCACCACGCAAAACGTACAGTATTTGGAACACCCTTCCATAATCGAGACAAACGCCGTGGCTTTACTCGCTTTCGGTGTCGGCAAATAGTCGAATTTCTCAATTTCCGGGAACGAAACGTCCATAACACCTCTGACCGTTTTGTCACCGCGGTGCTTTTGCTGTAGCCGCTCGGCGATCAAATTGGGCAGCCGATGCAGTGTCTGCGGACCAAAAACAATATCTACAATCGGTGCTCTCTCTTGAAGCTGCGCGCCTTCCTGACTGGCAACACAACCGCCGACAGCAATAATGACATCGGGATTTTTTTCTTTAAATAGCCGCCAACGCCCCAAAGCCGAGAACACTTTTTCCTGCGCTTTCTCGCGAATTGAACAAGTGTTCATAATGAGGATATCGGCTTCGGCAGGTTCGTCCGTGTGCTCAATGTCGTAAACCGTACCCAAAACATCTGCCATTTTTTGTGAATCGTATTCATTCATCTGGCATCCATGCGTTTGGATATGCAGTTTTTTAAACGATTTGTTGACACCAATTGTCGCTAAACCATGACGAGACGCGACGGGTGTGATTTCTATACTCATGGTCGTGCTCTTTCTAAGTAAAAATGATTAGTTAAGGGCGTGATTATAGCTGATTTTAATAAAGATGTATTTATTTTCTAACTTGCAAAAATAAGGTGACACCCATTTCGAAAAATAGGTGATCAAAGAAAACAGGTAAATTTCCTTCTCCTTCTGGGAGAAGGGTTAGGGATGAGGGTAGAAATACTTATGATTTCAGTGAGGTTTAAAAAGTTAGCCTTCTTTCCCTCACCCCAACCCTCTCCCAGAGGGAGAGGGTGTAAAACAAATTAACTCTATGAATTAAAAAGTAATATTATTTTTCGTTGTTAACTTGCTTAAATAATTTACGCGTATCACTTTTATACTGTTGTTATATTTGTTTTAACGAATAAACACAGGGTCGGCAAAGCAGTATCTGTTAACCAGCTGTAAACCAAAGGGTTAAGAGCATAAAGTTATTTGCTAATAATTAATCCTATGTTACAATCGGCAAACAACACAATATAAATTTAGTATAAAAATTCACTTTTATGTCATCAATGAGGTCATTATGAACAAAGCAGTCATCTTTTGCAGCACCCACCGGACACAGGTGGTCAGTGGGCGTTACCGTAGCGCAGGTATTTGCGGACAATTAAAAATTATCTCGGCAGCCGTGCTATTGGCACTTAGCGGGCAGGCGATGGCAGATTATGCCGCAGGTGATGCTGGCGGTGCAGCTGCCACCCCTGGTGGTGGCAGTAGGAAAATTGCAATAGGAACCAATCAGACAAGTGATGGAGTGACTACAGCAAGCGGCAACATGTCCATTGCCATAGGTGGGGGAGCACAGGCAGTTGATACTCAATCCATTGCTATTGGTACTAAGGGAACTCAGGCGCTTGGTAATCAATCCATTGCCATTGGTGGGGATACCGTTGCTTCAGGCGCTGACTCGATTGCTATCGGTGGCGATGACCTCGATGGAGTGGCCAATGATCCGGCTGATCCAATTCCATATGGCGTGTATAACGGTGCCACGTACGGTGGATCAGTTGTTGATAATGATCGTTTCAATGCCTCTCAAGCCGCCCAAGATTATAGAGCTATGACGGGACAATATTTGGTTGATAATACAGACGCAACCACCCGTTATATCAAAACCGAGGCAAATGGTGCAGGATCTGTTGTTTTGGGTGTTCAATCTAAAGCGGTTGGTGATTTGGCAACTGCCATCGGTACAGGGTCTAAAGCGGAAGCCTCTGGATCAACTGCTTTTGGTATTGGTTCTGTAGCGAGCAAAGAAAATTCCGTAGCACTGGGCGCGGGTTCAAAAACCAGTACAGACGCTGCTGCAGTTGATGGTGCAACCATCGGCACGGGGGCCGATGCAGTTGCTTATTCCGGTTTTGCCGGTGATGAAAATGTCGTAGCCGGTGACCAGGTCTCTGTCGGTTCAGCAGGTTATGAGCGCCAGATTAAACACGTTGCCCCGGGAGCGATTACAGCAACAAGTACCGATGCCATCAATGGCAGTCAGTTGTACGTAGTTGCCAATGGCCTGCAAAATCAAATTAGATCCTCGTCTTGGAAGATAGCGGGAAATGATAAAGCACCGGTTGGTGATGGAGTTAACCCTGATGAACAGGTAAACTTTATCAACGGTAGCGGAACAATCGTAACGGTAGAACAAGACGGAGCTTCAAATGACTTTAACGTAAAATATGACGTTAATGTAGATAATACCACTATCGAGATTGATGCCGGCACCGGACAAGTAAAAGCGAAAACAAGTGGTATAACCACTTCCACAGCCGGTGTGGCGACAGCAACAACACCGGCTGCACTGGCAACAGCCGGAGATATAGCAGACGCAATCAATAGGTCAGGATTTACGTTAACGGCACAAGGATTAAACGATAGTCTTGTCAGCCCGGGCGGAACGGTTGATATGAATAACAGCGATGGTAATATTGTGATTACCAAAGGTGCAAGTAATAATGATGTCACTTACAACCTTGCCAACAGTATCAATGTAACCAATGTTACCGCTACCAATAGTATAGCCATTGCTGGTGGCCCCAGTATGACAACCACGGGTATCAATGCCGGTGGTAACACGATTACCAATGTTGCACCGGGTGTTAACGGCACCGATGCGGTTAACGTTAATCAATTGAGAGGGGCGACACAAAACCTGTATCAGGCTATCGATGACGTTGCCGACGATGCCAATGCCGGTTCGGCTTCTGCCATCGCAGCGGCCAATCTGCCCCAACCGCACGATCCGGGTGCCAGTATGGTCTCTGCCGGTCTCGGTTATTACGAGGGACAAACCGGTCTGGCGGTTGGCTTGTCAACCATATCCGACAACGGCCGCTGGGTCATCAAAGGTTCTTTAACCACCAATACGGAAAAACACTTCGGTGCCGGTGTTGGCGTCGGTTATCAGTGGTAATCATCATCGCCTGAATCGGCATCTTCGGATGCCGGTCGGCACTTTTACAATAAAAGAGGATAAACAATGAAATTATTAACATCTGTCGGATTGTTTGCTGTGGCGCTGTCGTTGGCAGCCTGTACCAGTACCGTTGAAAATAACGTTAACAACGAGGGTCAATTAGCCGGCGGTGAACTGGTTTGGCCAAAAATGGAAGATGCCCTGATACCGGAAGGTATCTTTCCCAATCTGGAGAATTTATCGAAAATCGGTCCGGGAATGACGAAAAAAGAGTTGTACAACCTTATTGAGCGCCCGCATTTTTCGGAAACGCACGCTGCCAAAGAGTGGAACTACATTATGAAGTTCCGTCAGGCTGATCGCTCAGTTAAAATCTGTCAATACAAAGTGCTGTTTGACCGCGATAGGGTGGCACAGAGTTTTTACTGGCTGCCGGAAGACTGCTTGAATGAAAAATTTGATCTAAGCGCCGATGCTTTGTTCCCGTTTAACCGTGGCGGTGTCAACGACATCAAGCCGGCCGGGAAAAAACAGTTGGATACCTTAGCGGCACACTTGGCCAAAAAAGGCAGCAAGTATAAAGTCCATTTGGTCGGTCATACCGATTATTTGGGCAGCGATGCCTACAATATGGCCCTGTCACAACAGCGTGCCAACAGCGTTGGCCGCTATCTGGTTATGAAAGGCGTTAACCCTGCCAATATCACGACTGAAGGCCGCGGCGAAAGCCAACCGGTCAAGCGCTGTGATAATACCGGCAGCCCAGCCGCCCTCAGACGGTGTTTGGCACCTAACCGTCGCGTGACAGTTGATATCAAAGGTCATCACTGATTATCAATTGTCATACGACGCTCATTAAAAAAGCGCACCGTCGGGTGCGCTTTTTTAATGCTATCCTACAGGTGACCCTCATCCCTAACCCTTCTCCCAAAGGGAGAAGGGAATTTATCCGTTTGATTTATCTCTAACGCATTAATAAATCAATTCCAAAGCATTCTCTGTCTGTTGCAAAAACACATCATTATGAAATGTAATACCTCAACACCATTATTTATAGTTTTGCAGGCCGGATTAGATGATTG
>PDWJ01004010.1_pt1 | contig 27561 bp, 21 predicted proteins | sample 1430881 | NCBI WGS metagenome assembly PDWJ01 (sample SAMN01162460, study PRJNA174530) | Oral metagenome, whole genome shotgun sequencing project. | biome: Marine environment; feature: Marine mammal; material: Swab sample of the gingival sulcus; isolation source: swab sample of gingival sulcus...
CAAGTTATCAAATGAAATTTTTTCTCCTCCCAATCTGGAAACACCTGTGTCCAAACGGCTCAGGGCTCTATTCATAAGTTCATGTAGTGGACTGTCTTTACGAAGGAATTGATCAAAAGACTCGAAACGGGAATCAGGAGCCACCAAAACAAGCTTGTCACGAAACCAAAGATACAGGGCTCTAAACTTTTCATTTTTCTGACTCACAGCATTTGTTAAAAAGAGTTGGTTTTCACGTGTCCCTTCAAAAAGAAACTGAAACCGTTTATCTTTTTCTAAAACTCCATAAAACTCGATGGAGTCTTCTTTTCTATGAAAAAGATTTTTCTCCGTAGTTTTTAGAATCTCAACCAGCCATTCTTCAATAACCCTTGCTGCAGTCAGAGAAAATCCGTACTCATAACACTTTCCATCAACGAAAAACTCGAAAATAAATGTGGAAGAATTTGTACGACTCTCAACATCCAACCTGAAAGGCTCAACAGGAATACGAGCATCTGGTTGAGTACCCATTACAATGGTATGTTTGGCAAAGTTTATTGCTTTGAAAAAATTGGTTTTTCCCGAGGCATTTCCTCCGTAAACAGCCGCAGTAGGCAACAGACGCATATATCCTTTAAGATGAGGTAATCTTTGAACATGTTGCTTTTCCCGACTAGCAACCATTGAAAAATGAGTCTTCTCTTTAAAGGAAAGAACATTTTCCACAGTAAATGAAATAAGCATAAGGTCACCTGATTTTTGGTAACTGATCACAGGCACTTCATCTTTGCCCGATCACTCTTTCCCGCATACTCTTATATAGCAGAAAAGAGTGTTTGCCCAATTCTGTTGCACCCGTGACCAGTTACACGTCAGAACCAGAGAATAACGCTTAAAGTGCAGACCCAGTGATTGGTTACGATTTTTGTCTTTGGTTAATTTTCCTGCTCTAATGATATACCAAGAGAAACCAGTTTCAAGAGATTTTTTCTCCCAAGCAGCTTTTTTTCACCGTTTTTGACAAAATTATCGTTTTGTGGTAACCAATCATGGGGTCTGTGTTCCTCCGTTATTCTCTGTTTCCGACGTGTAACTGGTCACAGGCAACTATAGTTCCGGTTAGCCTGGGGCCATGCATGCCGCAGCTACAACTCCCCATATTCCCGGAAGGGGTAACCCTGATCAATGGTAATCGGTTGTAACTGATCACAGGTACTTCATTTTTGCCCGATCAGTATAGCGAAAAATGGTGCTTGTACAATTCTGAAGCACCTGTGACCAGCTACAGGTCAGAAGCAGAGAATAATGAAGAAGTACAAACCCCGTAATTGGTTACGATCGGTTGTGTAAAGGAGCTTTTATGCGCTGGAATATTTTTGAGACACCAGAACTTGTCATGGATTCGCTCACAGCTGTTTTGCTGGAATTGAGTAAAAAAAGCAGACCTGCCCATATCTCCCTTTCCGGTGGTAATACGCCAAAGCCATGGTTTGCTGTCCTGGCCGGACCAGGCTGCGAAAATGTCAACTGGGATATGCTCCATTTCTGGTGGGGTGATGAGCGTTTTGTTGCCCCGAAAGATCCGGAAAGCAATTATGGTCAGGCATATACACTTTTTTTAAGCAGGGTTGCAATCCCTCAGGAAAATATTCACCGCATAAGAGGCGAGGAGTCACCCGAGGATGAAGTGCAGCGTTACACCGATGAAATTGAGCGAAATGTGCCCAAAAACCGGGATGGAGTTCCCTCTTTTGACTGGATACATCTGGGCATGGGAAGTGATGGGCATACAGCCTCATTATTTCCAGGGCAGACTGATTATGAAGATCGGCATTTAATAAGCCTGTCCCGCCATCCGGAGAGCGGTCAACTCCGTATCACCAAGACAGCTTACCTGATAGAGGCTGCCAGGCGGGTAAGTTATATCGTTCTGGGACAGGAAAAGGCCGACTTGCTGAGGATGATCCACTCAGCTGATGCAGGTGGAGAGGAAATCCTCTGGCCGGCTGGCCGCATTCGTTCAAGAGAAGGACTCACAGAGTGGTATCTTGATAAGGCCGCAGCCTCGTTGCTGGCGAGACAGACTTGAAGGTAACTGATCACAGGCACTTCATCTTTGTACGATCACCATTGCCCGCATACCCTTGTACCCGAAAGTCTCACTTCGCCTGCCTGTCTGCTCAAAAGAGTGCTTGCCCGGATTTGGGCAAGCTGAAAGCGGTTACCGCCTTATAATATCGTTGTTTTTTTGCGTCTACCTTCAGGGCAGGGCAATTCCGGCCAGCTTGGTGTCCAGGTATTCCATCAGGCCTGCCCTTGCCCCTTCCCTGCCAAGCCCGCTCTGCTTGATGCCGCCAAAAGGGGCGGAGGCACTGGTTGGGTTGATATCGTTTATCCCGATCATGCCAAAATTGAGTTGCTCAAAGGTTTTCATCGCCCTGCCCAGGTTTTCTGTATAAACATAGGCGGCCAGACCATATTCCGTGTCATTGGCCATGGCGATGACATCATCGCCATCATCAAAGGGAATAACGGCGGCGACCGGACCAAAGGTTTCCTCCCGGTAGATAAGCATGTCTGGCGTAATGTCACTGAGCAGGGTGGGAGCATAAAAAAAGCCATTGGCCAGTTCCCTGTCTTCAAGCCTTTTTCCCCCACAGAGAAGGGCGGCTCCTTTTGAGACAGCGTCTTCAACCTGGGCGTTTACCTTGTCCAGTGCCTTCCTGTTGACCAGAGGGCCGATGCTCACTCCCTTATCTTTTCCGTTGCCAACCCGCATGGAGCTGATTCGCTGCCTAAAGGTGTCTAGAAAAGAAAGCAGAATACCTTTGTGTACAAAAATCCGGTTGGGACAGATACAGGCCTGGCCAGTGTTGAGAAACTTGACCATGGTCGCCCCTTTGGCGGCATGTTCAGGATTTGCATCGGCAAAGACGATAAAGGGAGCGTGTCCGCCCAGTTCCATGGAAACCCTTTTCAATTGGGGTGCCGCCAGGGTGGCAAGTTGCCTGCCAACCCTGGTTGAGCCGGTAAAAGTCAGTTTACGAACCTGGGAGTTGGTGCAAAGCTCTTTTCCGACCGGCTCGGGATTACTGGCGGTGACCAGGTTGATGACCCCAGAGGGAACGCCTGCTTTTTCAAAAAGCTCAAACAGGCGAACAGCACAGAGCGGCGTCGCTTCAGCAGGTTTTAGCACTACTGTGCAGCCTGCAGCCAGTGCTGGCGCGATTTTACGGGTGATCATAGATACTGGATAGTTCCAGGGGGTTATTGCCCCAACAACTCCAACTGGCTGATACTGAACAATAAAACGCTGATTTTTTCGTGAAGATGGAATGGTCTCGCCGTATATTCGTTTTGCCTCTTCCGCAAACCAAAGCAAGAAGTCCGCTCCATAGTTTACTTCTGTTTCAGCTGCCCGCAAAGGCTTTCCCTGCTCAGAGGTCATCAATTCTGCAAGCTGGCGCCGGTGTTTCAACATCAGCTCGTATGCCTGATAAAGAATTTGGGCCCGCTTATGGTTTGTGGTAGCTGCCCAGCCAGGAAAAGCGGTATGGGCGGCATTGATTGCCTGCTTGATTTCCATCTCACCCCCGTCCGGAACCATTGCTATCTTTTCCCCGGTTGCAGGGTTATGGACGGCAAAATGATGTGTGCTGCCCTGCCATTTTCCGTTAATAAACATGCCTTCTCTCTCTGTTGTGTTTGTGATGTGTTGGTGAACTTCCGTGTCACTGCTTTCAGGGTTCCCGGATCAGGGTAAACGCAACTGGCGGCCATAGCCCCTCTATGCGGTAAATCTTAACCGGACAGTTGTAACCCTTCTTCATTATTCTCTGCTTCTGACGTGTAACTGGTCACGGGTGCAACAGAATTGGGCAAGCACTCTTCCCCGCAGGTAAGCAAGCGAAGCGAGACTTTCGTGTCCAAGAGTATGCGGGAAAGAGTGATCGGGCAAAGATGAAGTGCCCGTGATCAGTTGCGGACAGTTGGCAGACAGCAAGGCTGATGTATGTTCATGGCTTCAGGAATAGGTGATCTTTCTCATGGCAACATTGTCCCGTTGAACAGTTCTGTGGTATTGTACCGCAGGTTTGCCGAAAAGCATGACATAACAGAGTTGATGAGACTCAGGGATGCCGATCTTTTTCTGCATTTCCGGGACAATCAGGGTAAAGGCCCAATAGGCAAGTCCATTCCATAAGGTACCGATATTCATGCTTGCTGCCAGTAATTCAAAATAACTCAAGGCGATGATGCTGTCTTCCCTGGCCGTGGCAAGATCTTTGGGCGCAGAAACAAGCAGCATATGAGGCGCCCCGCGAAAAAGGATATCTGTCCCCTTGTCCCATGCCTTGACAATGGCGGAAAAATATCCCATGCCTGCTTTCAGCTTTCTTGCTTTTGCCTTTGCTCGAATGCCTTCCATGGTATCTTCACGTATCCTTTGCATGACGTCTTGATCTTCAACCACATTGAAGAGACATTGACGTCTGTTGACGCCTGTGGGGGCATAATTCACCGTGGTCAGCATGTTTCGGATAATCACTGACGACAGGGGGGCTGGCTGATACTTGCGAATGGATCTTCTGCCTTTTATCAGCAGTTCCAGCTGTTTTGAAGAGGGAAAAGCGCCTTTTTTCAGCGGAAGAGAGTGGTCGGGGGAAAAGCCAAGCACAGACAGTGCTCCGGTGGGACAAACTGTAAGACAGTGTTGACATTGAATACATTTTTCCTCTCTTTCTGGATCGGCCTGAGGGAAATCCGGTGAGAACTCAAGGATGGAGTAGGGGCAGTCACTTATACACATGCCGCACTTGATGCAGGCTTCCTGATCGATTTTTATTTGTATATCCATAATTCGCTCCTGAAAGATATCTGTTCACAGGGCATGCAGCACCCCGAAAGACAATATGCAGTTTTGCAATAAACAACCTGCCTGCTCCCGGCTCATCCATCTTCGGGGTAACCAGTCAGGGGGTCTGTGTTTCCCCGTCATTCCCTGTCTCCGACGTGTAACTGGTCACAGGGGCAACAGAATTGTACAGGCACCATTTTCCGCAGGCAAGCAGGCGAAGTGAGACGTTCGTGTACAAAGAGGTGTAGGCGGGCAATGGTGAATGTACAAGGATGAAGTGCCTGTGATCAATTACGAACATCATCCTGTGAGTACTCACGATTCTCTTTACGTTTTCTTAACTTCTGTCTATACTGACATTATTTACTCCGTCGTACCTGCTCCCAGACCGCTCATCTTCGGGCGATCACAACTGGCCGCACAGAGGGGCTGCTGCCAGTCATGCTTACCCCAAATCTGGGCGAGGCGAAAGCAGTTACACACTTAAAGCAGGTGAAACCAGGGCGGCATATGCCTTGCGAGTAGTTACATTTCATCTTTACCAACCATTTTAAGGGGTGCCAGCAGATGCAACTGTATGCGAAAGATATCATGGCGAAGAGCTATGACACCATCAACAAAAACGATCTGGTCAAAAACGCAATCGACCGGATTATGTCGGCAAAGGTACGCCCAACAGGGCACAAAACTGTCAGCCTGATGGTCGTTGACGACTCTCATCGACTGGTGGGGACCATCAGCATGTATTATATACTGTATCACTTCCGGCCATCGTTTCTCAACTACGGCATTGACAGCGAAATTGTCGCTCTACAGGGGGAACTTGATGATTTTATCAAGTTGATTAAGTTAAAAAAGGTTGACCAGGTTATGAATTCAAATATTATCAGTATCCCCTCTGATGAGCCGCTTATGGCCATTACCGACAGGATGATCAAGGACAGAATCCGCCGGATACCGGTCGTTGACAAGGGCAAGCTGTCTGGAGTAGTTTACTTTTCTGATATTTTCTATCACCTCTTTCATCGTTAGGAGCTGCCAGCAGATTACCTGGGGCAGAGCCTGTTGCGGCGATTGAGCAACCACAAGGCAACTGCTTCATTATTCAGGATACCTGTATCGGATACAATGAAGAGCAGACCAGCTAGAGCTCTTGAACCAAGGCCGGAACTGACAGGCCACTTACAACAGGGAATGACGACCGCCTGGCCAATCTGTCTGGGCTATTTTCCCCTTGGCCTGGCCCTGGGAGTCCTTGCCAGGCAATCAGGCATCCCGTACTGGGCAGTGGCCATGATGTCGATATTGGTGTTTGCAGGCAGCGCCCAGTTTATCTGTGTGGCCATGCTGGCAAACGGCGCATCCATCCTGGCAATCGTCTTTACTACTTTTGTGGTGAACCTGCGCCACGCCCTTATGAGCTCAGCCCTTGCAGTGTACCTGCAGGGCAAAAGCAGATGGTTTCTCGCCTGCTTTGCCTACGGCATTACTGATGAAAGCTTTGCCGTAAACATGAGTAAATTTAAACAGGGCAACTGGAATCACTGGAGCGGGCTTGCCCTTAACCAGACATCAAACAGTGCCTGGGTTATTGCCACCGTCTCCGGCACCTTTATCGGCCAGGCCATTCCTCCAGGGGCTTTTGGTATTGATTATGCCCTTCCGGCGATGTTTCTTTGCCTGCTCATTTATCAGTTACAGGGAGGACTGTATCTGCTTACGGCGTTACTTACCAGTATTATTGCCATTTTCTGGTACATCTATATTCCTGGCAATTCTTACATCATTGGCGCCTCCCTCACAGGTGCCACCGCAGGTTTTTTTATCAAGCGCAGGCAGGCAGGGCTCCCGTGACATTCTGGAATTACTTCTTGCTCTTTGCCGCCATGGGGATAGTAACCTATATCCCCCGCAGCCTGCCTTTGGTCTTTCTTGCCCGGAGAAGGCTTCCCAGATGGTTAATTGACTGGCTTGGCCTGATCCCGGTTGCAATCCTCAGTGCTCTGGTTGCGCCAATTCTCTTTATCAATGATGACTTGCGCACATTTGATTTGACGACTCCGGAACTGCTGGTTGCTGTCCCTACCTTTCTCTTTGCCTGGAAGACAAAGAGCCTCGGTGGCACGGTCCTGGTTGGCATGGCATTATACTGGGCTGCAGGGGTAATCAGCTGGTAACTGGTCACGGGTGCAACAGAATTGTACAAGCATCATTTTCCGCTATACAAGAATATGCGGGCAATGGTGATCGGGCAAAAATGAAGCACCAGTGATCAGCTACAACCTATTTCTTGCGTCCCTGCAGGCAATAGGTTGAATATATCCCTTTGCCCTTAATCTCGTTTTTATATGATGAGGAAAAAAGGAAATCATCGCGGAGCAAGGCAAACACCTGCTCTGAAACCTGTATATGCATAGGTTCGGCAAGTGACTCCAGCCGGGCGGCAATATTGACGGTGTCACCAAAAATATCATAGACATATTTTTTTATACCGACGATACCGCCTATCACCTCGCCGGTATGTATGCCGCTTCGTATCTGCCAGATATGCTCACTTTTCTCGTTTCGCTTTCTTATAAAATCGAGTATGGCCAGTACTGCATCAGCAATATTGTGGGCATGCCTGGGATGTGCTTCAGGGAGGCCGCAGGTAAAAAGATAGCCGTCACCAACTGTTTTAATCCGCTCACAACTGTATCTTCTTGTAATCGTATCAAAACCGGAAAAAAGGGCGTTGAGTTCATCAACAAGGACATCCGGAGCAAGCTGCGAAGAAGCTGCGGTAAAGCCAACGATATCAATAAAACTGACTGTAACATCAGTATACAGCTGAGGCGGGAAGTAGCCATCGGCCATCAATCCTTCGGCCACCCGGGCAGGCAGCACATTCAGCAGCAGTGCTTCTGAACGTTGTTTTTCCTGGTGCAGCTGCACATTATGACTCTCTATCTGGCGCTGGAGAAAACGTAATTTCAGATGTGTCTGGATACGGGCGATAACCTCTCTGGCATGAAAGGGCTTGGTAATGTAATCAACTCCGCCGACCTCAAACCCTTTTACCTTGTCCCCGGTTTCATCAAGCGACGAGATGAAAATAACCGGAATATCCTGCAGGACTCCTTCCTTTTTCAAGTGACTGCACAGCGTGAAGCCATCCATCCCGGGCATGAGGATGTCGGAAATGATCAGGTCAGGCTGCTTGCTGCCCATCCCGCGCAGCTTTTCCAGGGCCTCAATTCCATTGGCAGCAATCGAGACCTCATGTCCCTCCTGTTTCAGCAACCTGGCAAGTATCTTTTGATTAATTGGAGAATCTTCAACAATAAGGATATGTGCGCTCTTTCTAATTGCCTCTTGTATGCTCATGGCCTTATCCTGAAATCAGGTCGCCCTGATCCGCTGCTGCAACGCCAGGTCCATGAGAACCAACGCGGCCATAGACTCAACAATCGGGACAGCACGAGGGACGACACAGGGATCATGACGGCCTTTTGCAGCCAGCATGACCCTGTTGCCGTCAAAATCAACCGTATCCTGATTCAGGCCTATTGTTGCAGCAGGTTTAAAGGCAACGCGGAAGGCAATGGCTTCACCGTTGCTGATCCCCCCCTGAATGCCGCCGCTGTTATTGGTCAGGGTGCCTAGCCTTCCATCTTTCAAGACAAAAGGATCATTATGCTCGCTGCCCCGCATCCTGGTACCGGCAAAACCTGAGCCGATATCAAAGCCCTTGGTGGCCGGAATAGAAAGCATGGCCTGGGCCAAACAGGCCTCCAGTTTGTCAAAAACAGGCTCTCCCAGTCCGGCAGGGACATTACGGCATACACAGCTCACGACGCCCCCCGTCGAATCTTTTGCCTCCAGCACCTCCGCTACCCGCTGTGCCATCTGCTCCGCGCTGGGCCGATGCGGACAGCGTACCAGCGTTGAATCCACCTCTTCTCTGGTGATGGATTCGGCATCTATCTTAGGTGCTTCAATATCGCCAACACTGCTTACCCAGGCAACTATTTCAAGGCCATAGGTCAGCCGCAGCCATTTCTCGGCTATCGCGCCTGCCGCAACTCTCCCAATGGTTTCCCGTGCGCTGGATCGCCCCCCACCGCTGGAGGCCTTGATGCCGTACTTATATTGACAGGTGTAATCAGCATGGGACGGCCTGGGTATACGGCTCATCTCACCATAATCTCCGGGGCGCTGATCCTTGTTGTGTACCAGCAGCATAACAGGGGTGCCCAGAGTACGGCCAAATTCAGTACCAGAATAGATAGTCACCTGATCCATCTCACTTCGCGGAGAGGTTAGTTCACTTTGCCCCGGCCTTCTCCTGGAAAGTTGAGGCTGGATATCCTCTTCTGTCAGCTCCATATTCGGAGGACAGCCATCGACAACTGCTCCAACACCCTTACCATGTGACTCCCCAAAAGTGGTGACTGTATATAGTGTTCCAAACGTACTGGCCATATCTTCTCCTTTGCCTACACGCTGACCAATATTTTTATGGTTAACATCTCTTTTTGTAACTACTCACTGGGTGGGTAACGCTCTGGTTTTACCTGCCTCAAACGTGTAACTGCTCTCAGGCTGCCCCTATCTGGACAAGCACGATTGGCAGCTATAGCCCCTCTATGCGGCGGTCTTTGTAGTTCTGCGCAAACTCGACGAAAAGGTTTGCCTTGCAAAACAACACAGTTTCAAAGAGATAGCTTGATTGTTTCAACACCCTTTACTTAAAGAGTGTGTTTATTTAGTATTGTTATGCAGTAACTGCTCCCAGACCAGTCATCCTCTGGCTATCACGATTGACCGCCGAGAGGGGCTGTAGCTGCCAGTCGCGCTTGTCCTGATCTGGGCAAGCTGAAAACAGCTACAGACGTAAAGCAGGTGAAACTAGTGTCCTGTGAGCAATTACGTTATGCGATAACAAACAAGAATGTATACCTGACATACCGATACTTACCAAGGATATACCATGCGCCCAAGCTCAGAGAAAGTAGTAGAACGTATCCTCCAGTCCAGTGACCTGCCCACTTTGCCGGTCATTGCCTCTAAACTTCTGGACCTGACCGCCAGAGAAGATACGACCCTTACAGACATTGCCTCTCTTATTTCCAGAGATGTAGCCCTTTCTTCAAAAATGCTTAAGGTTGCCAATTCTTCTTTCTATAGTTTCCCTCACCAAATTTCAACTATTAACCAGGCGGTCTCCATTCTTGGAACCAATACTGTCCGCAGCCTGGCCCTGTCCTTCTCCTTTCTCAGCCTTGACGGCAAAAAAAAACGCTCCAATTTCGACTTTAAAACATTCTGGGAAAAATCACTTGTCAGTGCCGCTGCAGCAAAACTCATTCTGGCCCAGATTGAAGACGCTGACCCGGACGAGATATTTATTTCCGGTCTGCTTATAAATATTGGCAAACTCATTCTGGCCACCACCATGCCGGAAGAATATAATAAATATTTAACCGCCAGAAAAGAAGATCGTGATACTGATGCGCTCACCCTGGAAGAGGAGATACTTGGCATTAATCATCCTGATATTGGCTTTGCTGCAGCAAAAAAATGGGGTTTTCCCGAAAGTCTGCTTATGCCCATCAAGCACCATCATAATCCAGAGGATTGTTCTGTCGTAAACAAACACCTCAAACAGAACATTGCCGCAGTACACCTGGCCAGCCTGCTGACAGGAATATATTATTCAGATGACCCCAACAGCTATCACACCGAATTCCACAAAAAGGCCAGAAAACTTCTTGGCCTGAAAAAGACTTCTATCAACGCCATTCTTCTGCATGTTAATCATGATATCAAAGATGCCGCCCGGTTTTTTAACGTCAAAATCGGCTCGGTGAAATCCATCGCTGAAATCCTGCAGGAAGCCAACCTGCGTTTAACCCTGCTTAACCTTTCCTACGAAGAAATGAACAGGGAACTGGTCAAAGCAAAAATGGAGCTGGAAAAACTGGCAGCTGAGCTTGAACATAAAAACACTGTTCTGGAAAACCTGGCCAACATAGATGAACTGACAGAAATCAACAACCACCGTTTTTTCCAGAATTATCTTGATAATGAAATCAATCGCTCCATTCGCACACAACGGCCAATTTCATTACTCCTGGCAGACATTGACCACTTCAAACAATTTAATGATACCTACGGACACCAGACCGGTGACTTTATACTCAAGGGGTTCTGCAGGGTGGCCAGGGATAACATTCGCGAATATGACCTCATTGCCAGGTACGGAGGAGAGGAGTTTATCTTCGTGCTTCCGGAAACCGACTCAAATCAGGCCATGGCCATTGCCGAGAAGCTCTGTAAGGTCACCGCTGGATATCCTTTCAATGACGGGACCAGGACATATTCGGTCACCATTAGTATAGGAGTTGCCACAGCTCAGCCTGACGGAAACACTTTTAAAAAGAATGAATTTATCGGCCTTGCAGATGAAGCCATGTATGAAGCGAAGAAAAAAGGACGTAACCGGGTAGCACTCTATAAGCAAAAGAAGAAATCGAAATGGTTTTCCTGAGACAGCTATACCGGGAATTTTTTCTGCAGGTATCGCTGCAGGTTGGTTCTTCTGCCTTGTAACTTCAATTTTTTCCTGATAGCAGTACGATACACTTCCACTGTTCGCACTTTCAACCCTAAAAGCCTGCCTATTTCAGAAGATTTTTTCCCCTGTCTGACAAGATCGGCCACCAGCAATTCCTTGGGGGTCAACCCTGTCCCCGGGTCATCCAGCCTGCGAGTAAAGCTCTCTGCCAGGGACTTGAGATGTGAGTTAACTATCTGTATATATTCTTTTCCCTTATCTTCCATTTCAAGACTGGCAAGATTGTCAAGATAGGGAAATACAAAGCGGTTAAGGGTACTCTGGATCTGTCTTTCCTGAGCACGGTACTTGTCCCTCTCCTGCTCCAGTAATCCCTGCAGGACCATATTTGTGCGCCGCACCTTTCGATTTTTTTCTTTCAGGGCCTCTGCAGCCATGACAGCTTCAGTTACATCCCTGCCAATTATTGTCATTTCCCTAGGAGAACCATCTTCGTGAAACCGGGGAATCATGACAACCTCCCGGGACAGCGTCTTGTCGTCCCCGACAGACAAGGCAAGGGTAAAGGTCTCTCTTTCCCTTTTCTGCCAGACTGTCTGTGCAGTTTTCTCCACAAAAGACAGCACCTGCTGGTACAAATCACTGTGCAGGGCAATTTCCCTGTCAGTCTTGCCAACATAATCAACATGCTCAAGCCCGTAAAAATAAAGCATGGCCTTATTCGCATATATCCATCTTCCCTTGCCATCCTTGTAACAAACATTTGTCTGTGAGTCGTTGAGGAAAGTTCCCGGCAAATCCGCATATTCAGGAATATCCTGCCTGCCCTGCTTCTGTCCGCCAAGGTCACGAAGCATAACCATGATCAACGGTTTGGCAGCACATTGCATTACTGTTGCAGACAATTCGACAGCGATACATGAACCATCCTTGCGCAGGCAGACCGAATCAGTGGTACAATGTCTTTCCCTGCGCAGCCGCTCTACAAAATTCCGTACCTTATCGTGCATATGCTCAGGCCTTAAATTAATACTGCGCATCTGCAAAAAATCATGACGGTCGTAGCCTGTTTCCTGGCAGAACCGATCATTCACCTCAATAAACCTTGTCTCAAAATCCACAAGGTAAGCGAGAGCTTCTGAATTATTGAGCGTCGCTGTGATTTGTTCCAGCACAGGATCGCACTTACTGCTTTTGTTTTTTACCTTCCCCGGTTTTTTGTAACAGTCTCCCTTTAGCATCCTGCCTTGCCTCCAGTACATAATCTGTAACCAGCCACAGGATCTGTACTTTAAGTGTTATTCTCTGTTTCTGACGTGTAACTGGTCACGGGTGCAACAGAACTGGACAAGTACCGTTTCCCGCTATACAAGAGTATGCGGGAAACGGTGCTCGCACAAGGATGAAGTACCTGGGAGCAGTTACTCTTCTTTTTTACTACGTATAATGTATACCCTGCCAACAGGTCAAGTACTAGTGTCCTGTCAACGCTGCCCTGTCGTATCCTGCCTGTCTTTTTCAGCCCTTATGCAGCCTTGCCCTGGGTCACCTGGCACTACTATGCAACACAGGACAAGGCTGCATAAGGACAGGAAAAATCCGGCGCACTATCCTGACATTTCAGCGCTGACAGGACACCAGCCCGGATTTCCCCTGAACACCATGTAAGCAGCGGCCAAATAATCAAGGAGTGCCGCCATTGTTTTCAGAAATACTATTTTATTACAAAAGGCTAATATTTTACTTTACCGTTAACTTGAAGCATTGTAGTATTAACCGCAGACCTTACTCTTCACCACTTGTGCAAGGAAAATGAAACCTTCTGAAATCATTAAATCTTTACAATTAATTTCATTAAAAAAACTGCCGGTTTTTATCTGGGGCCCTCCTGGAATCGGCAAGAGTGATATCGTGCGCCAGGTAGCCAGAAATAATAACCTGAACCTGGTCGATATCCGTGCCTTACTGCTTGATCCGGTGGATCTGCGGGGCCTTCCCAGAATCACTGACGAGGGAACCTCAGTATGGTGCCCCCCCTGTTTTTTACCGAATAATGGCAGGGGACTGCTTTTTCTTGATGAGCTCAACGCTGCCCCGCCATTAGTTCAGGCAGCCTGTTATCAGCTTGTTCTGGATCGTAAGCTGGGTGAATACAGCCTGCCGGAGGGGTGGTCAATAATTGCAGCAGGCAACAGGGAAACTGACAGAGCTGTTACCCACCGCATGCCTTCTGCACTTGCTAATCGTTTTATTCACCTTGATTTTTCCGTAGATGTCGAGGAGTGGATAAATTGGGCTGTTGTCCAGGATATTGCACCGGAAATCATAGCCTTTATTCGTTTTCGTCCTGCCCTCCTTCATGCGTTTGAACCTGAGCAAAATGCCAAGGCTTTTCCCACCCCGCGTTCATGGGAATACGCCTCAAGTATCCTCAAATCCTCTCCTGAGCCATCCCTCATCAGGGAGTTGCTGACCGGCACAGTTGGCCCGGCAGCAGCCTCAGAGTTCACTGGTTATATAAAGATCTGGAAGTCGCTTCCTGAGGCGGAAGATATCATGGCGGCTCCTGATACTATTTCCATCCCCAATGATCCTGCCATTCTCTTTGCTATCTGTGAGATGGTTGGTCGGGCCGCCTCAATGGAGAGGCAGGAAAAAGTCTTTATTTTTGCCAGCCGCCTTCCCCCGGAATTTTCCGTATTGCTTATCCGGGAAGCGGTACGGCATTGTCATGACATTACCACAACTGAAACCTTTGCCGGCTGGGCATCACGCCACGCAGAGATTCTCGTGTGATCCCGCTGCCTTCTTATGGTTGAAATAAAGTAACTCCTCACAGCTCACCCCTCTTCGAACGATCACGACCCGCCGCATAGAGGGGCTATAGCTGCCAATCGTGCTTGTCCAGATATGGGCAGCCTGAGAGCAGTTACACGTTTGAGGCAGGTACACGCAACGCTTGCCCTGCGTCTGGAGCTGCGCGAAGACACCTCCTGCAAAAACGCATGGACTGATGGCAGGGTCTTCGGCTACAACCCGCATTACATCAACCTTCTTACTGATGATAAACTGGAAGGCCTGGCAGCGCATATCGTTATGCATCCCGCCTGCGGCCACCACAAAAGGCGAGGCAACAGAAACGAAAAACTGTGGAACAAGGCCTGTGACTACGCCATAAACAGCCTTCTTCTTGATGCTGGCTTTACGCTGCCGGACGGCTATCTGTTTGCAGAGGAATACAGCAACAAAAATGCAGAATATATTTACGACGCGCTCTTGCAGGGGGAAAATGAAAAAGAGGCAGAAAAACATCTCGGCGATGAAGACTCCGACAGCCATGCAGAAGTTGAGAATGGGGATCAGGACAGCAAAGATGCAGAACCTGACGATTCTTTCGCTGAGCAAAATGCTGTTACAGAGAGTGCGGAATCAGCAGGAGAGGTCCGTGATGATCCCGGCGGGGAGACATCAGACGCCCGGCAGACATATGAAACAGACTGGGAAGAGGCATTTATTCAGGCCGTGGGCACGGCCCGGGACCTGGGAAAATTACCCGCCGGCATAGAACGACTCCTGCAGAAACGATTGAACCCGAAATTGAGCTGGCAGGAACTCCTCGCCCGCTTTATAGAACGTTCAGCCAGGTCAGACTACTCCTGGGTCACCCCCAACAGACGCTATCTGCATCAGGGTATATACCTTCCTGCCATACAAAACAACGAATTGCACCAGCTTGTCGTCGCGATCGACACCTCAGGCAGCATCCAGGCGGATGAACTTGACCAGTTCATCGCCGAGTTACAGGATATTCTCGCCCAGACCCCGACCACAACGCACATTTTCTTTTGTGATACCGAAATCCAGCAGCACCTGGTTATTGAACAGGCAGATATGCTGCAGCCAATTACCCCAAAAGGTGGCGGCGGGACTGACTATCGCCCTGTTTTTACTGCTATTGAAAGACAGGGCCTGCGCCCTGCCTGCATGATCTACCTCACTGACCTGGAATGCGTCGGCTACCCCGAACATGAGCCGGCATTTCCCGTTCTATGGGTAAAAACAGGTGATGCCAGCAAAATGCCCCCTTTTGGAGATATTATACCCATCAGGACAGAGTACCACTATGCAGATTAAATGGGACATCGACAGAAAACGAGGCAATTACCGGCCAACACTTAAATTTGTCATCACTCTTGAAGAGCACGAGAGATCAATTGCAATGCACGCTGTTTCTGTGCAAAGCATGATCCCCAGGATACCGAACGGAGGCAGGGCCTGGTGCATGCCTGGCTGCGACGAGCGTGCTCCAGGCTGGATACCAGCGGACTATCATCAGCTCCATGTCCCCTACTTTAAAACCGGCATCATCAAAGACTTTATCCGGCTTCCCTTTCAAGCTGATGACACCTTCCCGGAAGTTGAAAACTCATTTCTCCTGCTGAGAGACACGTACGAGAAGGTCGTAGCCTCTGTGTACAGCATCGAACCGGTCAACCAGCAAAAAGAACTGACTACCTCCCAGAAAACCAAGGAGAAGATAGCGGCAGCATTAACTGCGCAAAAGATGCTTGCCTTCTCGTTCTAGTGTCCTGTCAACGCTGCTCTGTCGTATCCTGCCTGTCTTTTTCAGCCCTTATGCGGCCTTGCCCTAGGTCACATAGCACTGCTATGCAACTCAAGACAAGGCTGCATAAGGACAAGAAAAATCCGGCGCACTATCCTGACATTTCAGCGTTGACATGACACTAGCTTCTATCCTGACACAACGCTCATATGACTACTCACACGGCATGTATCACCTTGGTTTTACTTTCTTTTAATCGTGCAGCTGCTTTCAGCTTGCCCAAAAATATCATGTAACTCCTTGTTACTGAGGTTACCGATCCAGTTCTCCCCTGTGGCCACGGTCATGTCCGCCAAATTTTTTTTACGCTGGATCATTTCGTTGATTTTTTCCTCAAAGGTATTTTTAGTGATGAAGCGGTGCACCATGACGTTCTTTTTCTGCCCGATGCGATAGGCACGGTCAGTTGCCTGGGCCTCCACTGCCGGGTTCCACCACAGATCGTAATGGATGACATGGCTGGCTGCGGTCAGGTTCAGGCCGGTACCGGCTGCTTTCAGGGAAAGAAGAAAGATTTTGTCGGCATGGTTGTTTTGAAAATTTTCTACCATGATTTTGCGCTGTTTCAGGGAGCAGCCGCCATGATAAAAAAGCGGTTTTACCTGGTAACGCTCGGTCAGAAAATGGCTGAGCAACTCACCCATTTCCGAGAACTGGGTAAAGACCAATGCCTTTTCACTGTTTTCAACAATACTGTCAAGGATATCAAAGAGCAGATCAACCTTGCCGCTTAAGGCAGCGTCCTTTTTTCCGTTTTTCAAAAACTGGGCAGGATGATTGCATATCTGCTTCAGGGCCATAATCATCTGCAGGATCAAGCCCTGCCGGACAAACAGCGATTCCCGGTCAGTACGGGTGATGCCTTCAATCTCGTTCATGGCATCTTCCAGGACTTTCTCATACAGGGCAGCCTGCTGTCTGGTCAGGCTTGCATAGCTGTCGATTTCCACCTTCTCGGGCAAGTCCGAAATAATGTTTTTGTCCGACTTCAGTCTGCGCATCAGAAAGGGAGCAGTTACTTTTTTGAGTTTATCAGCAACCTCGCGGTCATTTAACTGTTCAATCGGGTTGCCGTAAGTTCCGGCAAAATCTTTTGCAGTTCCCAAAAAACCGCGATTACTGTAATCCATAATACTCCACAGCTCACTGAGCCGGTTTTCCACCGGGGTACCGCTCAGGGCAATGAAGTTATCTGCCTTGATGGATTTCACCGCCCTGGTCTGGGCAGTCTGCTGGTTTTTAATATTCTGGGCCTCGTCAATAACCACGGCCTGCCATTTTTTCTTTCCCAGTTTATCTGCATCACTGCGTACAATGCCATAGCTGGTCAATAGCAGATCATATTCATCCATCTCTTCCAGATTACGACGGGAACCATGATAAATTGCCGTTTGCAGCGTTGGTGCGAATTTTTGCACTTCGGCTTCCCAGTTGGTAAGCAAACCTGTGGGCGAGACTACCAGGATCTTACCTTTTTTCAGGCCTCCTTCTTCTTTTAATTTCAAGGCCATGGCAATAACCTGCAGGGTCTTGCCAAGCCCCATATCATCGGCCAGCACCGAGCCAAAACCGATCCGGGCATTACGGTAAATCCAGGAAAAACCGCGCTGCTGATAGGGGCGCAATTGGGCAGTAAGCGCCCTGGGTGGCTCTACTTCCTGAAAATTATTCAGTTCTTCAATAAGTTCTCTCACTTCATCTGTCAGGGTAATACTTGCGCCCCTGTATTCACCGGAAAGCGCGGTGCGCAGCATCTGCAGGGCTGACAGTTTTTTTGATCCGGTAAAATGTTTGTACAACCTTGTCAGCTCATCCTTGTTCACATAAATATACTGACTCTTAAACTTAATGAGCCCCTCTGATTTCTCCAGCAGCCGGTTGAACTCCTCTTCCCCCATGACTTCGTCGCCAATGGCTACCTGCCACTCAAAATCAAGCAGTTTGTCCAGGCGTAGTCCTGCGTGACTCAAGGCTTTTTTCTTCAGCTTGACACTTGGTCTTGGTTTGAGTACCTGCTGCAATGACTTAGGAAGAAGCACAGATATATCAAGCAGTTGAATAGCAGGAACCATCTGCATTAAAAAAGGGGTAAAGGTGTGGGAGTCCATGACAATTTCCTGCTCTCCCATGGAATTGATATAAAAATCCAGTCCCTCAATAAAACTGCTGAGTTGAGCCAGTGACTGCAGGATTTCAAAACGTTCCGTGTCAAATTGTTCGCTGCTGAGCACCTCTTTTAAGGGCACGGCCCGGTCATTGTTGGTTTTTGTATTTTCAATCTGTACATCGACCCTGAAGCTGTCATCTCCCTGTTCGCTGACCACCAGCAGTGGCTTATAGTCCGCTTGGGTCAGGTAGAATTTCTGCAGCCAGGCCATAATGCCGCCGGCCAGTGCCTCTTCACCAGGATCAGTAAAAGGACAGGCAGAAGCCATAAAAAACAAATTCTCAAAAAGATCGTTCCCAACCCGTTCACTTGCAAGAGGTATCATTTCCGATAAAAACAGGGAAAGCAGGTTAACAGCCAGATCTTTGGTGACTTTCCGGCGCCGCTTTTTTTCCTGCCAGTAAAAAATATCCGGCGGAAGAAGCGGCTCTAGTGCATCAACCAGACGGTGGACGGCTTTACTCAAAAGCGCGGGGAGCCAGCGGATTACATAATCTTTTCCGGGCAGCTGGACTATCTGTGGAACAATTGCGCCGTTTGCGGCCAGGTGCAGAGCCAGGTGCAAGGTGCTGTGGAGTGCTGCTGTGGATGGCTGGTAATCATAGATCTTTGCCGCAGGAATGGCTGAGAGATAGTGGCAGAATTCCGGCAAGCTGCAGCGTGTTCCATCAATACTGACCTTTGCCTCAAATTTGTCGTTGATGCTGATCTCGTGGGTGGAGTGACAGGTGATCGGATGCACCTGATCAGGATCACCGCCCCAAAAACTGGTCAGGTTGCTTTTTTTTCCTGCTGCCTTCCCGGTATTTTTCACCACCCGCTTGAGATGGGTGAGGTATTTTTTTCGAAAATCCGTTGATGAGGCTGTATAAAAAGCGGGAAAAGGTGAAAGCAGGGAGGTCAGGGACTCATGAATGGGTGACAGTTCTGAAAACGACAGTCTGTGATAAGCGTCTTCCGGGTGGAATTCTCTTTTGCTGCCCGGCTCAAAATAAAAAGGTTTAAGCCTGGGGATGGCAATCTGCTTTTTATTGATGCTGATGCCCATTTTGTCCAGTTCGGCAAACAGATCCACATTATGAAGTGAAAAAACCAGAAAGGGGTTGTTATCGATTTCAGCAGAGACCTTATAGACAACCGAGGCAATATGCTTGCAGGGTACAGCCCAGTCCGGACAGGAGCACTGCATTTTCAAGTCACTCCACTGGGCCGGGAATACCTTGAGCCCGAAATGCTCAGCCAGTGGCAGGAGGGATGGATCAAGCTCACGATTGAGCAGTTTGGAGATGATCACAGGGTGCCGGGTAATTTCCATAAGAAAGGAGCCCGAATCAGGGTCAAAAAAGGGAGGCAGGATGATATCAACCTTATAAGGCCTCGATCTTCTCCCCTGTACCTTGGCAAAGATATGGTTACCCTTGATGGTTATCTTTTCCACAGCCCCTTTTCTTGCATAGGCCGCCCCTCGAGGCAAACGATTACTATAATCAATATTGTTAAGGGAGTTTAGCCATTGTTCCCCCCACCAGGTTTTACCAAATTTTGTCGTCATGGTTTATGAAGGTATGTGTGTGTATTGGAGAAGTAACTGCTTACAGGGCATGCAACTATCTGATTTTAACTGCTTGGCGCATTACCTGAAAGCAACCGTGATGTCAATTATTTCAAATCAGTGTCGTTGATTTGAGTTTTTTGTAACCAATCACGGAATCTGTACCACCCTGGTTCCGCCTGTTTTGAACCGTCTAATTGTTTATAATTAAACAATTAGTTTTATTGTAACTACTCACTGGGTGTGTAACTCTCTGGTTTTACATGCCTCAAACGTGTAACTGCTCTCAGGCTGCCCCTATTTGGACAAGCACGATTGGCAGCTATAGCCCCTCTATGCGGAGAATCGTGATCGTTCAAAGAGGGGTGATCTGTGAGTAGTTACGTTTTATTTTACATTATAACCGTTGTACATGCTCTGGTATTTTGCTATGATAGTATCTTATTGATACCTTCAGGCAGATAAATCAAAAGCTTGAGTCATAAGTTATCCTGGAAGGGAACCTAATTTTTACAGATCCAGTCACACCTGTCATGTTTCATCATTTTCTCAATGTCAAGGCAAAGCTTCTCCTTACCATAGGCGGTGCTTTTCTGGTCCTTGCCGGTATTATCATAGTAAGCAGCTACATCAAAAAACGCGACTCTCTGCTTGAGGCCGAGGAGTTTCTCTTGCAAACATTTTATACAGAGGTCCAGGACAAAATTTCTGCCAGGGCCTCCCAGGCTTCAAACCTGGCCCTGGTCATCGCGGGCATGCCAGAAGTACAGCGGGCCTTTGCCCTGCGCGACAGAGAGCTGCTGGCAAGCATCACCCAGCCTTTTTTTGAAAAAGAGCAAAAACGACTGCAGCTTGCCCAGTTTCAATTTCATACCCCACCCGCGACCTCCTTTCTGCGGCTGCATAAAAGAGAAAAATTTGGCGACGACCTTTCTTCGTTCCGGCACACTGTAGTGCTTAGTAACCGCGAAAAAAAGGTGGTTTCAGGTCCGGAAAAAGGTGTAGCCGGTTTTGGGCTTCGCGGTGTGGTTCCAGTCTTTTTTGAAGGCAGACACCTTGGTTCCGTGGAATTTGGCGGCAAGCTGAATGACTCCCTGCTCACCACCATAAAAAGCACACATGACATGGACCTGTCGATCATAACCACCACAACAGAAGGTCCTGAATATATCGCAACGACCCAAAAAAAACCAATTAGCCAGCAAAGTGCCGCCATAACACGCTCAGTAATAAACAGTCAGGAACCGGTAACAGACATCGAAGAAAGAAACGGAACACCTGTAATGACCATTTACGGCCCGTTTTGTGACTACAAGAATGCGGTTGTCGGTGTTCTGGCGATATCCCGGGATCTCACCCAAACCATGGAGAAAATCCACTTCACTCTGGTGACTCTGGCCCTGTATTCCACGGGATTCATGGTTGTCTTGCTGTTCGTGCTCTATTTCATCATCTCCGGATTCATCAACACTCCACTCAACCTGCTCTCTGGTCATTTTGAGATCGCAGGCCAGGGAGACTTGAGCTCTCGTGTGACCAGGAAGACCAATGATGAATTTGGCAAGCTCGCCGACAATTATAATACCTTCCTCGATAATGTCTCTGTTATGGTCAAAAGTGTACAGAGAGGCGTTGCAACCATGACGAAAGCCTCCGAGACGCTGTCTCAGCTATCAAAATCGATGCATGCCGGAGCCATCAGCCACACCTCAGAGATACAGGCAGTTACGGCCTCAGCCAGTGCTATGAGCGCCAATATGGATACCATTGCGGTCTCCAGTGAACAAGCAGCTAACAACGTCAGCTCGGTCTCCGCTGCCACCGAGGAAATGACTGCCAAGGTCATAGAGATCTCACAAAAGACTGAACACGCCAGCAAAATAAGCGCAGAAGCAGTTGGCAAGACACAAACTATAACCAGAATCGTCACTATCCTGGGAGAGGCGGCCAACGAAATCAACAAGGTCACAGACACCATCAGCGAAATATCGGATCAAACCAATTTGCTCGCCTTAAACGCCACCATTGAAGCTGCCCGGGCTGGTGAGGCCGGAAAAGGCTTTGCTGTCGTGGCCAATGAGATTAAGGAACTGGCCAGGCAAACCACCGACGCCACCCAGGAGATAAAGACCCAGATAGACGGCATCCAGGACTCCACCAACAAGACCGTGAACCAGATCGCTGATATTTCAACAGTGATCGAAAAGGTAAACCATTTTGTCTCTGAAGTATCCCTGGCCCTGGAAGAACAGGCCGCGACAGCTGGTGATATTGGCAGCAATGTAATTCAGGCAGCTACTGGCATCACCGAGGTCAGCGAAAATGTTGCCCAGGCATCAGCCGCTTCCGGAGAAATTGCAACAAAGATCACTCAAATCAACATGTTCACCGAAAAAATCACCGCAACATCAACCCAGGTTAATGAACGTTCAACCGAGCTGGAGCATCTCACCGAAGAATTAAGCAGGCTCTCCAGCCAGTTTACCGTAAAATGATATCAGCAGTGTAACTCTCACAGCATCTGTAATCTGTTTATTTCCTTGCTTCAAGGCTGTACTCTTTCAGGCTGCCCAGCAGTGTCAGAGACATTTTCAGAGCTTTTTACATGAAAGTCTCCGTAACCAATAACGGTGGGGGCTGTGTTTCCCTGTTATTCTCTGTTCCCGACGTGTAATTGGTCACAGGTGCAACAGCATTGCCCAGGCACCATTTCCAGCAGGCAAGCAAGCGAATCGAGACTTTCATGTACAAGAGTATGCGGGCAATGGTGCTCGCACAAGGATGAAGTGGCTGTGATCAGTTACACGTCTTTCTGTGAAAGGTATGCGCATTTCTTGCCGAAGTTATCATCACTTACAAACAATTCAGCCGTTATGAAGACAAGAACACTCTCTTTCTGCGCCCTGTTCATCCTGCTGCTGTCCCTGTTCTGCCAGGCAGCAGATAACACTGTAAAAAAGCAGCCCCTCTTTTCTGAAACCGAAAGCACAGGAGAGGAGGACTACGCAAAGCTCTCCGCAATGCTGCGCTCAATCTCGGAACTCAAGAGTAATCTGGAGCAGCAGATTGAGAACCTGCAAAAAAACGCTGCAAAAGGCTCTGCCGACGGGAATAAACGGGGCCAGCAGGAAGACATCAAGATACTTGAAGAGAGCCTGAATCAGGCGGCCATTGATTTTGAAAAGATCGCCACCGGAATTGACGTTAACAAATTCAAAGCCCCTGAAAAAAATCCCTTTGACTTGAAATCAGAGCTGTTTGCCCTGATGCAGCCGGGGATAATAGAACTCAAACGGCTCACAGTTGAAGCGCGACGAAAAAGTGAGCTTATCAATCAACAGGAAAACGACCTGGAACTTCTTCCCGTTGCGCAGAAAGCAAGAGACAATCTCAAGCAGCTCCTGCAGCATGTTAAGGACCCTGTTCTGGAAAAAGAAATCAGACGGCTTGTACCGCAATGGGAAAACACTATTAACCAACTGCAAAACAGCCTTAATATCACTAATATGGAACTGGCTGACATGGCGGAAAAGAAAAACTCTGCCGTGAGCGGCGGAAAAGAAGCGATAAAGGATTTTTTTCGCACCAGCGGCCTGTATATTACCATAGCCATTGCAGTCTGTTGCGTGATCATTATCCTGCTGCGCCTGACACACATGCTGATTCGCAGGACTGTCCCCGGCAGCAAAAAAGAGTATCGCCCGGTTCATCTTCGTGTTATTGACCTGGTCTTTCAGGTTCTTACTGTTGCCTGTGCTCTTCTCTCGTTTATCTTTGTTTTTTACTTTTTTGAAGACTGGCTCCTGCTTTCCTTTGCCATTCTCTTTCTTGCCGGACTTGGCTGGGCAGCAAAAACATTTCTGCCCAAGTTCTGGCAGCAAAGCCGGATGATGCTTAACTTTGGCGCTGTACGGGAAGGAGAACGGGTTGTTCTCTACGGTGTTCCCTGGCTGGTTAAAAACATCAATCTTTACACAAAACTGGAAAATCCCACTCTGGGAATGACAATCAGGGTACCGATTGATGATCTGTTTGACAAGACATCCCGCACCTTTGACCAGAAGGAGCCCTGGTTTCCCTGCAGAAAGAACGACTGGGTCATCCTTGCAGATGGTACCAGAGGTTGCACCATCAGTGTCTCCTGCGAACAGGTGGAGCTGCTTTTACGCGGAGGAGCCTGCAAGACATACCAGACAGAGGATTTTCTTCATCTTGCGCCCCTGAACCTTTCAAGAAATTTCAGGATAAAGGAAGTTTTTGGTATCGGTTACACCCAGCAGGCGGAAGCCACCAGCTCTGTCCTGGAAACAATGGAAAAATATTTGCTGCTGCAGCTTGAAAAAGAGGGCTATCACAAGGAACTTCTCAATCTGCGGGTAGAATTTCAGTCGGCCGGCAGCTCTTCTCTTGATCTTGTTGTCATTGCCGATTTCAAAGGAAGCCAGGCACCGTTATACAACCGTCTGCGCCGGGCAATCCAGCGCTGGTGCCTGAATGCCTGCACAGAAAACGGCTGGGATGTTCCCTTCCCCCAACTCACCATACACAAAGGAGAATAAGAAACTGTTTCAGCAGGCAACGGTCAAAAACTGCTGGATCGTTCTGTGGGAAACACCCTGTGAAGTGATTAAAAACTTTTTGAGCAACGGCTCTCAGGTTACCCGGCTCCGGGCAGCCTGAGAGCCGTTGCAGGCTTTGCAATAAGTGAAACCGAGGTAGTACATGCCCTGTGAGGAGTTACACGTCAGAAAGAGAATAACACAGAAGCACAGACCCCGTGAGTTGTGACGAGTTTATTACTCCTCTGCCGTTGACCCTGGACCGGCAAGAGGTCTGAATGCCTTTTTACTTGCACCGCATATAGGACATTTCCAGTCATCAGGCAAATCTTCAAATTTTACGCCTTTTGGAATTTTACCCTTTCTGTCTCCTTTATCAGGATTATATATATAACCGCAATTGGTCGTCTGACATTGATACATATCTTTCGGATCCGCCATAGGAAAATCTCCTTTTTTTAATTATAACGAAAAATGTCTGCAATACTTTGGACGATCACGAATGACCGCATAAAGGGACTACATGCCCCGTGAAAAGTTACAGCACTCCCAATTCTGGCAATAATCATCTGGCTCGCAGGTAAATGCAAGCGTTTTCTTTCTGGTTGGATGAAGAAATGCCAAGTGGCAGGAATGCAAGGCAATTGAGCCAGAAACAAATTGTTGTTTTCCGCCATATCTCATGTCACCAACGATTGGGAACCCTCTGGAAGCAAATTGAATACGAATCTGGTGATGCCGCCCTGTAAGAAGGGTTATCTCAACCATCGAAATACCATGACGCAAGTCTTTTCGCTCAAAAAGCAATTGAGCATCCTTTCCCTGATGATCGATAAAAGCCCAGGACTTCTTTCGCGAGATACCATCCCGCCACCACCCCGATGTCGGTACCTCCCCTTCAACCAGGGCAATATATTTTTTTTCTATCTCCCTGTTTTTGATCTGTTCTGATAACCGCGCTGCGGCCTTGGAGGTTTTGGCCAATACCACCGCACCTGAGACTGGCCGGTCAAGTCGATGCACCAGCCCCAGAAAAACATTACCAGGCTTACTATACTTCTCTTTAAGGAACTGTTTGCAGATAGTCAGCAAATCGGGAGCTCCGGTGTGGTCTTTCTGAGTCAGCAACCCCGCTGGCTTATTAACCACAAAAAGATGGTTATCTTCATAGAGAACTGTAATCTGACCATTAATGCTTGCAGGAGAAGAAATCACAAAACCTTTGTTGTAACTGATCACAGGCACTTCATCTTTACGCGATCACTCTTTCCCGCATACTCTTGTATAGCGGAAAAGAGTGCTTGCGCAAAGATGAAGCACCCGTGACCAGTTACACGTCAGAAGTAGAGAATAACGCAGAAGTACAGACCGCGTGATTGGTTACCCTTTGTTGTATATTTTTTATGGCACATCCTGACCTGTAGGGTAGTTACACTATATCTTGTTATGTGTGCAAGCATAATTTTCAGCAGGTAAACAAACGAAATGAAACGCTGTAAGGATAGGCAGAAAACTATGGTTAGGCAGAACAAAATACCTGCGATCAGTTACTTTTGCTTTTTCCAGCAATTATGCTATCCTTACCAGAAGTACAAGGGTAACTGATCACAGGTGCTTCATCCTTGCCCGATCACTCTTTCCCGCATACTCTTTACACGAAAGGCTCACTTCGCTCGTGTCCTGTCAACGCTGCTCTGCCGCATCCTGCTTGTCTTTTTCAGCCCTTATGCAGCCTTGCCCTGGGTCACATAGCATTACTACGCAACGCAGGACAAGGCTGCATAAGAACAAGAAAAATACGGGGCAATATCCTGACATTTCAGCGTTGACATGACCCTCGAGGATAACGCAGAAGTACAGGTCCTGTGGTTGGTTATGAAAAAGCTGCCCATCAGGATTCAGCCCTTCAGCGGAAGCATAAAAAAACCAATATGTGTCTATGGGGATAAGACCGGCATTGCGGCGATCCTGACAGACCGTTATAAATTCATATGGAAAAAACTATAGGCCTGGCTATTTTTCATTGTTATTGTTCTATTTTTGTGCAATAATTCAAACTATCTGTAATTTTATTACATAAAATATTCACTACTCACTGGGTGTGTAACTCTCTGATTTTACATACCTCAAACTTGTAACTGCTCTCAGCTTGCCCCTATCTGGACAAGCACGATTGGCAGCTATAGCCCCTCTATGCGGCGGGTCGTGACCGTTCAAAGAGGGGTGAGCTGTGAGTAGTTACATACAATATTCACATTTACTCAAGGAGACTTCATGAAAACAAGACGTACTATTCTCTCTATTTTGATCATCTTGGCCCTTACCATCAGCTTTGGATGCGTAAAAAATAATACCCAAACCACAGAACTCAAAAATCCAGAGTCTGTAGCCCAAATGACAGCAGCAGAAAAAGAGTTAGCAATGATGACAGAGGAGCTAGATGGATTCTGTGATGAATTGGGAGCTTTTGGTGAGAAAATAAGGAGCGAAGGCAACATGATGAAGTATAACGAGCAGCTCATGGAACTGCGTAAAGGTGCCTGGGAAGCAAGAAACGCCATCATCAGTGGAGATATTGATGGCGGCAGGGAGCAAATAACTGTATTGGTCAGTCAGCTCGAATCTCTTAAAAAATAAGCTTTCCTGTCAGGAGACATGACCCTTACAGGCATCTTGCATAAACAGGACTTTCGCCTGAGGGAAGGATATATAAAAAAAACAACCACTTATATATAAAGAATGGTGAAGTGTCAATATATTGCGCCTGATTTTTCGTAACTACTCACAGGGCATGTATCGTCTTGGTTTCATTTGCTTTTAAGCCTGTAACTGCTTTCAGGTTGTCCAGATTTGGGCAAGCACGATTGACCGCATAGAGGAACGATAGCGACCTGTCGCCTGTACCGCGATCTGGACGTCCTGAAAGCAGGTCAAACCGGCAACATATCCTGTGTAAGGTTCGAAAAAAGGAGAAAAATCGCCCCCAAACAATAGAGCTGGCAGGCTGAATTCTCCATGTAGATATAGCTGGCGCGCCAGGGAGGATTCGAACCCCCGGCCCACGGCTTAGAAGGCCGTTGCTCTATCCAACTGAGCTACTGGCGCATTTTTTAGCGGAGTTAATTATATACTTTGAGGCGAGCAAAAATGCAACCAGAAACTAAAAATAGGGGACAGACCACGGTTTAAGGTTTGTGATTTTAAACATTTGATGTATGATTAGACATGCCACGTCGATCCCGCATAGTAGTTCCCGGTAT
>PDWJ01003882.1_pt1 | contig 27536 bp, 27 predicted proteins | sample 1430881 | NCBI WGS metagenome assembly PDWJ01 (sample SAMN01162460, study PRJNA174530) | Oral metagenome, whole genome shotgun sequencing project. | biome: Marine environment; feature: Marine mammal; material: Swab sample of the gingival sulcus; isolation source: swab sample of gingival sulcus...
GCCTGATCGATTGCGAACTCGCGGGCCACCCGAATCAGTTGCTCCCGGGTCTGCATCGCGGCGATGGTATGGGCGAAGGTTTCCAGGTATCGCTCCAGCGACCCGGAATCGGCCGCCTCGAAGAACCACTCCCCCAGCTCGGCCGCATCCTGGCTGGGCAGTTCGTGACCATTCTCGGCGCAGTGGTCGATGACGGTCTGCGGCCGCAGCCCGCCGTCCAGATGGTCGTGCAGCGCGACCTTGGGCAGGGTTCGCAAAAGTTCTGTCGAAAGCATCAACCCAGTTTAGCGATGCACCGATACCTGTCGCAGCGTGATTACTGCGCCAGCGAAACGGAATCCAGTACTGATGTATTACATTTGCTTCGTTGTATTACACTATAGACATGAATACCCGCCAGTCGACAACCACCCCGCAGCAATCCAACGTTGCGCCAGTGGTGCCGGTTCGCCTAAGAACGGATTTGCTGGCGCAGCTAGACGAGCACGCCAAACAACTGGGCACCTCAAGGTCAACGGTTATCCGCGCAGCCATCCGAGAATACTTGGCCCGGAACGACGACTCTCAGGCAAAAGATGAACTGCTAACTGCAGCAGTGTCACGAAAGCTCGACAAGATCTGCTCCAAGTACGGCGTGCAACGCCTAGAAGTATTCGGTTCTGTGGCCCGGGGTCAGGAGACTCGAAACAGCGATATCGACCTGCTCTACACCCTGCACCCAGAAGTCCGGCTCGGCTGGGATATCGAGCAACTGGCAGACCAACTTAGCGATGCACTTGGCAGACGAGTAGACCTCGTCGGACGAGGGGCGTTGCACCCACACCTGCGCGATGCAGTGCTTTCCGAAGCGAAGGTGCTGTATGAATCGTGATGCGCTTTTCCTAGGCGAGATGATCGAAGCTGCCCAACAGGTAGTATCTCTGGCTTCCAACCGCACTTCCGCAGAACTCGCTGCTGATCGAATGCGCCGAGATGCCCTCCTATGGAACTTCACCGTGCTTGGCGAGTCGGCCGCGCAACTCTCGTCCGAGCTCAAGTCCGCACACCCTCACCTCGATTGGTCTCGCCCCATTCAGCTGCGCAACCGGATTGTGCACGGCTACTGGTCCATCGACCTGGATATCCTGGTCACCACCGCCCAAGATGACCTGCCCGACTTCCTGTCACAGCTACGCCAAGCCGCCACCCCACGGCCACCGTCAGCGGCACGAAACGGCCGACAAACCGAGACCTAGCAGCAGTCACGGCAGCGCCAGAAAGTCTCGCAGCCAGCGGTCAACCTCGCGCATGACCCCAACGCTTACCACGCCAGCTTGGCCCACGATGCGGCTGCGAGAAATCGTCCTGAACTGCTCGGTCATCGCGAATATCGGCGAGTCCAAATCAAGCCCTGGGCCGCTGAGCTGAACGTGGTTCGGCCAGCCGCGATCCACCGTCGTGGCCGGGACGATCATCGCCAAGGTGTCTGCCTTGCGTAGGAAGGCATCGCTCGCCACCACCAGTGCCGGTCGCCGCCCAGCTTGTTCCCTGCCCAAGGTTGACCCGAGTTCAACCCAAACCACCATGCCGCGGCGCAGCTTACTGCTCGGCAAAGCCGTCTATCCCGACGATTTCCCATTCCCGGGCTTCATCAAAGTAGGCCATATCCGCGCGGCGAAAGGCCTGCCCAAAGGCTTCCATGCGCGAATGCCGCTCGTACTCGTCCAAGAGAGCCGAAATCAGACCCGCAGCCGTTAGGCCGCGCGCCTGGGCTTCCCGATTTACCCGGTCCCGCAGCTCCGTGGGGACCTTGATGCTAGTTGCCACCATAGCCAGAGTATACCCGTTGGTATACCGCGCTGTTTAGTGCATCTTCGCGACCACGCGTACGGCAACTACCGTTCTGGGCCCAAGGCACTCTTGGCCCAGCAACGCACCTCAACAACACCCAACCCCGAAGGGATGCCAGCCAGACAAGCCGAGAGGTTGCCCTCTGGCGTCAAGCTAATGACAATTTTTAATTCCACTATAGAAAGCTAAAGCAACAGCTTACTTAACGCTGCTTAATAATAATTAAGCTATTGATGCCATGTCACAATCCTAGAGTTTCATCATTTTTTACTATATGATACATTAATGCTGTTGCTATACACTCTTTTAATGCGGTAGCAGGCACTTCCTCGTCAATTTTAAAAATTATAGCCCTATTTTTTTCGTAATTAAACAGTTCTCCAAATATTAATTTAAATATTTCTATCAATCTGCTAGTACAGTTAAAGTATATTTGATATTGTTCAGGTGTTTTTTCTTTCCAGTCTATGCGAAAAGTGCTGCCCGTTTTTGTAACAAAGCTTGGCTCCCCCCATTTAAGCGTTTCCTCTATTTCATTGATTTCAGGAATTTCCTTTGCTGTTTCAAGTACCAATTCTCTCAAATACTGCATCTTAGGCCTAACATGTTCCGGATAAGATGAAAGCTTGATTTCAAATTCAGGGCAGGTAATTATTTTAAGTTCACTCATATTAGCTCCTTTTTAGTGACTAGAAATTTAACTTGAACACTTACCAAAAGTTAGAAACCACATCCAGTCTATACTCAATATCAGCGCCTTGATTATCGATTTAGATCCCTGGTGAATAATGCTGGATCTATGCGATGTGGGAGCCACTAGCTTCGCAGTAGTGGATGGTCACCGGGATGCGTTCTCGGCGGGCCGAACCATCGTAGCCATTGATACATTCAATCAGCATTTCCACAGCACGGTATCCCGTTGTGGTGACATCTTGTTCGATGGCAGTAAGCGTGGGGTGAAACAACTCCGACCATTCGAAATCATCAGATGACTGGCCACTTCGTGCACCGGTTTAGTGTTTTCCGAAGCCACCTGATCACAGTAGTAGTCGACAAAACGGTCAACCAGCACGATGGGTTTACCTGATCGAACCACCACAGGCAAGGCTTCATCTAATGCCCACACCTTAGGGGCGGTAATCATGCCTTCCATTTGCCAATCCAGGAAACGCTCGGACAGTTGTTCTCCCAAGTCACTTTTTTCGTGAAGGTAGCCGATCATGAACGAATGCTGCAGCTGCGTCAATCGGGGATCAATCGCGTGCAGCAGCCCAGAGAAATATGGCTTTACTACGGCAGAAATACTGATTCCCACCAATCTTCCGAATTAACGGTGAAAATAATTGCTCCTAGTTCTCCTCAAAGTTCTCGTGTTACATTGCAGGTTTTGACTACCGACCAACTCAGCGGCGCACTCGGCCGACGCAGATACCTCACCGGCCGGGACTCATTGCATGAACACCTCCGCGATACAGTGCTACATGACCCCAACGCTGCCAACGCCAGCTTGGCCTACGATGCGGCTGCTAGAAATCGTCCTGAGTTGCTCGGTCATCGCGAAAGACCGCGATGCCACGCTATCCCAGGTCGGCCGGGCCGAAGGCCTGGGGCAGCACCTCACTAAACGGCAGCACCCCGCGCGGGGTCTCGATCTGCATCGCCGGATCGGCGTGCTCATGCAGCAGCTGCCGACACCGGCCGCAGGGCATGATCACCTCTCCGGTCCCGTTGACGCAGACGAAGGCGGACAGTTGGCCTCCCCCGTCGGCGGTCAGGGCCGAGACGAGACCGCATTCGGCGCACAGCGTCAGCCCGTAGGAGGCGTTCTCGACGTTGCAGCCGGTCACCAGTCGGCCGTCGCTGGTGAGGGCGGCAGCGCCCACCGGGTAGTGCGAGTAAGGCGCGTAGGCCTTGGTCGCTACCTGGCGGGCTGCCTGCCGCAGCACTTCCCAGTCGATAGCCATCAGGACTTGACGAAGGGCTTGCCGTCGGCGGCCGGCGGCCGAACCCGACCCACCAGGCCAGCGACCGCGATCAGCGTCGCCACATACGGCAGCATCAACAAGAACGAGCTGTCGATCGGGGTACCCAGCGGATTCAAGGTCTGACCCAGCTGCGTGACGAAACCGAAGAAGACCGCCATGAGCGCCGCCAGCACCGGGTGCCAGCGACCCATGATGACCGCCGCCAGCGCGATGAAGCCATTGCCCACCGTCAGGTCGGGGCGGAAAGCACCGATAGAACCGACGGTGAAGTAAGCCCCACCGAAACCGGCCATCACGCCTCCCACCAGCACCGAAGAAGCCTTGGTGCGCACCACGTTGATGCCGACGGTGTCGGCGGCGTGCGGATGCTCGCCCACCGAGCGGACGCGCAGCCCCCACTTGGTCTTGTAGAGCAGGAACCACACGAACGGCACCATCAAAAACGCGATGTACGCCAAGGCGGACTGGTTGAACAGAATCGGCCCGATGAAGGGGATCGATTCGAGCAAGGGAATCGGGATTCTCGGCATGATAGGCACGGAGTTGAAGCGCGCAGGATCGGCGCTAACCAACTGATGGAACAAGAAGCCGGTAAGCCCGGAAGCCAGCAGGTTGATCACGACCGACAAGATCACGTGATCCACCAGATACTTCAGGGTGAACAGTGCCAGCACGCCAGCCATGGCCACACCGGCCAGCACACCGGCGATCAGCCCGGCGGTCAGCGAGCCGGTCAACGAGCCCGTGATGGCCGCCGCGAAGGCCGCCGTCAGGAACTGGCCTTCGATTGCCACGTTGACAACGCCCGCGCGTTCGCTGAGCACACCACAGAGCGCACCAAACACCAGCGGCGTCGCCACCTTGAGCGTGCCGTTGAGCTGGTTGGTCAGGGTGAACGGCAGGTCGCTGCCTGCAGCCGCCCAGACGATGAGCCCGAGGATGACACCGATGCCAGCGATGGCACCCAACGTGGCACCAACCGCCTTATTGGGTCGGCGCAGCAGGAACCAGGCCCCCGCGACGAACACGATCACGGCCGTCACCGCGACCGTGATGGCACCGGGGAATACCAGGGCGGGTAGCTGGACGGCGTCGAAAGCATCCGACAACGCGATAGTCGCGTCGCCTTCAGTGCCGAGGAACCCCCAGCCGAGCAGTAGACCGACGATGACCAGCAAGGTGCCGGTCGAAAGCCGCTGAATCCGGTCTTCCCGAGCCTCTACGTGCTGATGCTCGATCGGTTGAATAGTAGTCGCGGTCATGCCGTCACCGCCTTAGCTTCAGACTTGGTAGATCGTCGTTCTTTAAGTACCGGCAGCAGCCACATCACGAAGGCTGGCGCCGCTACAAAGAGCACGATCAGGGCTTGGATGAGGTTGGTTAGGTCAGCCGGAGTCTGCGCCTGCGCGGCCATCGTCAGGCCACCGGCCTTCATAGCGCCGAACAACAACCCGGCTAGCACCACACCGAATGGACGCGAGCGCCCTAACAGCGCCACGGTGATCGCATCGAAGCCGACCGTGCCGACGATGCCAGCCGAGAGTTGCGGTGGCAAACTCGTCAGCAAGGTGGGCGTCATCACGATTTGGGCTCCGGCCATGCCACCAAGTGCGCCCGCAAACGCCATCGACAGCATGGTGATGCGTGACACGCTCATGCCCGACGTGGCAGCGGCGTCCGGATTCAGGCCCACTGCGCGGATCTGGAAGCCGAGGGTGGTGCGCTCCAACAACCACCAGACGGCCACCGCGGCCAGCAGCGCTAGGAAGAAGCCCAGATGCAACCGAGTTCCATCCAGCCGCGGGAAAGTAGCTGTCCATGCGACCGCCGGAGAGATCGGGTCGTTGCGTCCCGGCTGCTGTAGCAGCGGCGTGATCAGTAGGTAGCTAAGGGTCAACCCGGCCAGGAAGTTCAGCATGATCGTTGTGATCACCTCGTGAGCGCCGGTCTTGGCTTTCAGGAAGCCAGCGATGCCGCCCCAAAGGCCACCGACCACGATGCCAGCCAGCAGCGCCAGCGGCAGGTGAATGATCATTGGCAGCCCGGTGATCGAGAAGCCGATCCAGGCGGCCACGATGCTGCCGAAAATCGCCTGGCCTTGCGCACCGATGTTGAACAGGCCAGCACGGAAGGCCAGTGCGACACCCAGACCAGCACAGATCAATGGCGCCGCCTGTGCTGTGGTTTCGGTCAGCGCCACCGGCGAACCGATCGAGCCGCGCAGCAGCGCGCCGTAGGCACCAGCCACCTTGTCCCAGGATGCGCCAAGGGCGTCGCCCGGCCGAGCAAAGAAGTACGAGTACTTCTCCATGACCTCGGCATCGGCCAGCACCATGACGATAGCGCCAGCCAAGAACGCCAGCACGAAGGAGATCACCGTAATTAACGTTGACACCCCGAGCTGGGATGACTTGCGCTTGGGCGCATCCTGCTCGACCTTCTCGGCCGTCTTGGACTCACTCATGTTCCGCCCCCTTGGCTCCCGCAGCTTCGCGGGCTTCGTCTGCTGGAATACCAGCCATCATCAGACCCAACACATCACGAGGCGTGTCGGCAGGCACGATGCCCACGATCTTGCCGCGGTACATGACCGCGATTCGATCGGCCAACGATTCGACCTCTTCCAATTCGGTGGACACGATCAGCACTGCCGTGCCCTTGTCTCGTTCTTGCACGATGCGCTGATGTAAGAACTCGATAGCACCCACGTCTACACCGCGCGTCGGCTGGTTGGCGATCAGCAGGCTCAGCTTGTGCGACAGTTCTCGGGCCAACACAACCTTCTGCTGGTTGCCTCCGGATAGCGACTTGACCGGCTGCACCCGTGACTCCGTGCGAATATCGAACTCTTCGATGAGGCGGTCGGCGTTCTCGGCGATCTTGCCCAACCGCAAGTTGCCAGCCTTGGCAAATTTCTTGGTCTGGTTCAACACCAGGTTTTCCGCGATCGAAAATTCGCCCACGAAGCCGTCGAGCTGTCGATCCTCTGGGACATATCCCAGGCCGACGTCAATCGTCTGACGCGGCGTCATGGTGGTGATATCCACCCCATCCAGGGTGGCGGTGCCAGAAAGCACATCTGCGGTGCCGAGCAGCGCCTCAACTAGCTCGGTTTGACCGTTGCCCTGCACACCCGCGATACACACGATCTCGCCGCCATGAACCGTCAGATTGAGCGAATCGACAACGATGGCGCCAGCTGGATTTGCCACGGAGAAGTCTTCGAGGACCAGCCGCTTTTCGCCTACATTGGGGGCTTCCTTGTCGACCGACAGCGTCACTGCCCTGCCGACCATTAGCTCGGCCAGTTCACCCTCGCTCGCCGTCGGCTCGGCCTGACCCACGACCTTGCCGCGCCGCAACACGGTGATGTCGTCGGCGACGGCACGCACCTCGCGCAGCTTGTGGGTAATGAAGCAGATGGCCCGACCCTCGTCGCGGAGGGTCTTCATGACGACCATCAACTCATCGATTTCCTGCGGCGTCAGCACTGCCGTCGGCTCGTCGAAGATTAGATACCGAGCATCGTTTGCCAGCGCCTTCAAGATCTCTACCCGCTGCTGGATACCGACCGGCAGGTCTTCGACCAACACGTCCGGATCGACGCTCAAGTTGTAGCGATCGGATAGCTCACGAACCTTCACCCGCGCCTGCTCCAGGTCGAGTAGACCCGCTGAGCCCGGCTCGCGTCCCAGCACCAGATTCTCGGCGACGGTGAACACCGGAATCAGCATGAAGTGCTGATGCACCATGCCCAGGCCAGCCGCCATGGCTTGCTTCGCGTTACTGACGTGAAGCTCTTCGTCGCCGATGTAGACCGCTCCCTCGTCTGCCTGCAACAGTCCGAATAGGACGTTCATCAACGTCGACTTGCCCGCCCCATTTTCGCCGAGGAGGCAATGAATGCGTCCGGGAACGAGCTCTAAGCCAATGTTTTCATTGGCTGTGAATGAACCAAAACGTTTGGTGATGCCGCTGAGTCGCAACACCTTATCCGTGGCAGGCGCCACCTTAGTAGTGCTCACGCTGATCTCCTTTGATGCCGGGAAAGATACTACCGGTTTGAACCCGATTCGTCAGATGAAAGAAATTGTGGCCGGGGTCTCCCCCGGCCACAATTTCTAGTCACTGAAAATCACTTGGATCTCACAGCATCACTTGGGCTGAGCAGCCGAGGTGATGGTGATCTCGCCAGCGATAATCGCCTTCTTGATCGCTTCCAGCTCGGCCTTGGTCTCATCGCTTACCTTGCCCTCGAATTCGTGGAAGGAAGCCAGACCGGTGCCCTCGTTGGCCAGGGTGCCAACGTACTCGTCAGCGCTGAACTTGCCGTCACGGGCGTCCTTGATCGCCTCGAATACGGCAATGTCCATACCCTTGTAGACCGACGAAATCAGCTGCGGGCAGTAGTCCGAAGCAGATTCGCAGCCGTCAGTGTCGACCCAAATGGCGTTGACCTTGCCACCAGAAGCCTGGGCAGCCTGCAGACCGCCAAGACCGGCCGGGCCAGCAACCGGGAAGATCACGTCGGCACCCTGAGCGATCAGGGTTTCAGCGGTGTTCTTGCCACCATCAATGTTCTCGAACGGGTTGTCGCCAGGAACGAACTGGCCGTCCTGCGAAGCGGCATCCCAGCCGATAACCTGGACATTCGCCGACTTCTGCTCGTTGTAGTAAGCCACACCCTGGGCGAAGCCATCCATGAAGATAGTCACGGTCGGGATCTTCATACCGCCGAAGGTGCCAACCTTGCCGGTCTGGCTCATGGCAGCTGCCAGGTAACCACCCATGAAGGCGGACTCAGCGGTGTTGAACACCAGGCCCTTAGCATTGGTAACGCCCTCGAAGGAGTTGTAGTCAACAATGGCGAACTTGGTGTCAGGGTTCTGCTCGGCGGCAGCCTTGGTGGCGTCGGCAAGCAAGAAGCCAACGGTAACGACGATGGAGCACTTGGCGTCCACCATCGACTGAATGTTCGGGGCGAAATCAGAGTTCTGCGTCGACTCGATCTCAAGCGTCTTGACGCCGAGTTCCTCACCGGCCCGGATCAGACCCTTGTGAGCGGTCTCATTAAAGGACTTGTCGTCAAAGCCACCGGAGTCGGAGACCATGCACGCCAAGAACTCGCCGTCGCCAGCAGGAGCTTGAGATTCGCTGCTTTCCGCCGCCTTGGTTTCTTCGGCAGTAGCCTCTTGGCTCGCCTCTCCCGATGCGTTCGGCTCGGTGGTGGGGGCTTCCGCGCAGCTAGCCAAGAACACAGTTCCCGCGCTAGCAAGCGCTACCAGCGCTACGAGCGGTTTCTTCATTGATCCTCCTGAGAAATTACTGGCATGCACCAATTGCGCACCAGCACTGATTGGGTCCTCCACCGATGGTAGCGTGCCGCATCGAACGCTCATATTTGATTCGCGAATCGTTATCTTCCCGAGACCCACCCCGGTCTTAGGACGCTTGCCGGATTAGTGCAACGGCACCACGCACCATCGCTTTAGTGGCGGCTTTCCAGTTTTTTTCCTGCCCCCGATACGGGCCGGTGGCCAGCGAAATCACCACTGCCGCGGCGCGAAGCCGCAACTCGACGGGATCAACCCGCTCATCAAATACCGGCACCCAGCGCGACAATACCTGTCGCAACCGCGCGTCTTGGTCGGCATCCATGCCTTGAATGGCTGCTAGGTGAGCCACCAGGCAGGCCAGATCGTCGGCTCGCCGCCCCGGCCCCGCTGTGTCGACGTCGAGCAGGCCAACAATGCGCCCCTGGGCTACCCGCAGCTGGCTTTCGTGAAAATCGCCGTGGGTGGCTTCCTTGCCTGGTGCGATGCCAGCCAGGCCGTCGCGAATCTGGGTAACGCTCCAGGTTAGGTCGGCTTCGGTTGCCGGTACTGAGCGAGCCACCAACTGGGCGTAGTGTTCCACGGCTTCTGCCCAAGGTGGCCGCCGGTTCAGCTTCGTGATGGATTTCGGCAACAGGTCCAACAGCGCCACGAGTTGTTCGGCGGTGCAAGGCGACGACGACTCAAACAGCTCCGTCGCCAACGATTTACCAGGCAGTTGTTTAGTCACCAGCAAGTGGTCAGCGGTGGCCGCAAGTATCTCTGGCACCGGCAATCCGGCATCGCGCAGCAGCTGATGACGGGAAACGACTCCTTCGACGACCTGCTTTCGCAGCACCTTTATATAGAACACCTGGTCGGCGGCTTCGACGCGGGCCACCGCGCGGTTCCGGGGCCGATAACTGATCATCTTCACCCGCAGGTCCTTCGGGTTCGCAAACCTGCTCAGTACCCCGGCCTCAGCAAGCACCTCCACTAGACCGTCGGGAAAGGCGACCCGGGCCAGCCCGGGCAGATCGGGGTCGTGGGGATACAACCAGACCGCAACCTGCCGGTTGCCGTCGGCGAAGATTTCGGCGTTGGCATCCGAGGCAGCCAACTCGCCGGTGCGGGCGCTCACGCCGAGCACTTCCTGCCTGCTCCCGAACTTCCAATCCACCGTCGCCGCATAGGTGGCGGTCGTCGATCGGCCGGGTTTAGCGTCGATCTGCTCCAGCCGCCACTCGACGAGGTTGCCGCCCTGATGCGCAACTGCGGCCTGCAGCAGCGGCCCCACCTTAGGGCTAGTCAGCAGCTGCGAACCGTCGTCGACAGTCATGACCTACCGGAAAATGATCGTTCGCTGGCCGTCAACCAGCACCCGGTGCTCCGCGAATAGCCGCACGGCCTCGGCGAGCGTCTGCGACTCTTCGGCCTGCCCCTTGCGGATCAGCTTCGGCACTTCCATGGAGTGGTCGACGCGCACCACGTTCTGTTCGATGATGGGCCCCTCGTCTAAGTCTTCGGTGACGAAGTGCGCCGTGGCGCCGATGAGCTTCACTCCCCTGGTGTGGGCCTGCCGGTAGGGGTTTGCTCCCTTGAAACCGGGCAGGAAGGAGTGGTGAATGTTGATCGCTCGGCCTGCCAAGAAATCGCACAGCTCTGGGCTGAGGATCTGCATGTAGCGTGCCAGCACCACCAGCTCGACCTCCCGCTCCTCAACGAGCTCGCGGATCCGACGCTCAAACGCGGCCTTAGTCTCGGGATCGCTTACCTGCTGGTGCACGAAATCCACACCGTAGAAGTCCGCCAACGGTGCCAATACATCATGGTTAGCCATGATTGCCGTCACGTCGATCGGCAGCTCGCCGGAGCGCCAGCGAAACAGCAGATCGTTGACGACGTGACCCGCTTTGGAAGCCAACACCAAGGTGCGCATTGGGCGATCTGCCGCCACTACCCGATAGTGAGCGCCGAGCGAGGCAGCCACTGGCTGCAAACTGGTTCGCAGCTCCGCCACCGTGGGGCCGGTCACATGCAACCGAATGAAGAATTGGCCAGAATCCGGTGAGGAAAACTGCTGCAGTTCCTCGATATTGCCCTCGGCTTGGACGATGGCGCCGGTGATGGCGTTGACGATGCCCGGACGATCCGGGCAACGCCAAGTGGCAATGAGATCAGACATGGTCACCACTCTAGTGACCGAGCCAAACGGTTGCGATCAGATGAGGCCGAGTGCGCTGACGGCGTCTCGCTCTTCGAGCAATTCGGCGACCGAGGCATCGATCTTGGCCCGGGAGAACTCGTTGACTTCCAGCTCTGGCACGATCTGGTACTCACCATTGGCCGCAGTGCAGGCAAAGGACGAGATGATGCCCTCGGGCACCCCGTAGGAACCATCACTGGGCACCGCCATCGACACCCAGTTACCCGCAGGCGTCCCGAGCAGCCAATCGCGCATGTGCTCGACGGTTGCATAGGCCGCAGAAGCCGCGGAGGACGATCCGCGTGCCTCGATGATGGCGGCACCGCGCTTGGCGACGGTTGGGATGAAGTCGGTTTCCAGCCATTCCTGATCGGCGATCACCTCGGCGGCATTGCGACCGCCGATCTTGGCGTTGAACAGATCGGGGTATTGCGTGCTGCTGTGATTGCCCCAAATTGTCATGTTGGTGACGTCGGCTACCGGTACGCCAGCTTTGGCGGCCACCTGGCTCATAGCGCGGTTGTGGTCGAGCCGAGTCAGCGCGGTGAACCGCTGGGCAGGAATGTCGGGTGCGTTTCGCATAGCGATCATTGCGTTCGTATTGGCCGGATTGCCCGTCACTACCACCTTGATATCGTCGGCGGCTACCTCGTTGAGCGCCTTGCCCTGCGCGGTGAAAATCGCGCCGTTGGCTGACAGCAGGTCGCCGCGCTCCATTCCCTTGGTGCGCGGCCGGGCACCCACCAGCATGGCCAAGTTGACGCCGTCAAAAACCCGCTTCGGGTCGTCGCCGATTTCGATATTGACGACGTTGCCGAAGGCGCCGTCGCTTAGCTCCATGACGACCCCCTCCAGGGCCTTCATCGCTGGCGGGATCTCCAGCAGCCGCAATTCGATGGGCCGGGAGCCGACTAGCGCCCCGGTAGCAATCTGAAACAGCAAGCTGTAGCAAATCTGTCCGGCTGCACCGGTTACGGCGATTCTCAACGGGGCCTGGTCTGTCATCGACGTTCCTTTCAAATACACGCTTGTAGCCAGCTTATCGCTTGCCAAAATGGCGCGCCGACCCCTAGGCGGTATTGGGGGTGACGATTCCCAGAAAGGCCAGCAATACCGCAAAGGCCAACAACACCAACACGTCCATCAGCCGACTGCGCACCACCAGCAGCCCGGCCAAGTGGTCGGGCAGAAACAGCCGCAACGCTGCGCCGAGGCCAGCAGCGGCGGCCAACAGCATGACACCCCACCGCCACATGCCCAAGGCCACCACGATCAAGGCAACAGCTCCGATGATAAGTACGGCTGCGCTTGCCCATGGGCTGTTCGGGTAGTCCTGGGGAGAGCGTTCCTGGTTAGTTTCCATGCAACGCCTCGGCTCGTTCCACCACATTGGTAAGCAACATGGCTCGGGTCAACGGCCCCACCCCACCTGGGGTGGGTGCGATCAGGCTGGCGCGTTCCCACACGTCCGGGGCGACGTCACCGACGAGGCCCTCGTCGGTGCGAGAGATGCCAACATCCACCACGACGGCACCGGGGCGAATCATGTCGGCGCGAATCATGCCAGCATTGCCAGCCGCTGCCACCACGATGTCGGCCTGGCGGGTTAGCTCGGCCAGGTCGCGGGTACCGGTATGGCACAGCGTTACGGTGGCGTTTTCGCTGCGGCGAGTCAGCAGCAGGCCAAGCGGCCGCCCGACGGTGGTGCCGCGACCGACGACCACGACGTGCGCGCCGTTCAGCTCCACGTCGTAGCGGCGCAACAGCTCGACGATGCCGCGCGGCGTACAGGGCAGCGCGCCCGGCATGCCCAGCACCAAGCGCCCCAGGTTCACCGGATGCAGCCCGTCGGCGTCCTTAGCCGGGTCGATCATTTCCAGCGCCTCGTTGTCGTCAAGGTGGTGCGGCAACGGCAACTGCACGATGTAGCCGGTGCAGGCCGGATCCGCGTTCAGCGCCGCCAACTGCTCGGCCAACTGCTGCTGGCTCGTCTCGGCAGGCAACTCCACCCGGATAGAGCGGATGCCCACCTGGGCGCAGTCGCGGTGTTTGCCTGCCACATAGGACTGGCTGCCGGGGTCGTCGCCCACCAGCACCGTCGCCAGCCCGGGCGTAACGCCCTGGGCAGCCAGGGCAGCGACCCGTTCGGCCAGGTCGGCTTTGATCTGCTTGGCGACCGGAACTCCGGCCATCTTGGTTGCCGTCATAGTTTGCCTGTCAGTGAAAGAAGTGTCGGGTGCGGGTCAGGTAGAGGCTGACGCCCGCCGCCTGGCACGCGGCGATGGTGTCGGCATCGCGTTTGGATCCGCCTGGTTGCACAATAGCCGTGATACCGGCGTCCAGCAGAATCTGTGGCCCGTCTGCGAACGGGAAGAACGCGTCGGAGGCTGCCACTGAACCGGCGGCTCGCGCCCCGGCCCGGGACACGGCCAGTTGGCAGGAATCGACCCGATTGACCTGGCGTTCGATTTCACCGCCCGGCAGGCCCGCCAGGCGAATTCCAGATCGCGCAGCCTAGCCTCGTCGGCAGGCTCGCCCGCCGCCAGCTCCCAGTTGGCCACGTCGTCGCCCACCGCATCGAGCCGGTCGACGGCTTGCGCGAGCAGGCCGCCAGTGATGGGCCGCCAGTGGGTCGCCTCCTGGGGGTAGTCCGGTGCTTGCAGCAGCCGCAGCGACGGCTTCGCCGCCAGGATCGCCACGGCCTCGGGCTCGAAGCCGGGCGCGACAATGACCTCGGTGAAGATGTTGCGCACGCTCTCGGCCAGGTCCTTGGTGACGCTGCGGTTGCAGGCGATGACGCCACCGAAGGCCGACAGCGGGTCGCAGGCGTGCGCCCGGCGATGAGCCTCGGCGATGTCGTCGGCGACCGCGATGCCGCAGGGATTGGCGTGTTTGATGATGGCGACGCATGGTTGGGCGAAGTCGTAGGCGGCCCGGTAGGCGGCGTCTGCATCGACGTAGTTGTTGTAGCTCATCGGCTTGCCCTGCAGCAGCTGGGCACCAGCCAGCCCGCTCGGCTCGCCTTGGCTGCGGTACAACGCGGCGCTCTGGTGCGGGTTCTCGCCGTAGCGCAGGTCTTGTACTTTCGTCCAGCTTTCGCCCAACCAGTCGGGGTGCTCGAGGCCGCCGTCTTGGCTGGCGAGCCAGGTCGCGATGGCCACTTCGTAGCTGGCGGTATGCCGAAACGCGGCCAACGCCAGGCTACGCAGCGCCGCCGGAGTGAAGCCGTCGCCGGCAACGGCGGCGGCGACCTGCGGGTACTGCGCTGGTGAGGTCACCACGGCGACGCTGGGGTGGTTCTTGGCGGCCGCTCGGATCATGGTGGGGCCGCCGATGTCGATCTGTTCGACGCAGTCATCGAAGCCATTTCCGGCGGCAACCGTCTCACGGAACGGGTAGAGGTTTACTACCACAAGCTCGAAGGCCTGAACGTCTAGGTCAGCGAGTTCCTTCGTCTGGGCCGCTGACCGCCGATCCGCGAGGATGCCCGCGTGAATCCTGGGGTGCAGGGTCTTGACTCGTCCAGCTAGGCATTCCGGGAAACCAGTAACCTCGGCCACCGAAGTCACCGGTAGGCCAGCCTCGGCAATCCGGGACGCGGTGGAGCCGGTCGAGACTAGTTCGATGCCCGCAGCGTGCAAGGCCTGGGCTAACTCGATCAACCCGGTTTTGTCGAAAACCGAAAGCAGTGCCCGCCGCACCCGAAGTGATTCGCTAGCCACCCTCATAGATTTGTCCTCTCGCCGCTCGCTGGCCGACAGTGGGCACCAGCGAGTGCTCGGCACTGATCGCGGCTATCGTCACGGCTCAACTTTAGATTGCTCGGTCACCTCAGCAGTATCAGCTGTTTCAGCATCCGGTTCGGGGGCCGACTGCGGCCGCCGCAACAGACCGATTACCAGTCCGGTCACCAGCCCAGCCAGGCCGAGCAGGGACGGGCCAACAACTAGCATGTCACCCACTCTGACCCCAACGTAGGCCAGCCGTTGAGTTCCTAATCCCCCCGAAGCGAAGGCGGCCATTGCGGCAGCTGCTAGCCCAGCTAGCACCCCGGTGAGGCCACCGACCAGGGCGGTCTGGTCGAACCGCGCCCGCGGCCGGGCTAGCGTCACGACCGCGCCTGCTAGCGCCCCGGCAGCTACCCCGGCTAGCAGCCACCATCTGGTCGCAGCAGGCAGCAGCCCACTGGGCGGAACTGCGGATAGCATCGGGATAGCGGGCAGGAATCCCAAGTCGCTGACGCCCAGGGAAAGAAACGAGCCATCGCCGATGCTAAGTCCGGCGCCAACCGCCCAACTGCCGCCCCAAATGATGAGGTTGGGCAGGTAGAGCAGCTGCAGGTAAGCCAGCAACACGGAACCGAGCGGGTCGGGCTGCAGGCTGTCGTGGACGGCGACTAGCTGATCGAACCGCAGGATGAAAGTGGCCGCAACAGCAGCAGCCCCGGCCACCAAGATGACCAGCAGTGCGGTGCCAACCGCCACCGGGACCTGCCGCAACCACGGAACCCAGTTGCGGGTGGGGTCAAATCCCACTTCGCGGCTCGCGCCCCAAGACGCCGCGACGGCGGCAATGATCAGGCCCTTAACCAGCACCGACCAATCGACCACTGGAACGAGGGTAGACAGCAGCAGCAATCCAGCCAGGTAGGAGCCAACCACGGTGCCGGTCACCCGGAAAACCAGGCGTTCGCCGTTTACCCACAGTCGGCCGGTGTCGTCGGCCAGCGCCTCGCCCCGTGCCGCCTGGCGGGCAGCCAGGGCAGCCACGGGTTGCAGCAGCAGCACTATCGCAATAGTTAGGCCGAGCGGCATAACCGAGATCGGAGTGCCCCCAATGATCACCTGAGCCCCGTTTGCCGAAAGCAGCAGGATGCTGGCTAGCCCGAGCGCATCGTTTAGCTGGCTGTTTGGGGATGTCAGCCAGCCCAGCATCGCTGGCCCGGCAGCTAGTAACCAGCCGATCAGCAGTACCAGCCAAGGCCCGATGATTGCCACGGCGTACCAAGGCCACGGGAAAGCTCGTTCGCTGGTTGTTTCCGGGGCATCAACATCGACCGTTATCCGGCGTTGCCGGGAGCTTCGACGTGGCATCGCACTCCCCTCAATCGGCCGAAACGAGAAAACCCGGTAGTCTGGCAGGTGCTATCCGCAACTAACCGGAGGTTCAAGTGCCAGGTACCGACGAGCAACGCCCACGTCGGGCATTCCTCGATGGCTCTGACATGCTCCGCACCGACGATACCCCAGCGGAGCAGGTCGGTCGGCCACGACGCGGCGTGATCGAGCCAGAATCGCCGGGGAAGCCAGCCGAGGAAACCGAAGAAACCGGCGCGAAGCAGGCCGAAGAAACCGGCACTGATACCACCGCAACGACCGATGACTCGGTTACTGCGGAGGATCCGACCCAGGTCACCAATCCGTTCGCTCGGCCAGGCAGCCAGCAGGCCACGCAACCCATTCCAGTCGTTCGCAGCCCAATCCAGCTTCCGTCGTTGGAAGAGGAATCGAAAGCGGCACAGGCGATGGGAAAACACAGCGCCGGTATGACGATAGCCCCGTCGCCGCCCCCTCGCCGTTCCGCCGATAGTTCCACCACGCCAGCTGAAGTAGATACCCCGGTGCCAACTCCAGTTGCCCGCGACAACTCATGGTTCGTGCAGCGGCGTCGCGACATCGCGCTTTTTGCTGCTGGCACGCTGCTGGTTGCGGTCTTGGCGGGCCTCCTTACATTTATTCTGAGCCGATCTATCGCTCCGCAGCCGCTCGCCTCGAGCGCGACCGTTGCGACCGCCGACCCCACTGCCAGCGAGCAAACCACCCAGCAAAGCGAAAATGCCACTGCGGACCCGAGCGAGCCCGTCGCTCCCACCGATCAGCCACCATTGCTCACCGAGGAATCGCTGGTCAGCCTGACTGACGCAGAGTTGGTCGTGCCTGACGTGGCCTGGGCAATCACCGAGTCGCAGCTTGAGCCGACAGCTGAACGGGCCCGTGCCGCCTGTCTGCGGGCCGATCCAGACGCGGTGAACCCACTAACTTCGCTTTTCCGCACCTTTGGCACCACAGACGCGGATCAGCTGGCGTTGCTGCACCAGGTCGATTTGTACGCCAACCCCGCCACGGCAAAAGAGGTCTTCCAGACCAGAGCCGCCGATATCGCAGCCTGTGATGAGGTACCGGCCCGGATCGTTGCCACCATGAAAGTGACCGGAATCGGCGATGAGGCCAGTCAGGTCACCATCGCTTACGAGAACTCGCCGACCCAGTTCCATACGGTGTTGCTGGTTCGCACTGGCAATGCAGTGAGTGTCATCGATGCCGCCCGGCTCGAGAACCCCGTCGCGGCGCCCGGCCTGGTCGAGGGTCTGAAACGTTCGTTGAATACCATCTGTACCTCGGCGGAAGGCAGCTGCCCCGGTACTCCCACCGCAACCGAAGCACTCCCGGCAGTCGTGGAACCGGCCGGTTGGCTGCAGACTGCCGACCTGCCGCGCATCACTGGCGGCCAGGGACAATGGGTGGCCCAGGAAGTGGCAGAGCTTTCAATCAAGGGCACGGGGTGCGAAAACATGACGCTCGCCACCCAGGAGGGGCCGCAGGAACGCCAGCAGCGCACCTACGTGCTTACCCAGGACGACAAGGCTCCCGCCAGCTTTGGGTTGGACGAGATGCTGTTTAGATTCGCCGATGAGGAAGCCGCCGAGGCATTCGCGACCAAGCTTACCGACAACATCGCGGCTTGCCCCGAACGTTCGCTCACCGCCAAGGTCTCGACGACAGATCCGGGCACCGCACCTGTCGGCCCTGGCAAGGAAGTCACCTGGCGCACTATTGATCTTTCGCTGGCAGCCGCGGACGATAAGACGGTGCCCTACCAGCTGGTGGTGGCCAGGGGCGGCAATAACGTGGCCTATCTTCTGGTGACCGAGACGACCGACTACAAGTTCAGCGACGAAATGCTGCAGAGCATCGCCCGCCGAGCGGCCGAACGGGCCAGCCAAGGGGTTGAGGCAACCGCAACCGGAACAATAAGTGAGCGGGTCAGCCTCGCTGGCTGACCCGCTCACTTGCTTTGGTAGGACCGTTACTTGGCCAGGTTGGCCAAGGCCTCCCGCACCAGGTCGGCTGCCAGGCTCGGCGTTTCACCAACCCGGACGCCCTGGGCTTCCAGGGCCTCCTTCTTGGCGGCAGCGGTGCCCTTGGAGCCGGTGATGATGGCACCAGCGTGCCCCATCGTCTTACCGGGGGGTGCCGTGAAGCCAGCCACATAACCGACGACCGGCTTGGTCACATTCTCCGCGATGTAGGCAGCCGCGCGTTCCTCCGCGTCGCCACCGATTTCGCCGATCATCATGATGACGTCGGTGTCGGGATCCTGCTCGAATGCCGCGAGCGCATCGATATGAGTGGTGCCGACGACCGGATCGCCGCCGATGCCGATGGCGGTGGTGAAACCATGCTCGCGCAGCTCGTACATGAGCTGGTAGGTCAGCGTCCCAGACTTGCTGACCAGGCCGATGTTGCCGGGCCCAGCAATCGCCGGGATGATACCGACGTTGGTCTTGCCAGGAGAGATGATGCCCGGGCAGTTGGGGCCGATAATGCGGGTGTTGGAGCCTTGGGCGGCAGCGTGGAATTCCAGCGCGTCCCGCACCGGGATGCCCTCGGTGATCAGCACGATCAGGCCGATACCTGCCTCAATGGCTTCGATCACGGCCGCCTTGGCGAACTTCGGCGGCACGAACACCACCGAGACGTTCGCGCCGGTGGCGGCCATGCCCTCGGCGACCGTACCGAAAACAGGTACCTTGACCTGGCCGAATTCGACCTCTTGGCCGCTCTTGCCTGGGGTTACGCCGCCGACGATGTTGGTGCCGGAGGCGATCATGCGCTGGGTGTGCTTGCGGCCCTCGCGGCCGGTCATCCCTTGCACCAGCACCTTCGAGTGCTCGTTGACGAAGACTGCCATGACTTACTTCCTCTCGCTTGCCAGTTTCGCCACGGCGGCCGCGGCTCCATCCATCGTGGTCTCTACGGTGACCAGCGGATGGTTTGCTTCCTGCAGGATCTGCAATCCCTCGGTCACGGCGTTGCCGTCTAGCCGAACCACGATCGGCAGCGTCGCGGCGTCGCCGAGCTGGGCTAGCGCCTGGACCACGCCATTGGCGACGTCGTCGCAAGCGGTGATGCCGCCGAAGACGTTGACGAGGATCGCGGTTACCTGCGGATCGCTCATGATCACTCGCAGGCCATTGGCCATGATCTCGGCCGAGGCGCCGCCGCCAATGTCTAGGAAGTTTGCCGGCTTGGGCTGTCCGGGCTCCTGCAGCCCAGCGCGGGCCACGACGTCCAGGGTGCTCATCACGAGCCCGGCGCCGTTGCCGATTACGCCGATGGAGCCATCGAGCTTGACGTAGTTGAGGCCATATTCGCGGGCCTGACGTTCCAGATCCACCTCACCGGACTCTTCGCGGTACTGCTCCCAGTCGGTGTGCCTGAAGTCGGCGTTGCCGTCGAGGGTCACCTTGCCGTCGAGGGCCAGGATGTCGCCCTGCGCGGTCTGCACCATCGGATTGACCTCGACCAGCGTCGCGTCGGAATCGTAGAAGGCTCGCCACAGCACCTGGAAGACTTTCGCCACCTTGGGCTGAACGTCGGCCTCGAACCCGGCCTGTTTGGCGATCTCCAGGGCGACCTCCTCGTCGATGCCCACCGTCGGATCCAGCGGCACTTTGGCGAGGGCTTCGGGACGCTCCGCGGCGAGCTTTTCGATCTCGACACCGCCTTCAACGCTGCACATGGCCAGATAGTTGCCGCCTGCCCGGTCAAGCAGGATAGAGAAGTAATACTCCTCCGCGATATCGGCGCCTGGGCTGAGCATCACTGCCTTGACCACATGGCCCTTGATGTCTAGGCCTAGGATCGCTTCAGCGTTCTGCCTGACTTCCTCTTCGCTACGGGCGAGTTTCACCCCCCCGGCCTTTCCGCGACCGCCGATGCGAACCTGTGCTTTGACAACGACTAGCTCGCTGCCAAGCTTGCGATAAACGTCGACGGCTTCGTCCGGGGTGCGGGCAACTGCGCCCGCTAGGACGGGCACGCCATATGACTCAAATAGAGCTCGAGCCTGGTATTCCAGGAGATCCACTATGACTCCAATCGAAGAACCTTGTTGGGTAGGTACCAACATACTCGTAAGCCGAGACCTTAGTGAGGCACCCCCGCCTGTAAACACGCCACCCATAACTTGAGAAAACCCTGAGAAATGCTAAGCTTTCTCACGAATAGTTCGTTTCTATAGGGAGTCAAGTGACCAAAGGTCAGCCAAGGCGCGCCGCAGCCGACGAGTCCTACTCCGTTGTTTCCGACAGCGTTGATGAGGCTATCGAGGCATCGACCGCTCCCCGGGTGGGTGCCCGCCGTGGCCATCAGATCAACGGTCGAGCCGTTGTTGCCCTAACGCTGGCGGGCATGCTCGTAGCAGTCGGAGTTGGCAGCTACCAGTTTTTCAATCCCGCCACCGACGCCAACTCCGCCGAATCTGTTTCTGCTGAGATGGCCGTTCCCGCTTCCGCCGCGGATTCTGCGGATCAGGGATTCAGCAACCGCGACGGCCAGGCTTCTCGCAACGCCGTTCGGTCCGCACTAAATGAGACAGTGGTCGATGACACCGTCCGCGACCGGGAAGAGCAGCTAGACGCGCAAGCCGAGGCTGTCACTGCAGATGTCGCCGATGTCGCAGTCGACGAGCGCGACCGCCTAATGGACGAAGATTTGAAGCTGGTCGCAGCGCAAGAGAAGAAGCTGCAAGAAGAGGCAGCAGAAGCCCAGCGGCGCTTAGAGGAGGCCCGCAAGGCCGCCCAGCGAGCTGGACTCGGTGAGAACCTCAGCGAAGAAGAACTTGAAAGGCTATCCGAAGACCTCGCGGTGGTAGTTAGTGGTGACGGCGGCGCCCTGCCGGTTCGGGCATACACCAGGATTGGTGCCGGATTCGGTGCTCGCGGTCACTGGTCTCGCTACCACACCGGCCAGGACTTCCCCGCTCCCACCGGCACCCCGGTTTACGCGGCTGCCGCCGGCGTCGTGCTGTCGCCAACCGCTGGCCGCTGGGCGGGCATCAACGTCGTCATCCAGCACGGCTCCCTCGGCTCGACTCTTTATGCGCACCTCTCGCGCAAGGTCGTCCAGCCTGGCGATGCCGTCAAGGCCGGGCAGCTGATCGGATACGTGGGCACCACGGGGCGCTCGTTCGGTTCGCACCTGCACTTCGAGTACTACAAGCTCGGCGTCACCCCAGGCAAGGTTTACCAGGCGTCTAACCCGATGACGTTCCTGCGCTCGCTTGGCGTGGATATCTGAGGCTAGAGCTTTTCCATTGGGGCGTGCCGCACGCTGAGCCGTTTGGTACCCGAGGAACCAAAATCAACATCTGCCTTCATGGTCTGGCCGCTGCCATGCACCGCCACGACCTGCCCCATGCCGAACGTAGCGTGAAGCACCCGATCGCCCACCGCTAGCTGCTCGCCGACGCTGGGCTTCGGCGCCGCGCTGCCTAGCCCACCCGACGACAACGACTGGGCGGTTCGGCTGCTACGGCTTGCTGCGGCCGCCGACCAGGTTGTGCTGAGCGAGGATAGTCGTCGCCAATCAAGCAAATGCTCTGGCAGTTCAGCCAGGAAGCGCGACGCGGGATTGTATGCGGGGCTGCCGAAGGTGACCCGAACCGAGGCCCGGGTTAGGTAGAGCAACTTGCGGGCGCGGGTCAGCCCAACGTAGGCCAGCCGCCGTTCTTCTTCTAGGTCTGCCACCCGCTCCAGGGAACGCTGGTGCGGGAACAGACCTTCCTCCATGCCGGTCAGGAACACCACGTCGAACTCGAGGCCCTTCGCGGTGTGCAGCGTCATGAGCGTGACCACCCCGGCGTCGGCGTCGGATTCGGGCAGCTGATCCGAGTCGGCCACCAACGCCACCCGCTCCAGAAATGCCGCCAGCGAATCGTCCGGCTCCGGCATACCGGTGGCCAGCGACGATTCAGCACCCGGCGGCAGATCGACGGTGTTGGCGGTGGCCACGAACTCCGCGGCCACACTGACCAGTTCTTCCAGGTTTTCTAGCCGAGTCTCGTCTTGCGGGTCAGTGGAGGCTCGCAGCTGCTGCAGATAGCCGGAATCGGTTAGTAGCGAGGTCAGTATCTGCTCGGCTGAATCGCCACGCTCAGCCATCTCGATGTGCTGCTCAAGCAACGCGGTGAAGCCCTTGATCTGGTTGGCGCTGCGGGTCGCCAGCCCGGCCTCGTCGACACGCTGCAGCGCCTCCCAGTAGGTGATCCCCCGGCTCTCGGCCAGCTGCGCCACCGCCTCCTCGCTGCGACTACCGATGCCTCGTTTGGGAACGTTGAGGACGCGCCGCAGCGACACCTCGTCGTCAGGGTTGGCGACGACCCGAAGGTAGGCGATGGCGTCCTTGATTTCCTTGCGTTCATAGAATCGCACCCCGCCGACCACCTGGTAGGGCACACCGACACGGATGAATACTTCTTCTAGTGCCCGGGACTGGGCATTGGTGCGATAGAACACGGCCATGTCGGCGTAGTCGGTCTGCCCGGCGTCACGCAGCCGGGCGATTTCCTCGGCGATGAACGCTGCTTCGTCATGCTCGGTGTCGGCCACATAGCCAACGATTGGCTCGCCTTCGCCGAGATCCGACCACAGTTTCTTATCTCGGCGGCCCTGATTGAACCGGATCACCGCATTGGCTGCCGACAAGATGGTCTGCGTGGAGCGATAATTCTGGTCAAGCACCACCGTCCTGGCACCCGGAAAGTCCTCCTCGAAGTCGAGAATGTTACGAATGGTGGCGCCGCGGAACGCATAGATCGACTGGTCGGAGTCTCCCACCACCATCAACTCGGCTGGCTCGATGCCCATACCTGCCACGCCGGGCAGCACCCCCGGCTCCCCGCACAGTTCCCGGATCAGCACATACTGGGCGTGGTTGGTGTCTTGGTATTCGTCGACGAGCACATGCCGGAAGCGGCGGCGATACTTCTCCCGCACGTCGGGGAACGCCTGCAGCAAGTTGACGGTGGTCATCAACAGATCGTCAAAATCGAGGGCGTTCGCCGCCTTTAGGCGCGTCTGATAGTCGCGGTAGGCCGCCGCGCGCACCTTTTGGATTGGGGTGGCGGCCTCGTCGACTGCGGTCTCGAAGTCGACCAGTTCGTTCTTGTAGCGGCCGACCGCGTTCAGCACCGAGCGCACTGGGTAGCGCTTGGGATCGACTTGGGCGTCGCGCAGCACCATCGACATCAGGCGCTTGGCGTCGGCGTCGTCGTAGATGGAGAACGATTTGGCGATGCCGAATCGGTCGATGTCGGCCCGCAGAATCCGCACGCAGGCCGAGTGGAAGGTCGAGACCCACATGTATTTCGCCCGGTTGCCGACCATGTCCATGACCCGTCGCCGCATCTCCGCGGCCGCCTTGTTGGTGAACGTGATGGCCAGGATCGAGCCGGGATGCACGCCGCGCTGCGCCACCAGGTAAGCCACCCGCCGGGTCAGCACGCGGGTCTTGCCCGAGCCTGCCCCCGCCACCACCAGTACCGGGCTACCTTGGTGAATCACGGCCTCCCGCTGTGGCGGATTCAGCCCTGTCAGCAGCTCGGCTTCGGCTGCCTGGGCCGGGGCGCTCGCAGTTTCGGGCCTGCCGATTGGGTCGGGGTTGGCCAGGTCTGGCAGCATCGCATCACTCATATCGCTGCCCTACGCTACCGGTAGCTGGCTACCAGCTCCGAGATAGACTGGCGGCATGCGGAAATTGTTCCAACTGCTGCGCCGCTGGGTATCCAGAATCGCCATCGGCCTCTTCCTCAGCCAGTTACTCACCGCATTGGTCTTGGGCATCTTTGCCGAACTGCGCAAACACCGTCGTACCCAGCAGGAGTTTCCGCACGAGCCAGCTAGCACGGTGACCGCAGACCGCGACGAGTTGACGATCTACACCTTTGGCGAAGACTTATATGCCGACATGATCGAGGCCATCGATCAGGCCAAGCACACCATCTATTTCGGCACCTACATCTGGAAGGCCGACGAGGTTGGGCAGCGTTTCAAAGATGCGTTGACCAGGGCAGCCAAGCGCGGGGTTAGCGTCTATGTCGTGTTCGATGGTTTCGGCAACTTCCTGGTCAGCCGCCGCTTCCTGCGCTTTGATCCCCTGATTCACACCATGCGCCACCCCACCCTGCCGGTTCCTTGGTCGCCGCGCCATTGGGGCAGGGATCATCGCAAACTGCTGGTCGTGGATCACGAGGTGGGCTTCATTGGCGGCTTCAATATTTCATCCGACTACGCCAAATACTGGCGCGACACTCATGCCCGGGTGGTTGGCCCGTCCGTCGCCGAGTTGGAGAACGCCTACGCCGACTTCTGGAATCAGTGGCGTAAACGGCGGCTGCCGCAGCTTGGGCCGTCATCACCCCGGCTCTGGTTCAACCGGCTGCGGGTGGTTCGCAATGCCCCACGGGTGCAGGTCTATCCGATTCGAAACATGTACCTGGAGGCGATTAATCGGGCGCAAGAACGCATCTGGCTGACCCACGCCTACTTCATTCCTGATGAGGATCTGGTCGCCGCCTTGGCCGAGGCGGCCAAGCGTGGCGTAGACGTTCGCGTCATCGTGCCGCAGCGCTCGAACCACGTAGTCGCCGACTGGCTAAGCCGCGGCTTTTACACCAGCCTGCTGCGCCAAGGGATTCGACTGTTCTTGTACCGCGACGCGATGGTGCACGCCAAGACCGCCACGATCGACGGGGTTTGGGCCACCATCGGCACGGCGAACTTGGATCGACTCAGCCTGGCCGGGAACTACGAGGTGAATCTCGAAATCCTCAACGAAACCGTCTCGAAAGAGCTGGAGGATATCTTCACGTTTGACCTTGCCAACGCGGAGGAAGTGACCTTGCCTGAGTGGCTGCAGCGCTCGCTGCTTACTAAGGCCACCGAGGCGCTGCTAAGCCCGTTGCGGCCGCTGTTCTGATCACCGAAGCGCTGCAACTGCTTGGCCTACGCTCGGTTCCAAGGCATGCTTGAGGCATGGGAACAATAATTGCTTATTTCGTTGTCGGACTGGTTGGCGGAGCTATCGCTAAGGCCATAATGCCTGGTCGGCAGGAGGGCGGCTGGTTCAAGACTGCGCTGCTAGGCATCGCCGGGGCGGTCCTCGGCGGTTTCCTCGGCGGCTGGATCTTGGGCGTTCGCTACGAAGAAATCTTCTCATTCAAGGGCTTGATCTTCTCGGTGCTTGGCGCACTGCTGATCTTGGTGATCTACGGCTGGTGGACCAAGCGCTCGGCCAACCGTTGAGCCGCAGCTGCCAACCCTTCGGAAATTAGCTAGGAGAAAACATGGCTTCGTCGAAGAAGACTCCCCTCGCCCGCTCCAAGGATGCCTGGATCGCTGGTGTTGCGGCTGGCATCGCCGAGAGCTTGGAGATCGATCCCACAATCGTACGGCTGGTGTTCGCGGTGGCTACCCTGGTCGGCGGCTCTGGCCTGTGGGTCTATCTCATCTGCTGGGCGATCATGCCCCGCGCCACCGGCGGCAGCCTCGGTCAAGACCTGATCGTCAAGGCGCGGAATTGGTACGACTCGCAGTAGCGGTCGGGCGGCCTAGCCCCAACTCAGCTAGCTCCAACTCAGTCGGGCGCACCCAACATGCTGGGTGCGCTCGCTCGTTGGATGCGCAAAATAGAGCCCAGTGAGGCGACGATCAGCACCGCCGCGCCTGCCATGACGGCAGTCAGCGTCGGCGTCAGCGTCCAGTGCATGGTGATCGGCAGGCTCTGTGTGCTCGCCGAGGTCACCGCAAAGTAGTACTGCAAAACGATACCGAACGCCCACCCGATGACGGTGCCGGCTCCGACGAGCACTGCCGCACGGTTGAGCACCATGGCGGCCAGGAACCGGTTGCGGGCGCCTACCGCGCGGACGGTGCCATATTCACGTAGCCGGGTCGCAGTATCCAGGGCGAGCGCCCCACCAGCGACCAAGATGCCGACGAAGAACGCCACCATCGAAAGCGTCTGATACAGCCCGACCGAATCCTTGGTCACCTGCCACGCGGCCGCAGCCAGTTCCTCGCCGGTGACCACCACGGTGTCGGCGTCGTCGAATTGTCCCCCAGCCTGCAGCAGCCGCTGTCGCACACCTGCCCGGTCGTTCGTCACGATCTCGAAGGAGCTATAGGTGCGTGCTCCCCAGACCTGTTCGGTGTCGGTAACGTCCATGACGATAAGGCCGTTGGGCCACAGGAAACTGGTCACGGGGCCCAGCACGGCTAGCTGCACCGTGCCACCGTCGCGTGCCAGGATCTCGAAGCTGTCTCCGGCAGCGAGATTATGGTCGGCGGCGAACTGGGTCGAGATGTAGACCTCGCCGGGGCTCAGCTCGCCGTATGCGTCCCGGCCTTCGACGACTACGGGAAGTAACGAATCCGGCGAGACCCCCTGCACTAGGACGCGGCTGCCGAGCAACGACATGTAGCCCATCTGGATCGGCTTCACCTGGTCTACCCCATCGACCTGTGCCACTTGCGTCATCGTCGCTGCGGTGAGGGTGTGCAGCGTCGGGACGTCATCCACGCTCACCTGCTCCACTAAGAGATCGATCTGATCCATGCCGCGCTGCGTCGGGTACGCCGACAGTTGCAGGTTCTCCCCCGCCCCGGCGAGCGCCACCAGCATGGCAAGCGTCGCGCTCATCACCAGGGCGCTGGCCTGCACCGGCCCGCGACCGGCGAGAGGCGCGATCAAAGACCCGCAACAACAGCGGCACAGTCACCATGCTCACCAGCAGCCACGCGAGCAAGATCGCGATGCTTGACACGAACCACAACTCGCGGGGCTTGATCAGAACAATGGCAATGCCAATGGCGGCGAACACCACACCCAGGGCAAGGAACAACACCACGGCGCCAGCCCCGCGACGCGCCTCGCCCGGATCCCGAAGCCGATCCTCGACAGAGCTGCTCAAGGCCGGTTTCAGCGCGAACCAGGCGGCCAGGGCACCAATGATCGCCACGCTTACCAGCACGGCCAGCGATATCGTCGGCACGTAGTCGATCTTGAGCACCTGCGCGGACGAGTTGCGGATAGACACCGGGATCGAGTCGAGCAGCCCTTCGGCTAGCCCCTTGCTGACCCC
>PDWJ01001585.1_pt1 | contig 27523 bp, 27 predicted proteins | sample 1430881 | NCBI WGS metagenome assembly PDWJ01 (sample SAMN01162460, study PRJNA174530) | Oral metagenome, whole genome shotgun sequencing project. | biome: Marine environment; feature: Marine mammal; material: Swab sample of the gingival sulcus; isolation source: swab sample of gingival sulcus...
AATTTCCCATAACACAAAGATAAAAAATTATAGTGTACAGGCATAGCCTTAAGAACATGACCACCCGCAAAGCAGGTGGTTTTTTAAGCTATAATAAAAATTAGTCACTCTCAGGTAATGTTATAATAAATACTGTTTTCCCGGTTTGTGATTTGCAGTTTAAAGTACCACCATGAGCTCTGATAATCTGTTTGGAATAACTTAATCCAATACCCGAACCATTTTGCTTGGTGGTAAAAAACGGTACAAAAATCTGCTCCTGAATTTCGGGCGGAATACCTGCTCCATTATCAGTTACCTTTAATAGTATATTTTTTTTATATTTATCAATATCTATAGAAATTTGGTTGGTATTGCTATCGGTTTCAAATGCTTCCACTGCATTTTTAATAAGATTCGTAACCACCTGTACCATTAAATGTTCATCAATCAGCAAATTAAAATCCTGATAAGGATAGGAAAATTGTATTGTTCCTGAAAAATCTTCCCGAAAGGGAGAAATAAGAATATTCAATCTGTCGAAAAAACTACAGACAGTTACTTTTGCAAGAATCGGCTGCGGCGGCTTCGATAAAATTCGGTACGATTGTACAAAACGAACCAATCCTTCGCTCATTTCAGAAATAACCCCCAACCCTTTGGTGGTTTTATCCACATTAAACTGCAGCTGCTCAATTGATTTTCCATTTTGCTGTTCCCAAATATCTTTCAGCGATTGCGAAATAGAAGTAATGGGAGCTAAAGCATTCATAATTTCGTGGCTGAGTACACGAATCAATTTTATCCATGCATCTACCTCCTTACGTTCTAATTCGCTGCGAATATCCTGCAGCGTAATTAATTTTACGGCATTGTCATCTATTTTAATTTCGGAGCAGGTGGTTTTTATCTGTATTTTATCATTTTTCCTATTATAGGTTAATACTTGTTGTTCATTACCTTTCATCTTATCTATATGTTCCGCAAAATCGGCATCGGCACGCCCTATCTGGCTAATATGTTTTAAAGGGAAAACACCTAATAAATCCATTGCCGATTTATTAACATCGGTAATATATTTGCCAGAAAAAACAATTACTCCCGTGGAAATATTTTGTAATATCTCACTAAAATACTGTTCTTTTATCCGAACCTGTAATTTTATTTCCTGCAGTAACTTGTTCAATTCATTTAAGCTTTGGTGTACTTCATTAATGATGGCACTTCCTGTATTATCGGGAAAACGCAGAGTGGTATCATCATTTTTTATGGCTTTTACAAAAAAGTTGATTTGCTGATGTGTTTTGTTCAGAAAATGAAAAAGCAGATAAACGGCAATACTTAAAGCAAAAATTGCAATAAAAAGAAGCACATAGTACTGTTTTGCCACGAATATTCCAACACCAACGGCTACAATTAAAACTATTGCTACTCGAATGATAAGTCGTAAATTGTAGTGTTTATAACCCATGTTTTTTTATTTTATTGTAAAGAGTTTGTCTTGATATTCCCAGTTGATTTGCTACAGCCGAAAGATTACTGCCATGTTTTTTCAGGGCATTTGCAATTAATTTTCGCTCCATATCTTCTAAAGTGCCGGAATAATTGGTATTATTGATTTCCGGTGTGCTTTTAAACAGAAAATCGTCTGCTGTTAAAATGTTGTTATCGCTTAAAATAACGGCTTTTTCTATGGCATGCTGCAATTCACGTACATTGCCCGGCCAGGCGTAGTCTTTCAATTTCTCTATAGCTCCGGCATCTATTTTCATCTTATTTTTGTTATATTTTCTGGCGTATTTATTCAAAAAGAAATTTGCCAATTCGGAAATATCATCCACTCGTTTGCGTAACGGCGGCAATTCTATTTGTATGGTGTTAATTCTATACAGCAAATCTTCGCGGAACTGCTCCTTTTCCACCATTTTGGGAAGGTTGCTGTTGGTGGCACAAATCAACCGGATATCCACATTGATATTTTTATTATCACCCACACGATTTAAGGTGTGATTTTGCAATACAGTGAGTAATTTTGCCTGCATTGGCAGCGACAGGTTGCCTATTTCATCTAAAAAAAGTGTTCCCTGATTGGCTGCTTCTATTTTTCCCATTCTGTCGGAATGCGCATCGGTAAAAGCCCCTTTTTTGTGCCCGAAAAGTTCACTTTCAAATAGTGTTTCGGCTACCGAACCCATATCAACACTAACCATAACTCTATTGGCTCGTGCCGACAATCGATGTATTTCTTTAGCCACCAACTCTTTTCCCGTACCGTTTTCTCCGGTGATTAATACATTTACATCGGTGGCGGCAATTTTTTGCACCATATTCATTATCTGCTGCCATGCCTCTGATTTTCCAATGACAGGCTTATCGGTTTTATTAATTTCTTCAATTAAACTAACTTGTTTTAGCTGTAACTGATTTACCTCGTCTTTTGAACAGCTCAATTTCCATGCTGCTTTAATGGTTGCCAACAGTTTTTCGTTGTTCCAGGGCTTTAAAATAAAATCGAATGCTCCTAAACGTACTGCTTTTACAGCCAGCTCAACATCGCCATAAGCGGTAATCATTATCACACTGACATTGTTGTGACGTTCCAATATCTGATTAAGCCAATAAATACCTTCGTTTCCGGTGTTGATACCTGCTTTAAAATTCATATCCAAAAGAACAACATCGTAATTGTGCTGCTGCAATTCAGTGTGGATGGAATTAGGCGATTGCAGACATTTTAACCGATTACAAAAAGGAGCCAGCAGCAGTTCTAAAGCACTCAGCAGGTTTTTATTGTCATCAATAACTAATATATTGGCATTTTTCATGGTTTTTCCGATTAAGTTTTTTCAATAATAACAGTTAATTACTAATCTGTTTCTGCAAAGTTAAAAAAATAATTAAGCGAGATATTATATTTTGAAAAGCGAAACTTACAATTTTGGGCTTATCTGAGAATAGTTTTTTCAGAGAGTTATAAAAATATGGGTTGTGGGAATAGCCTGTTTTCTTTTACGCCGGAAAATTTCTACTTTTGCCGAATGATTTATAACCTAATATTTGCCGCCATTGCTACATTTATACTCAATTTACCTTTTGGGTATTTTCGGGCAGGATATAAAAAGTTTTCGTTAAAATGGTTTGCCGCCATTCATCTGCCTATTCCTTTTATTGTACTGTTTCGATACCTGTTTGAGCTGGGTTTTGAATTGTATACCTATCCCATAATGATTGCCGCATTTTTTACCGGACAATTAACCGGAAAAATTATTCGTAAAAAAATGGAACAAAAAAAAACGGCATCTAAAAAATAGATGCTGGGGTTGTAGTTGTTACTTGCTTTAAAATGCGATGCCAACGCTTAGACCAAGAGAATTAAATTTCATATATTCACATTTATTCCCTCCATCGTAAAAAGTTTTCTCTCCTATTAAATTATAATCGTCATAGCTATAAAATAAACCTGCAATCAACTGCAAATATTTTATTTTAGCTACACTTACATAGTATCCAACTCTTAGCTGTCCGCCATCGTCAAAAAAACTCTTCCCTAAAGCTTTTTTATATCCCAGCTCCAAAGATAAGTGACTGTAATTTTCGTCACTAAGTAAAAGTTTTAATCCTCCTCCAAATTTTAATGCAGCTCCTGCTAATCCATTGTGATGATATTTTACCGATGTGCATATAGCAATTCCATTAAATAGAATATAATCTAATCCGCCTCCAACTTCAAATACTCCTCTTTGTGTTAAAACATTAAAACCACTCCCTCCTTCAATATCGTCGCACTCAAACTCACTTTTAGGATCGACACTTAAATCAATAAATATGGTTGGTACCCAATCTGATTCGTGATCTGTTTGTGCAAAAATATTGGTTGCTCCTACCCATAATAAAATCAATATTAATAGATGTTTTTTCATGGTTGTAATTACTGTTTTTAATTTATAATCCGCCTTTTGCCAAAAATTAGACCATAAAATTAAAACATATTAGTTTCCGCTAAAAATTTTACTGCATCCTATTATTTTTTTATGTCCTCGCCGGACTGACTTCACCCTTTTGTCTTGATACAAAAGGCTCAAAAAATCAAGACGACACACTCTCCTGCGCCCCATTACGCTAACGAAATCGAAACAAAATAATAGTCGGAATGTATTTCTAAAATCTATTGAGTTTGCAAACATTTTGTTTTCATTTTTCCCTTTCCCAGCTTTCATGTTCCGACATAATTTTGTTTTTAACGCTTTCTTTCGCTATGGGTACCCCGCATCGATTGTGATGTCACCCTAAACGGGACTTTTGAGATTTATCGATTAATTTTACATTTGTGTTTTACTAAAAAAGAAAAAACTTTTTATTAAAAAGTAATTGATACATTTGAAGATAGTTCAAATGGTATAAAATCTACATCAATCATGCAGGGACACAAAAAAATCGACACCTAAACAATAGATGCCGATTTTATAGTTTTCTATAAAGATGAATACCACATATCCAATAGAAATTGGTATTATAACTGTTGCTGTTTTCGCTTTACAATAGGAAAAATGTATGCAGGTATTATAATAAGTAGCCGTATCCATCGAAGTAATGAAGTTTGCTCTACAAAGGCAGACCCTGCAATTACCACTGCTAATATAAAATAGGCTACTTTATATTTTCTATTTTTAAATATCAACGAACAGATAAAAAAATAGAATGCTATTACCAACAATAATACTGTATTCACCATAATATTTAGTTTATTATCGCATTAGCTATTACAAACGCTTTTTTATTTGCTTTGTTTCTTCTTCAAAACCCGGTTTTTCCAAAAGGGCAAACATATTGCTTTTATATGCTTCTACTCCCGGCTGGTCAAAAGGGTTAACATCTAAAATGTAACCGCTGATACCGCAGGCCAGTTCAAAGAAATAAATTAACTCGCCCAGATAGAATTCGTTTAACTGCGGCAGCTGAATGCGTAAATTAGGTACGCCGCCGTCAACGTGAGCCAATTGTGTTCCCAATTCAGCCATTTTGTTTACCTCATCAACACGTTTTCCTGCCAGATAATTCAATTTATCCAAATTATCGGCATCTTCAGGAATAATAACGGTGTGATTTGGCTTGTCAATAGAAATAACTGTTTCAAAGATATTGCGCTGTCCCTCTTGAATATACTGCCCCATGGAATGCAGATCGCTGGTAAAATCGACACTGGCAGGAAAAATACCTTTGTTCTCTTTTCCTTCGCTCTCGCCATAAAGTTGTTTCCACCATTCAGCAATATTGTGTAGTTTAGGGTTGTAATTCGCCAAAATCTCAATTCCTTTTCCTTGCTGATATAGTGCGTTACGAGTAGCAGCATAAAGCATAGCAGGATTATTTTCGAAATCGGCAGTAGCACTGTATTGCTGCATTGCCTTTGCACCTTCAACCAACTTATTGATATCGTGTCCGGCAACAGCAATTGGCAATAAACCAACAGGAGTTAGCACCGAGTAGCGACCGCCCACATTATCGGGAATAACAAAAGTTTTATATCCTTCTTGATTGGCAAGTGTACGCAAAGCACCACGTTTTTCATCGGTGATGGCAACAATACGTTCACGAGCAGTGTCTTTACCAACTTGTTCTTCCAATAACTCTTTTAACAAGCGGAAAGCAATGGCCGGTTCGGTGGTTGTTCCCGATTTTGAAATTACGCAGATACCAAACTCTACTCCGCGTAAAATATCCATCAATTCGTACAAATAATCTTCACTGATATTTTGTCCGGCATACAATACCAATGGATTTTCGTTTCCCGCATTTAGCTGGTCGAAACTGTGAGCCAAAGCATCGTTAATGGCTTTAGCACCCAAATAAGAGCCACCAATACCGATTACTACCAATACTTCTACTTTCTCCTTTAATTTTTGTGCAGTTGTATTAATATCATTCAAATGAGCTGTTGTAATTTGCGATGGCAAATCTACCCAGCCCGTATAATCGTTTCCTTTTCCTGTTGCCTGCTGTAAAGCAGTTAAATGTTGTTTGCATGCTTCGGCATATGCATTTATCTGTTTTTTTGAGATAAAATTTAATGTTTTATCAATACTTAATTGAATATGTTCCATTTTATTTAAATTTATAAATTATACCGTTAAGGAAATTTCAGATAGAGAAGTTGTTTTTCTCCATTTCCATATCGTATGCAAAAAACGCAGTAGTGTTGTTTGTTTATCGTAAATCTTCGGTTAAGAGAGCAATCTCTATTGCCGGAGATATTTTTTCATACAGAATATTGTAAACAGCCGATGTTATAGGCATATGTACATTGTAGTTGTCATTAATTTCTTTAATACATTTTACAGCATAGTATCCTTCGGCAATCATCAGCATTTCTAATTGTGCCGATTTTACGGTATAGCCTTTACCTATCATAGCTCCAAAGGTACGGTTTCGGCTGAACTGCGAATAGCAGGTTACCAAAAGGTCACCCAGGTAGGCAGAGCTTTTAATATCTCTGTCGATAGGATGAACCGTATCCACAAAACGCTTAATCTCCTGAATGGCATTGGAAATCAATACTGCCTGGAAGTTATCTCCGTAGCGTAGCCCGTGGCAGATTCCCGCCGCAATAGCAACTACGTTTTTTAAAACAGCGGCATATTCTGTTCCGTAAATATCATCAGATATGGTTGTCTTAATATAAGAACATTCCAATGCTAACGCTAAATTACGGGCTTTTTTTGTATCAGTACACGAAATAGTAAGATACGATAATCGCTCCATTGCCACCTCTTCGGCATGGCACGGACCCGATATTACCCCTACATTTTCGTAGGGAACATTATACTTCTCGTGCAGAAAAGTACCAATTATCATATTTTCATCGGGAACGATCCCTTTAATTGCCGAAACAACAAATTTATCGGATAAATCTGCAGTTAAATTTTTAAGCGCATTTTTCAGAAATGCAGAAGGAATTGCCAGTATTAACACATCGGAGTTTTTCACAACCTCATTAATATTGTTATAAAAAGAGATTAACTCCATATCAAACTCAACACCTGTAAGATAACGGGGGTTATGGGTCAATTGCTTAAACTGGTTAATGGTATCAATATTTCGCATATACCAATTAATTTCAATGTTATTCTCGCAAAGCATTTTAGCTATTGCCGTAGCCCAGCTGCCTCCACCGATTACTGCTATTTTCTGCGAATTATTCATATAAGTTTTGTTGTTGGTTTATGTTTATATCGTTCCGTAAAAAGTTATTTGTATTAGACCTCACAGGTTTTAAAACCTGTGAGGTTTCGATGTATTGAAATATAGAATATTTTCTGAAAAAATTATTCTTTTTCTTCTTCAGTTTCTTGTTTCTTCTCAGGGCGCATCTGCGGGAAAAACAGTACATCTTGAATTGACGTTGAGTTGGTCATTAACATTGTCAAACGGTCGATACCAATTCCCATTCCCGATGTCGGCGGCATTCCGTATTCCAATGCACGAACAAAATCCATATCGATATACATCGCTTCGTCGTCGCCTTTTTCGCTTAATCGCATCTGCTCCTGGAAACGCTCTAACTGATCAATTGGATCGTTCAGCTCAGAATAAGCATTACACAGCTCTTTACCGTTTACCATCAGCTCGAAACGCTCGGTAAGCTCCGAATTGTCGCGGTGCTTTTTACATAACGGCGACATCTCTACCGGATAATCAGTGATAAAAGTCGGTTGTATATAACTGGCTTCGCACTTCTCACCGAAAATTTCATCAATTAATTTTCCTTTTCCGAATGATTCATCTACTTCAATGTGCAACTGCTTACAAACATCTCGAAGCTGGTCTTCATTCATTCCGTTGATGTCGATTCCGGTATGCTCTTTTATGGCATCAATCATAGAGATACGCTTAAACGGACGTTTAAAATCAATCTCTTTATCCCCCATCATTATTTTGGTGGTTCCATGTAAATCCAGCGCCACTTTCTCAATCATCTCTTCTGTGAAATCCATCATCCAGTTGTAGTCTTTGTAAGCTACATAAATTTCCATTACGGTAAATTCCGGATTATGGGTTCTGTCCATTCCTTCGTTTCTAAAGTCTTTGGCAAACTCGTAAACACCATCGAAACCACCAACAATTAATCGTTTTAGATATAGTTCGTTGGCAATACGCATATACAGCGGAATATCTAAAGCATTGTGGTGCGTAATAAACGGACGAGCTGCTGCTCCTCCCGGAATAGCTTGCAATATTGGAGTTTCTACTTCTAAATAGCCTTTGCTGTTAAACAGTTCACGCATAGAGTTGATAATCTGCGTACGTTTCACAAATACATCTTTTACGTTTGGATTTACGATTAAATCGACATAACGCTGACGGTAACGCATCTCCGGATCGCTGAAAGCGTCGTAAACTTTTCCGTCTTTTTCTTTTACAATTGGCAGCGGACGAACCGATTTCGACAGCACTGTCATTTCTGATACGTGTACCGATGTTTCCCCTACTTTGGTTTTAAAAACGTAACCTTTAACGCCTATAAAATCACCGATATCTAATAACTTTTTAAATACAGTATTATACAGGGTTTTGTCTTCACCAGGGCAGATATTATCTCTGTTCAGATATACCTGAATTCGTCCTTTAGAGTCTTGTAACTCAACAAACGAAGCCTTTCCCATAATTCTGCGACTCATAATTCTTCCGGCAATACATACATCCTGAAAATTCTCTTTGTCAGGATCGTAGTTATCCAAAATTTCTGTACTGCTGGTGTTTACCTTGTACTCTGCTGCAGGGAAAGGATTGATTCCCAGATTTTGTATCTCTTTTAACGAATTTCTTCTGATTATTTCTTGTTCACTTAATTCTAACGCATTCATCTCTTTATCTGTAAATTGTAATTTCAGCTGCAAAGATACAATAAATATAATTCAATTAATAATTAGTAAATAAGCAATTCGTAATTCTCTTTAAATTAACAGTCTTTTACTAAAAAAATTAAAGCAATACGTTTTCCCTAATAATAAACTATCAAGCTTACTTTTTCCTATATTTGCACTCTCAAAAAAAGAAAATTAAATTTATAAATAGTGAACCAGATAAAAGACCTTACACAGGGAAATATTTTTACCCAGATAATACAGCTTGCTATTCCTATTATTGCCACTTCGTTTGTGCAGATGGCATATAATATGACCGATATTGCCTGGCTGGGACATGTTGGCAGCGAAACGGTCGGGGCTGTCGGCATGGCGATGTATCTGGTTTGGTTTGGTTCATCTATTTTATTGATTCCTAAAATTGGAGCAGAGGTGGGTATCTCGCAATCTATAGGACAGAAGAATCAGAAAAAAGCACAGGATTTTGCACAAAACACCTTTACGCTGACTTTTGTAATTGGTATTACCTATGCTCTAATGGTTGGAATTTTTGCCGTTCCAATAATACACGCCTTTAATGCAGACAGCGATTCTGTGAATCAAACAGGAATAAGCTATTTACGGATTATCTGCGTAGGAATGCCTTTTATGTTTGCCAATTTAACTATGTCGGGAATTTATAACGGAGTGGGAAATACACGAATTCCTTTCCTGATTAATACCATTGGTTTGGTAGTGAATATTATTCTCGACCCGTTGTTAATATTCGGGCTTGGCTTTATTCCGGCTATGGGAGCAACTGGTGCCGGTATTGCTACTGTGTTCTCACAGGGGACTGTATTTGTAATCTTTATGATTTTTCTGTATCGTAAACGTAACCCTCTGGGCATTGATAATTATTTCGGAAATATTAATAAGGCATATATTAAACCGATACTGAAATTGGGAGGTCCTATGGCACTGCAATCGGTTTGTTTTGCTTTTTTTGCCATGATACTGGCAAGGGTAATGATAAAAATATCACACGGAGCGGCAACACCTTTTTCAGTACAATCCATAGGTGCGCAGATTGAAGCTCTTTCGTGGATGACAGCCGCAGGATTTTCTACTGCTTTAGCCTCTTTTGTCGGGCAGAATTATGGCGCCGGCAGGTGGGACAGAATACAAAAAGGTTTTTTTATCACGCTGGGAATTGCCACATTTATAGGATTAATCAGCACCGTACTTTTTCTGTTTTTAGGAGCCGAAATATTCGGATTATTTGTCAACAGCAGTGAACAGCATGTACTTAGTCTGGGTATTGTTTATTTAATTATTCTCAGCTTTTCGCAGATTTTTATGTGTTTAGAGATTACTACCACCGGTGCTTTTAACGGAGTGGGAAAAACCATTCCGCCTGCTATTACCGGTATTTTGGGTAATGCACTGCGTATTCCGTTTGCATTTCTGTTCAGCTATTCGCTTATTGGCTGGTTTCCCGATTTCCACAACTATATTTCTGCTGATACAGTTGCTGTTACAGGCGTATGGTGGGGTATCAGCTTTTCAAGTGTTTTAAAAGGAACATCTCTGTTTTTTTGGTTTTTAATTATTCTGAATAGAATACCCGAACGTGTGCAGCCCCTTCCGTTACAACGTTACTGGGTTCGACTAATCCCCAGTAGGATACTGCAATCTATTTTTATTAAGAAATACAACGATATAACTCCGAAATAATCAGAGATGAAATATACAAAACGAGAATTAACAACAACTGCCGATGGTTCGCACACGCTCTATCTGCCCGAATTTGATGAGCATTATCACAGTACGCACGGAGCAATTCAGGAAGCGGAACATATCTATATCAAAGCAGGATTAAAACGTTGTAATGCCGAAACAATATCTGTTTTAGAAGTAGGTTTTGGAACAGGATTAAATTGTCTGCTTACGGCAATAAATACAAAAAAAAGAATTCATTATCACACCATTGAGTTGTATCCGCTGTCCTTGCAGCAAATAGAGCAGTTGAATTATACCGATAATCTACCGAATTGCAGGCAGCTGTTTCAGAAGATACACCAATGCCCTTGGAATAGTGTAGTAGAGATAACTCCTAATTTTAGTCTGCAGAAAAGCAAAACCGACATTACAACTATTCAACTGAATAAAAACTACGATGTTGTTTTTTTCGATGCTTTTGCCCCCAATGTACAGCCAGAATTGTGGACTGTGGAAATCTTTCAGAACATTTATAAGCATTGCAATAAGAATGCAGTATTAATGACCTACTGTTCGAAGGGAATTGTAAAACAGGCACTGCGAACAGCAGGATTCACTGTTAAGCGACTACCGGGACCTCCGGGTAAACGTCATATAATACAAGCAATAAAACAATGATGAATGATTAAAGACGTAAATTAACAAATTGCATTTGGGGGTTGAAACTACGTTAAAGAAATATTTAACGTTTCCTTGCAAAAAATACGCAAAAAAAGTACCTTAGCGGGCTGAAAATTAGAATGAATAAAAATACATCTAAATTGAATAAAATGAAGTATACAGAAGAACAAGACAAAGTAAGCTATTGTTTAGGATTAAGCATTGCCAGCAACCTTCTGACATCAGGAGTTAAAAGCATAAGTATGGAGCCTTTTGTTAATGCATTAGAAACTGCTTATGCGGGAAAACAACCTGAATTATCTCCGGAAGAGGCAAATAAGGTTTTACAGGAATTTTTTGGTAAGGTTCAGGCAGAACAAGCAGAACAGGCTGTTGCTGCCGGGAAAAAATTCTTAGAAGAAAATGGTAAAAAAGAAGGAGTTGTTACTTTAGAAAGCGGTTTGCAGTATAAAATTATCACAGCCGGTGAAGGAGAGAAACCAACTGCCAACGACAGCGTAAAATGCCACTACGAGGGAACTTTAATTGATGGGACTGTTTTTGACAGCTCTATTAAACGCGGCGAACCTGCTGTATTCCCTATTAATGGTGTAATTAAAGGCTGGACTGAAGCATTACAGTTAATGCCTGTTGGTTCCAAATGGAAATTATATATTCCATCTGATTTGGCTTACGGAGCTCAAGGAGCAGGAAATATTATCGGTCCTCACACGACACTTATTTTTGATGTAGAATTATTAGAAATCCAGAAATAATAACAAATAATTTAAAGAAATGAAAATAAAAGTATTAGGCATTGCCTTAGCAGTAGGAACATTGGCATTGGTATCGTGTAATAGCAAACCGAGCAAAAATGTAACATTAAAAACAACTTTAGACTCGGTTAGTTATGCCATTGGAGCTAATTTTGGAGAAAACTTAAAAAGAGGAAACTTAACAGAAATAAACACAGATGTAGTATTGGCAGCTATGCAGGCAGCTATTGACGGCGATTCGTTAAAATTTGATCCTCGTCAGGGCGGAATGCTTATTAATAATTACCTACGCAAAAAGGCAGAAGAAAAAGGTAAAGAAAACTTAGCAAAAGGAGAGAAATTTTTATCGGAAAATGCTAAAAAAGAAGGTGTGAAAACCACTGCTAGCGGATTGCAGTACAAAGTGATTAAAGAAGGTAAGGGTGCAAAACCTGCTGCTACAGATAAAGTAAAAGTAAATTACGAAGGACGTTTAATCAACGGAAAAGTTTTCGATAGCTCTATTCAGCGAGGAAAACCTGCAGAGTTTCCTGTAAACAGAGTAATTCCGGGATGGACAGAAGCTTTACAATTAATGCCTGTTGGTTCAAAATACGAATTGTATATTCCTGCTAAGTTAGCTTATGGTATGCGTGGAGCAGGTGCTGATATAGGTCCAAACGAAACTTTGATTTTTTCTGTTGAGCTGTTGGATATTATAAAGCCAGAGCCTAAAAAGAAATAATTTCGATTAGAAGAATACAAAATCTAAATCCCGTTGTTTCAGGCATCGGGATTTTTTTATGGGAAATAGTTTTGTTACGGCTTTATCTTTTTATAGTTTTGCAGATTAATAAAAAGAGTATTTTAAAATTAAATATAACATATATGTACGCAGAAATTCACACCGAAAAGGGAATGATGAAAGTAGAATTCTACGAAAAAGATGCCCCTAAAACAGTTGAAAACTTTGTAAACTTATCGGAATCGGGATTTTACGATGGTTTAACTTTCCACCGTGTTATTCCTGATTTTGTAATTCAAGGCGGCTGCCCCGATGGAACAGGAGCAGGAGGTCCGGGATACACTATCGACTGTGAGCTTACCGGCGACAACCAATATCACGATCGCGGCGTTTTATCTATGGCGCACGCAGGAAGAAACACCGGAGGTTCGCAATTCTTTATCTGCCATAACCGTAGCAATACACAGCATTTAGACCGTAACCACACCTGCTTTGGCAAAGTGGTTGAGGGAGTTGAGGTAATCGATGACATTCGGGCAGGAGATAAAATAAATAAAATTGTAATTGTAAAATAATAGCTATATGAATTTTGAAATTAGCGGCAAAATTATCGTAAAAGACGATACCCAGCAAATCAGTGACAGATTTAAAAAACGCGAGTTTGTGATTGAGGTTGAAAATGAAAGAAACTCTGATTGGAACGATTTTATTAAGTTTCAATTAACTCAGGACAGATGCGATTTATTGGAGAGCTACAACCTTAACGATGAAGTAAAAGTATCGTTTAACATTCGTGGTCGTAAGTGGGAAAAAGATGGAAAAGTAAATTATTTCTCTAACTTAGAAGCGTGGAGAATAGAAAATAATCAACCGGTAAATATGCCTCCGGAGATGCCTGAATTTTCAGCTGATGATATGCCTCCGGCTCCTGAAGCTGATGATCTTCCATTCTAAAAAATACAAAAGAATAAAAAAAAGACCTTCCGGAAAATATTTACTGTAAGGTCTTTTTTTTTGATGTTTTTATTGCTCTTTCGATTAACAATTGGAAAAGAGTAATGTCTACCGATTTTCAATGTTTTTATTTTCGTTCTTTCGATAGGTTAAATCCTAATCTTATACCCATTAAAGGATAAAATTTAGTAGATTCTTTTGTTTCAAAAAAAAGAGAGGGCGAAAAATGAAAATTAAAATAAAATCTGCCATAAGCACGTTGCATACCCCATGTTGGACCTAGGGTAAAAATAAACCTATCGGTTTTACCTATTTCAGAAATATCTTTATTAGGAACAGCAAGCAAAGTCAAACCATAATAGTTGCCTGAATTAAAACGTATCCTTCTTTTCTTTTTGATACGCTTTGCTCTATTATAATATCTCCGACCTTGCGTAACCAAATAAGAAGAGAGTTTAAATTCTGTTTTACTTCCACCGGTGTTCTAAATATCTGTTTTTAAAAAGAGAGTAACGCAGTATTTGTTTTTTTGCAGAGACTATACAACAAGGTATATTTGAGAGAATATCAAAGCGTATAATAACAGCTCATTGAATATATGTTTTGTTTGAAACTTATATGCAGTTATTAGGTAACATACAGATGTAAAAACCCATAAATAAACAAGCAGAGAATCTTTACCGTATACATTTTCAATTTGGAATAAACTTATAACACCCAATAGTAATCCAAATACGTTCAAAATAATAAAAACTTTGCTGTAATAAATTAGACTGGTAACTTTGCTTGGACTCATTTTATATATTTTTTTATAAAACACTTCTGTTTTTATCGTTATTGAACTTTTTTGTGCAGCACATTTATTTGTTAACAGATGCAAAAATAAAAAAAAATAATAAAATGCAGGTAACGTCTTTATATCTACACAAAAATCTGAATTCCTTATATCATTTATAGGAATGAGTTGAATTCAGATGGTAGATGGTATTATATGTTTTCATGATAATCATTCTATAATTTTAATCAACAACCAATAATTAACATTTTTTAATGAATGAATATTTTTTTATTAATTTAAAAATGTGCTATTTTGCATTATGAATAAATATTCATTTATGGTGTTACTATGGCAAGAATAGCAGACGAAAAAAAGTTAGAGGCAATAAAAACAGCAGCACGGAATATTGTTGTAATGGAGGGAATTTCCAGTGCATCTATATCGCGAATAGCAGCTAAAGCAGGGGTTTCAGCAGGCTATCTATACCGATATTATTCTGGAAAACGAGAACTGTTAGAAGCTTTGTTTGAAGAATCGTTAGGGGTAATACAAAGTTTATTATCAACCTATGCAGCCAACAAATCAACCATAAAAGAGATGGTTACAGCTTTTACCACCAGAATATTCGAGGTGGCGGCAACCGATATTGAGGCGGTTAGTTTTCAGCATCGGTTACTTTCTGATTATTCGTTTGAAATTCCCCAAAAAACACTGCAGGAAATGCGAAAACTATTCAAAAGCATTGTAAAATGGGGGCACGAAACAAAAGAGATTAATCCCCGAATTACTGCAGAACATTTTTATGTGATTGCAATAGGCGGATTATTGGAATTTATTAACATCAGAACAAGAGGATTATTTATAACAGATCAATTCACACAAGAAGATGTCGACAGGCAGATTGCATTTATATTAAAAGCATTAAAATAATGTGCAAAAGCAATAATGTAAAAACAGCGAACACACTGTCTAATTAGTTGGACGTTGGAATAATTAAGGGCTAAAGGCTAATAGCTAAAAAAATAAACATATGAAGAAAATAACAATAACACTACTGCTATTACTTTTTGCAACAGGAATTTTTGCTCAAGCGGTATCGTACTCCGAGGCAAAATTCATGATGCAAAAAAACAGTAAAAAGTTAAAGGCTTTCGAGCAGCAGAAAAAAGTAGCAGAAATATCCCGAAAGGGAACATTGCATTATCGTTTGCCCAAATTTATGGTTACCGGAAAATTTTTACACCTTAATGATGAAATAGGAGTAAATTTAAACGACAAACGTAATATGGCTGCAAAATTGTTACGCCTGCCCAAACCTCAAATGCTGGGGGATTGGAATTTTGTACTGCAGGAACAAAATTTTGGTTCGGTCGATTTGAATCTGGCGTATCCTATCTATACCGGCGGATTGATAAATGCCGGTGTAAAAGCCACCAAATTAAAAGCAGATATTAAAGACAAAGAGGTGGAGGCAAAAGAAAATGCACTGCTTACCGAATTGGCAAACCGATATTTTCAGCTGCAGCTGGCGACCAAAGCTGTTACTGTAAGAAAACAGGCTTTAGAAGTTACTAAACAACACTACTATAATGCGCAAAAAATGGCCGAAAACGGAATGATTGCCGAAGTGGAAAGATTACAGGCTCAGGCTGCTGTTGCCAATGCGGAACGTGAATTTAAAGCTGCAAAGAAAGATAAAATATTGGCCCGCACAGCATTAGCAGGAACATTGGGTATTGACGATTTCTCGCAGGAGTTAAAATCGAATCTGTTTTTATCCTCTCAACTGCAATCTGTTGATTATTACAAATCTGAAGCGGTAAAAAACTATCCCGATTTAACCAAACTCTATCTAACCGAACAATTAACTGAGCAGAATATCAAGGCAAAACGCTCAGCTTATTTTCCTAAGGTGGCATTGTTGGGACAGAAGCATTTATTCACTAAAGATTTTCCGCTGCAGGACAAATACGATTGGTTTGTGGGTGTAGGGGTCAGTTTTAATCTTTTCGATGGTTTTAAACGCCGCCACGATTTGCACAAAGCAAAAGCCATGAATCAAAGCGTAAAATACTATAAAGAGCAGGCTGTTCAGGATATTCAGATATTGGTACAGAAACATTATCAGGAATTGATGAAACAGCAGGAAATGGTGGAGAGTTTAAATAAAGATTTAAAATTTGCCGAAGAGCTGCTGAATGCACGTCAAAAAGCGTTTAAGCAAGGGTTAACCAATTCCACCGAGGTGATAGATGCTTCGCTTTATCGTTCGGCAATTCAGCTTAAAAAATTAAAGGCAATGTACGATTATGATATTTGTTTGGCTTCGCTGCTGGAGGCTTGCGGACAAAGCGATCAACTGGAAATGTATATGAAATAATAGGATAATGTAACAATACGATAATATACAAATGTGATAATTAATCGTTTTCCAAAATAGTTTAAAATAATAAAAGAATTTTTCGGTCTTCCGTCTTAAAAAAAACATATAGAAATGAAAAAGAATTTAATTTTTGCAATAGTACTAATAGCCATTGTGGTTGGCTTTTCGGTTTACTTTATGGTGCGTCCGCAGGTATATTATCTGCAGGGACAAGTTGAAGCATCACAGACAATTGTAGCTCCTTTAGTTCCGGGCAGAGTTGCCGAATTCTACGTGGAAGAGGGCGATACCATAAAAAAAGGTGACTTAATTGTAATGATCGAGACTCCTATTATCGATGCCAAAATGATACAGGCACAAGCTGCCCGCGATGCTGCTCAATCGCAGCTGCAAAAAGCCAATGCAGGTGCAAGAGTGCAAAAAATACAGGCTGCCTACAACCAATGGCAGATGGCTAAAGCTGCCGCATCATTAGCAGAAAAAACCTATAAAAGAGTCGATAATCTGTACAAAGAAAAAGTGGTTGCCGAGCAGAAATTAGACGAGGCTTACGCACAATTTACCGCACGTAAAGAGCAAGCCGATGCAGCAAAAGCCGTTTATGAGATGGCAAAACAAGGTGCTCGGGAAGAGGATAAAAAAGCGGCTGCGGCATTGGTAAAACAAGCAAGTGGAGTGGTAGAAGAAGTTGGTGTTTACAAAAAAGAGGCTAAAGTATATGCCCCAAACAATGGCGTAGTACAAGAATTAATATTGGAACGCGGCGAAGTATCAGGAGCAGGAACTCCTTTGGCTACCATTGTCGATTTGTCGGACATGTGGATGATTATTAATGTGCGCGAAGATAAATTAAGCCATTTTTCTGTTGGTAAAACTTTTAAAGGTATTGTGCCGGCATTAGGCGATAAAACTATTGAATGGAAAGTGAAAAATATTGCTGTTATGGGCGATTTTGCTACCTGGACAGCCACTCGTGCATCGGGTGATTTCGATAAAAAAACCTTTAAAGTAAAAGCCTATCCGGTAAAACCGATAAAAGGTCTGCGTCCGGGAATGAGTGTTTTGGTAAAAGAATAAAATAATTTAATTGCATCGGACTTCAAATTTCCGTCTTCCGTCTTCGGACTTCGGTCTTAAAAATACCAGTCATGCCTAACGGATTTTTAAAAGTATTTATCTACGAAATAAAGAAGCTGTTCAACAACCGACGATTGATGTTTTGGGTGTTTGGAATGCCCCTTTTCATCTTTCTGTTTTGGGGCAGTATGTTTCAAACTGGAGTCCCCCGTAACTTATCGGTGGCGGCTATCGATAATGATAATAGTATCTTGTCACGAGAGTTACTGCGTAGTATCGATGCCACTTCTTGTATTCATATCAATTCTCATCCTCTTAATTTGCGTGAAGCAGAAGCTCAATTGCAAAAATGTGAGACCTATGCTGTTGTGGTTATCCCCCATAATTTCGAAAAGGATATTTATAAAGGCATTGTTCCCGATGTAATTTGTTATGCGAACAGTGAATATTTTTTGCCGGCAGCATTAATTCAGCGTGACTTTGCTACTGCAGTGGCAACTTTTTCGGCAGGTATAGGTATAAAAAAACGAATGTTTAAGGGGCAAAGCAAATTGCAAGCGTATAATTCTGTAGTTCCCATCAGTACCGATGCACACGTTTTGTACAATCCTTATGCAAGTTACAGCTATTATCTTAATCTGGCATTGTTTCCCATGCTTTTTCAAATGATAGTTATGGTGGTATCCATATATGTTTTGGGTTTAATGATGAAACGCCATACTGCATTAAAAGTATACGAAATGAGCGGTAAAAACACATGGATTGTTCTATTCGGAAAATTGATGCCTTACTCATTATTATTTGTGGGCATGGGCTGGGTAATGAATATGTTTCTTTTTAAATATATTGGCATTCCTACCAATGCCAATATGTTGCAGCTGATGATTATTACCTCTTTATTGATATTTGCAAATCAGGCTATCGCCATATTCTGTGTTGCTTTTTTCGGAAGTTTACGATTGGCATTAACTTTAGGCGGAGGGTTTGCCGCAGTGGCATTTTCTTTTTCGGGATACACCTTTCCTACTGCCGCTTTCCCTGAAGTGGTAAAGTGGATTGCCAATGTATTTCCATACACTCCTTTTCTTAAATGTTATATCAACACTGCCATTCGCGGGTTTGATTTTGCTTATTCGGCAGGTTATTATTGGCAGATGTTAGCATATATCTTATTTGGAATATTGGCTGTGCCTAAAATAAAAAAAGTAATTCTTCAAAACGGATTTCTACATGATAATTAAAAGATTAGCAACGGAGTGCACCACCTTTTTCAGGGTGTGGCGAGATGAATATAAAGCCATATTCGGCGACTCGGCAGTGTGGGTTACTTTTTTTATCACCACACTTGCAGTAGCTTTTGCATACGGTTATGTCTACTCCAAGCAGGTATTGCGCAATATCCCCATTGCCCTGGTCGATAACTGTCAATCTCCCGAAAGCAGAAATTTGACCCGAATGCTTGATGCATCGCCGCAGATTAATATTCGTCCGGGAGTAGCCAACTTTACCGAAGCGCAAAAGTTGTTTAACAAACAGAAAGTCTGTGGTGTTGTTATGATACCGCACGATTTCTCTAAAAAGGTATTAAGTCGGCAGCATACTTCTGTTTCTTTTTATTGCGATGCTTCCTACTTATTAACCTATCGACAAACATTAACAGCTGCCAAACAGGTTTTATCCTATATGAATGCCGGAATTCAAATTAAAACCTTAACCGCACAAGGTGCTAATCCTGCACACGCCAAAAACAGTGCTGTGCCCATACATCAGGTAAATGCACGTATCTATAATCCCGCTACCGGATACGGTACTTTTATTATGCCTTCGGTTTTTATAATTATTATACAATCGTTACTGCTTACAGGAATAGGTATTCTGGGTGGAACCATGCGTAAACAGCATACCCTTTTTTATTTCCGTAAGTTTGAGGTACCTGCTTTGGTTTTGGGTAAAGCAGCAGCTTACAGTACCGTCGGATTTTTCCTATTCTTTGTGATGTTAGGATTTATTTATCCGCTTTACTCTTTTCCTCAGCGGGGAGCACTTATTGACTTAGGCATATTTTTTACCCCTTTTATTCTTGCTGTAGGATTAATGGGATTAACGTTTAATCTCTTTTTCCGACATCGCGAAGATGCTATTATGTCTATTCTTTTTCTATCCATTCCATCGCTAATGGTAACCGGCGTATCGTGGCCTATACACGAAGTGCCAACTCTAATTCATTACATTTCGTTTCTACTGCCATCAACCTGCGGAATAGAAGGTTTTGTCAACATCAATCAGGGAGGAGCTCATCTTTGGGAAATGAAACCTCTATGGATGAAAATGTGGGGATTATGTGGTTTTTACTTAATTACAGCAATTGTTGTTACCCGCATATTAATTCATCAGGAAAGAAAATCACTAAGTAAAGAAAATGCCAATTAATAATTCTTCGTTTTTTTATTAGTCAATTAGCGTATAACTATAAAAAACCTCACAGAATATGTGAGGTTTAAATGCTTTTTATTAAAATACAACTAAGCTTTTGTTTTGTTGTAACGCTTATAATTTTGATTTTTATGCTTATTGGTATTGTTTTTTCGTTTACGATACTCGGTGTTTCGATTTTCGTAAATAACAAATCCCTCGGGAATAGTTATTTTACCCTTCGATATTTTAACAATATCCTTTAAAACTTGTTGATCAACCGAATTATCATTATTCCATCGCAATAATGATTTTTTCATGTGGTTAGCAATTAGCATAATTAATGCCTGCTGCTCTTTCTCATCTTCTATATCAATGGCTTGTTCAATTAACTTTTCAATTATTCTACCATACTGACGGAAACGAAAACGCTCTAAATTATAGGCTATAGGCTCAGGCTTTTCATTTAGTTTCTCTAATGTTGGTAAAGGATAAGGCGAATCAATATCTAGTTTAAAATCGGACATAATCGCCAAATGATCCCAAAGTTTATGACGAAAATCGGGAACATCACGTAAGTGTGTATACATATTTCCCATTAAATCAATAATTGCTTGTGCAGCTTTGTTTCGTTCTTCTTTATCCTCAATGGTAATTGCGTAATCTACCATTTTCTGAATATTTCGACCATATTCAGGTAAAACAAGGTGTTTCCTGTTCGAGTTATAATCCATCTATTTTTTGTTATTTCTATGGCAATCGATTTTTCAGAAGTGTTATTATCTGTCTTGTTTTCAGTAAATCGATTGTTTTCAATTTTATTTATTATGGAGTTTTATTCGGTACAACAAGTTGTTGTTAAGTAGCTTTCAATATTGGAATATATACTCCGTTTTTCTATCGCCACAAATATAAGTTAATTATTACTATTTCACAAATGGAAGCTCAATTTGTAAGGGCAAATGTGCAAAATTTACGATATAACTAGATTTTTATTTGTAAACGGTTAAATTATTCAGGTTATATTACGCTCGCAACAGGAGGAATTGGTTTATAGCTACAAGCTAACGTTTAGCATATGATTACATTAATCACGAAATATACATTAGAGAATTTATTACATAAATTCGGATTAAAAATTGAACACAAAGGAAGTAATGTGTTTTTACTTTTAGGGTTCTATCTTCAAATTCATCCGATTGCCAATTGAAATAGATTATCTATATTTGTGAAAACTGTAAAATGGAAAGTATGTTTAATTTTGATGATATTAATTTAGACCGAATTGTAGTGCATAATGTTGGTAATAAAACCAATGATGAAGATTTAAAATTGTCGAAAAATGAAATTGTTATTGAAGACGAAGAAGTAAGAAATGTATTACTGCAATATTTTTTATCGGCTTTTAATAAGGAGGAGTTCTATAATTTCACCGATGAAAATAATGAGTTGCTTAATAATGCGATGTATAATTATGTATCTGATATTTTTGAGGAAACAAACCATTTTTACGACCAATCGATAAATATTGCGGTACATCTGTATGAAAAATCGAACCATCCTAATATTAAAGGCGGGGAGTTTTATTTGGTTTATTTTTCAAGTTGTATTGTAGATGGAGAAAGTTGCGATGCTCTGGGAATTTTTAAATCTGAAAATAAAGACACTTTCTTAAAAGTTTATCAACGACAAGAAAATTTTGAATTGGGCTGTGAAAGCGGTATTAATATCAAAAAATTGGATAAAGGCTGCTTAATTTTTAACACAGAGAAAGAACAGGGGTATAAAATTTGTATTGTAGATAAAACCAATAAAGGGAATGAGGCTCTTTACTGGAAACAAGATTTCTTAGGCTTAAAATTACGAGAAGATAATTTTTACCATACGCTAACCTATTTGGATATGTGTAAAAACTTTATCAAAGACTCCTACAACGATGAACAGGAAGTACCCAAAGCCGACCAAATTGATTGGTTGAATAAATCCATTAACTTTTTTAAAAAACAAAAACAGTTTGACGAGGAAGAATTTAAACAAGAGGTGATAGATAATGAACCGACACTGGAAGCTTTTAACGATTATAAAGAATATTATCAGCAACTGAAAGAAATCAATATCGAACCGAAATTTGATATCAGCAACGATGCGGTAAAGGGAGAACAACGCTATTTTAAACATGTATTAAAATTAGATAAAAATTTTCATGTGTATATTCATGGAAAACGAAAATTTTTAGAAAAAGGCTACGACACAGCTCGTGATTTGAATTATTATAAGTTATTTTTTAAAGAAGAAAATTAAAAAGAAAATCGTAAATATTACAATATAGCGTGTTTATACGTTAAGCCCGATTTATACATTAGAAAATCTATTACACACTAAATAGTGCTATTTAGTGTTTGAAAGAATACTTTAAATGCAGCACATATTCCCCATACTGATATTTTTAATGATACAGGTGGCTGCAATAGCTCAACCAGTATTAGATGGAAGTGGTAAAATTCCAAGGGGAGATATTCGGGTGTTGTTCTATAATGTTGAAAACTGTTTCGATTGTTTTGATGACAGCACCAAATTAGATAATGAATTTCTTCCGCAAGGTGTAAGACATTGGACTTGGGAAAAATATAAGCAGAAAACACAGAAAATTACAAAAGTTATTCTTGCTGCAGGAGGTTGGGAATTTCCTGATATTATTGGTTTATGCGAAATAGAAAATCATTTTGTTTTAAAAGGAATTTTTAAAAATCCGTACTTACAGAAAATCGGTTATCAAATTATTCATAGAGAATCTCCCGACCGAAGAGGTATTGATGTAGCATTTATTTATCAACCCGAAGTTTTTACTCCAATTGACACCAACTTTCTACAACTGATATATAAAGGCGAAAAACAATCTAACACAAGAGAAATTTTGTATGTAAAAGGACGATTACATACCTCCGATGTGTTTCATATTTTTGTAAATCATTGGCCGTCACGTTGGGAAGGACAAATAGAATCAGAACATAAACGTATTACTGCTGCCAAGTTGCTGCACAGCCAAATCGATTCTATTTTTAAAACTGATAGTTCTGCCAATATTCTGTTGATGGGCGATTTTAACGATTATCCCGCAAACAAGTCCATTGCATCGGTCTTAAAGGCAAAAAGCAGCAATGAGAAAGTAAAAAACAGCAGCCTCTATAACTTGGCTATTCCTTTAAACGAATTAAACCATATTGGCAGCTATAAATATCAAGATAAATGGGGTATGTTAGACCAATTTATGGTTTCAGGAAGCCTGCTGAATAAAACAGCTGTTTTATACACCTCATCTAAGGATATGCATTTGTTTGCTCCGTCTTTTTTATTAGAAAACGATAAAGCTTATTACGGACAGAAGCCTTTTAGAACTTTTACCGGGTATAAATATAACGGCGGATTTAGCGACCATCTGCCCATTGTGATTGATTTCTGGAGGAAATAAAAAAGGCTCCACCTACTAAGTATCACAGGTAAAAAAACTGCGGGACTCATTTAAAAGTATCTCTACAACAATAATTAACGTAATTTTGTTTGCAATTATGCCCCTTATACACTAAATCCAACAAACTTATTAATTGTTACTTCAACCTTTATACCCTTTCATCTTTTTTCGTTCCTTATCGAAAGAAATATTGGGCTGCATCTGCTCTAAAGCATCCATTTTATACAGGGTTTGTGCCAAAAACTTCTGATGTGCCGCCGTTTCGGGATTAAAAGGGCGGTGTTCCGAAGCACGAATCAACTGCTGTACCTGTTTTTGTGTTGTTGCAGTCTGCTTATCGAAATAGGTCGCCATAAATCTTTCCCAAATATAATTCACCGCAGCATCGCCGATATGCAGCATATCTTCGCTGTAAAAACGATAATCGCGCAATTCGTCCATTACCAGTTCATAGGAAGGGAAATAGGTTACCTGCTCGAACAGTTCAACCAGCTGATTTACCGCCAGCAGCAGTGTTGCTTTGCTCAGCTGATTTCCGTGAGCCGTATCTTTCCAATGCCTTACGGGACTAACGGTAAAAACAATCTTTAAATTGGGATTAAACAACGCCAAATCTACAATCAGTTCTTTGTATCGGGAAACAATTTCGTCCACTTCTAACCGATAGCGGTTAAAATTATTTGCCGGCTGTTTATGACAGTTACTTACCACTTCGCCCGAATCTATTAATTCATAAACCCATGCTGTACCAAAGGTGATAAACAAATAATCGGCAGAAGATAAATCGAGCGACGCAGCTTGTGTTTCCGTATTTATCTGGTGTAAACACGTATCAGCATCGGTATTGGAAAAACTGCTGTGATGTGCATAGCTGAAATACAAATCGTTAGAGAAATTTAAATCGTTATGCGTAAATTTTTTGTTGTCCATTAGTATCTGCAGACTGTTAGCAACGCTAAAAGGATTATAAATTACCCCAAACGGATTAAGGGTAGCATTAAACTTATTGTTATACAGCATTGCCCCTATTCGCTCTACAAAACACGACCCCAGCAACATAATTTTATTGTTGTAGGTAATTGGATTTTTCGCTACAGGAATATCTACGATAGTTCGGAAATTCATTTTATTATTTATTTATCTGTTCTGCCGAATCGTTAGTATCGATTACACCCTAATATAGAACTTTGTCATGAGCCGTAAAACTACCATAAAATAAAAATTTTCGAGACAAAAATCAGCATGGCTGTGTTGAGTTAAAAAAAGTAAGAGAAACACTTTATACTGAAGTAGTTTTACGGCTTAATAGATTTTCTAATGCATATTCCGGATTAAATTAATCCGCCACCCAAAAAAAGACGCACCAAAGCGATAATAATTACCACAATGTTAAGGGTACGTCCGGAACTTTCACTGCTGAAAGCTCCAAAAATCAAACCTAAAATTCCTAAAAGCAAGGCAATCCAGCTCCCTAGAGCGCCTAAAAAAGGAAATATTAAAAATACAATTAAAATTATCAATCCGATAATTCCTACTATTTTAGAAAGTACATTCATCATACAAGTGTTTAATTAAATTCCGGTATATTGTTTTTTATTCTTAACAAGATTGTTATACAAACATAAAATATTGAGTCCCTTTTTTAAAACTTCTTTCAAATGTACATTTAAATGCTTAAATAACAATCTAAAAATTAAAAGTCTTTTAGAATTTGTTCTGTTGTAATAATTTTCGTTAGCAGTCTTTTTATTTCTTGATCATTATAATTTGCATTTAACGACTCAATTTTTTCTATTAAATCATATACTTCTTTCTCCTCTTCAACAATCAAAAAACTTATATCTTCAGGAGTAAACTCTAATTTATAGCACTCTCCTATTTTTTTATTGTGTTTTCGTCTATATTCTTCTTTCAAATAGTATTGTTTTTCTAAATGCATCAAAACATCTGAATCTGGCGAAATATCAGGAATCCACCTCCATTCACGTTCATCGTAAAATCTTGTCTCTTTAGATTCTCCATAATATGGTTTCGTAAGCATTATGAAATCATTAAATATTTTCTTTAGTTCGTTATCTTTGTCGTTCCCTTCATCGTACCCTTCTTTTAAATATTTTTTAGACCAATTTATTATACTTTCAATATTTTTAGACGTTCTTGCTCTTTTATCACTATAAATTACAGGAGTTAGTCCTTTTTTAAAACCCCATTCTTTTTTCAATCCAATACCATATCCTCCATATTCTTTAATATGCTTTTTTATTTTAGATAATGGAATATCACAAAAACATACCATTGGATAAGCCATTTCTAAATTATTAATTAGAGAATTACTCAAATAATCCAATTGTTCAAGACAATATCTTGGTTTAAAAGAATATTCTAATATCCCCTCTAAATTCTCTCTTGAATTTGTAAAATGGAAAAAAGTATTTGAACTTAAATTTTCGGACATTTCTCGTATTATTTTTTTGTATAAATTAGACTGTAATTGTAATTTAACTTACTTTCTTATCCCCACCCAAATCCATTGAAAATCGAATTTTCCTTTTTGTTTGGTTTGAAAACGCAGGGTATAAAATCCTTTTTGTTTAAAGTGAAACTCCCCTACTCTTTGGGAAACATATTTGGGAATATGCCAATCGCTGTTGGGTTCGCCAACGGTCTGCCCCGTTATTTTAGGCATAAAAGTTAAAGTCTTTTTTCCGCAAGAAACAGTTGCCGGCACAGGTTTATCGGAAGCCCCGCAATGGTACGATAAATCGATATTCGCCGCACAAGGTTTTTCCACATAAATCTGCCACTCTAAAATCTGCGGTTGTTCTACTGTGATATGTTCGGGTATGGATCCGTATTTTTGTTTCTTTTTAAGCTGTACTTTCGGCTTAGCAGTTTGGCAGTTACTTCCATTTAAAGCATATCCGTCAGAGCTGTTTACCGCTGTAAAATCACTTTTACACTTAGGGTAGTTGTCGTATTCCAACACAATAACCGACACATAAGGATTGGGAGCCTCCTCCGGCAGCTGAATAGCGGTTAAAATATCTTGGTGACGAAATTGCAACGGTTTTTGCTCTGCATCGCTTAAAACCCAGGCTTTTTGCGGAGGCTCAACAATACCGCTTACTTTTAAAACAGGTCGAATATTCCAATTGTAAACATGCAGATACAGACGAGTTTTTCCATCAGGGAAAGTCTTGCAGGTTATTTTTCCCCAGTCGTTAAACGAGCGGGGCAGATCGTAAGCCGATGCACCATAAACAGCCTCGCCATTCGCCTTTAACCAACTGCCCATTTGTTGCAAACGTTGTGCAATCTCGAAAGGAATATCTCCATTGGCACGAGGTCCTATGTTTAGCACCATGTTGCCGTTTAAACTCACATTGTTGATTAAGTTGTGCAATAGTGTGGTAGTCGATTTCCATTGTTTTTCGTAAGCCGAAAATCCCCACGAATGGGCAACCGTTGCCGGCGACTGCCAAGGAAATTCCTCTTTTTCTGCTCCAAGCTGATTGTCGTTTAAGGTCTTAAAATCAATATCGGGATCTTCCTGTAACGACAAACCTAATCGGGAATTAATTAAGCAATTGGGCTGTAATTGGCGTATGGTATTCTTTAATTGCATTAACTGTTCTTTCGAAACAATCGACTGGGTATGAGGAATCCACATATCGAACCACAACATAGCAATATCGCCATAATTGGTTAATAGTTCCTTTATCTGCGGTATTACCTTATTTTGCCAGTAG
>PDWJ01001586.1_pt1 | contig 27519 bp, 30 predicted proteins | sample 1430881 | NCBI WGS metagenome assembly PDWJ01 (sample SAMN01162460, study PRJNA174530) | Oral metagenome, whole genome shotgun sequencing project. | biome: Marine environment; feature: Marine mammal; material: Swab sample of the gingival sulcus; isolation source: swab sample of gingival sulcus...
CACTTTTATCAAACTCTTCATTCAATTTTTCAACAGCTACAGTCGATGGCGCATCACTCGGTAGATATGTATACATATCATAGTTTACATCCACTGTAAGCCATAAAATGGCACATATAACAGTTGCTACTAAAAAGACTATTAATACTAGCCATTTATGATCCAATAATTTACCAACTAACTTTTCCAAATATAATTCCTTTCTGTATATAATTATAACCTATAATAATCATAAATGTATCGTTTTTTAAAAAAAATTTATCTTATTTTTAAGTGAATTATAATCGCTCTTCCACCCCTATCAGCAAAATACATATATATCCTTGTCTTCAGCTTAAGTTTATGCTTTATTTCATCCACTGCTCCTTTAAAAAACGGATAAACATCAATTAGTTTTATATCTAAATCTTTGGCAAATTGTTTGGGGTCATTCACGAAAAAATACATCATCGCGCTCGTATTTCCAGTCCTTTGAACATATCTGTTTGCAAACTTAAGACCCTTCTCATTTGTCGCATCAAACATAAGCTCTAAATCATTTTGAAATGTCTTTTTCAAGTCACCTATAAGTCTTTCTATTCTGTCTCTTTTAAAATACTGAAAAACTCCATTTACAATAACAATAGTTGGTAGACTCTTATCTATACTATCAGACCACTTCATATCAAACATATCACAAGCTATTAAAGTATCATTTTCTGATGAGCCGATAAGCTCTGTTCTAGCCTTTATCACATTTTCTAGGTCTACTTCATAGAAATTATTTACTTTGTCATCAAGTCTACTATAAGCAGTCTCAAAACCTGCTCCTAAAAAGATAACATTTGACTTTTCATATCTGCTTAAGAATTTCTTTATCTCTCTATCAGTCCTATAATATCTAGCCACAGATGCAAGCATTGTGTATTCATCTGACTTCTCCTCAATATAGCTATCTATCTTACCATCAAACTCCATTGCCTTACTATCATAAAAAAGCTCTGGAAAACGCTTTGATACATAAATCCTTGCAGTAAGTGGAATAAATAATGTATCTTCAACTCCCTTGTATATACTCATTTATTTCTCCTCTCCAATAAATTTAAAAACATTTCATTAACTAAAGTATCGTCTACATAATTATCAAACTCTTTTGATAAAATGAATTTCCCCATAATAAGGGTATTCATAATTGTTACTATACCTAGAATCGTATTGATATCCACCATATCTGCATATTCTATATTCTTGATACCATAGTCCATTATATCCTCATAAACCTTCTCTAAATTACTATCAAATGTCTTCTCATAGAGAAAAATTGCATATAGTTTAGCATATTTACCATTTGCCTCATCAGCAAAGAACAAGGCAGTAATAGCTTTTGAAAACTCTTCTGATGACAGCTCCCTATTTTTCATATATTCAAGCATTATATTATTTCTTATGTGCACACCATCTTTTAGCAGATCAGTAAGAATTAAATGTTTAAATGGATAATACTTATATACGCTACCTTTACTTAAGTTAACTGAGGCGACAATGTCTTCCATAGTAGTTGCTGTGTAACCCTTTTCTATAAAAATATCAAGCGCAGCGTTCCTAATCTCAAAGCACCGTTCTTCTCTCGATTTTCTAACAAATTTAGTCATAGTATCTCCTTAATGACGTTTACGTCATTTATTATACCACTACCTCCTTTTTATGTCTAATAAAAAAGGGGTTATCCCCCTAATCTTTCTTATCAACACTTCTTGTTGCAACAATGTTTACATCAAGACCCATTGGATTTTCAATGAGTTTGTCACCAAGTTTTATAGGTGCCATAACCTCTTTGCTTTTTATGATTTTAAGCACTTCAAATATTTTGCTTTTATCTATCTCCTTATCCGTCTTGACGGGAACATTTGATATGCTAGACCCACTTATCTTAATTGTAGATGTCACTGTCCTCGTTGGATTTGTAAGCTCTTTTTTAGCATACACCTCACCCCTAGGACATTTATTGCCTGTAACAACTAAATCATCGGAAATACTAAGCTCACAGCCCCTAGGACACACAATACATACTAACTCTCTCATATCAACTCCATAAACAGATCGTCTTCTTTTACATTAACACTTACCTTTTCCATTTCAGATGGAACAATTGACATAATCTTCTTCTCAAGAATTACTTCATCTTTAGAACTTATTCTAAGCTTTACATCCTTCATACTCTTTCTAGACCTAAAGTATATGTCAACCTTTGTATTCTTTAGAAGTTTTTGAGGTAGCGCGTATAGCACGTTATCACCCGTTTCTATACTTACACTTTCCTTCTTCTCAAGCTCACCCTCTACATACTTTTTAGCGCTTCTACCCGCAATTCTAGCTTCTTCGCTAACAAAGTCAACTATGTCATGTACATGCAGTACATTACCACATGAGAAAACACCTTCAACACTTGTCTGCCTATTATTATCAACTATAGGACCTTTAGTAGTTGTGCTAATCTCAACTTTATCGCTAACTATATCATTTTCAGGTATTAGCCCAACTGATAGAAGCAGTGTATCGCATTCATAGAAGGTAACCTCCCCAGTATCTAGATTTTCTATATCAATACCTCTAACCCTGTCCTTGCCATGAACTCTTACAATCTTATGGTGTAGTAACAGTGGTATATCGTAGTCATTTAGACACTGTGCAATATTTCTTTTAAGCCCAGATGACTCGCTGTTTATCTCAACAACCGCCTTTACTTCTATTCCTTCAAAGGTTAGACGCCTTGCCATTATAAGGCCGATATCACCAGAACCGTATATTATAGCCTTTGCGCCTACTTTTCTGTTCTGAATATTTATCAGCTTCTGAGCTGAACCAGCCATGTAAACACCTGCTGGTCTGTAGCCCATAAGGTTAATTGCACCACCTGTTCTCTCTCTACATCCCATTGCATAAATTATGCTCTTTGCCTTTATATGATGCACGCCTCTTGAGTTTATTGCAGTTACTTCCTTATCATTAGTAACAGATATTACCATGGTACTTGTCATTATGTCTAAATCGAGCTCTTTAACCTGATCAATAAACCTTTCAGCATACTCTGGCCCTGTAAGTTCTTCTTTAAACTCATGCAAACCAAAGCCATTGTGAATGCACTGATTTAATATCCCACCAAGTGACTCATTTCTCTCAATAAGCAGCACATCAATTTTACCATCGGCGCAGGCAGTTGCAGCTGCAAGGCCTGCAGGGCCACCGCCTATTATAACTATATCTTTTTCAATCATTTTAGCACCATCCAAGAGTCTGGTCTATCCTTCATTACTTCACTCGCATCTATTCCAAGTTCTTCAATAAGAATCTCTACTATTTCAGGTTCACAGAAACCGCCCTGACATCTTCCCATTCCACTTCTAACAAGTCTCTTTATTCCAGATACTGTTCTCGCTCCAGCAACTGTTCTAATCGCATCAAGTATCTCAGCCTTTGTTACAAGCTCGCACCTGCATATTACTTTTCCATAGTCTGGATTTTTCTTTATAAGCTTATCCTGTTCATCACTATCCAGCTCTGAAAAATCAACTATAGATGGCCTTCCTGTCTTGTAATCAGCTTTTTTAATTAGCTTTTCTTTTTTATCAAGTATCATAGCAACATACTCTGCAATCGCAGGGCTGGATGCAAGTCCTGGTGAATCTATTCCACCAACTTCTATAAAGTTATCATATCCCTCTTTTTCATATATGTGAAAATCTCTTTCCTTGGTTGACGCTCTTACCCCGCTGAAAAGCCTTATACTCTTTTGAAATGATATGCCTTCAACCATTTGCTTACCAAGCCTATCTACCTCCGCGAGTGCCTCAACATTTGTTGACGTATCCTCTCTATCACAAAACGTCTTAGTAGGACCCATTATTAGATTTCCATGTACTGTTGGAGTAACAAGCACTCCCTTAGTTCCATTAGCTGGCGACTTAAAAATGACTGAGTGCACTTTGTCAAATTCACTCTTGTCAAATATATGGTATTCACCCTTGTGAGGTAGAATTTCATAACTAGCTTCACCCATCATGCCTGATATTTTATCAGAGTAAAGTCCAGCGCAGTTTATAACATATCTCGTTTTATACTCACCTTTTTTTGTCTTTACTATGTAATAGCTGTCTTCTTTTTCAATTCCGATGACTTCTTCATCTCTTTTAAAGTCCACTCCATTAATAACAGCATTTTGAACACATGCATGTGTTGTAATAAATGGACAGACTATCGCTGCATCCTTGGCATAAAGCGCTCCTTTTACAGTACTACCTATATTTGGCTCTAGCTTTTTTACTTCATCAAAGGATAGTATCTCCATATTTTTAACGCCGCTCTTAATACCATTTTCTTTAAGCTTTTTTATTGTCTCTAACTCATCGTCATTAAACGCAAGTACAAACGAACCACATTTGTTATATGGTATATCAAGCTCCTCTGCAAGCGACTCAAAGAGCTCTGACCCTCTTACATTTAGCTTTGCCTTAAGAGTTCCAGGAGTTGCGTCGTAGCCCGCATGTACAATAGCCGAATTTGCCTTGGTAGTCTCAGCACCAACTTCAATGTTTTTTTCTATGAGAATTATATCAAGTTTATACTTTGATAGTTCTCTAGCTACATTGCTACCAACTATTCCTGCTCCAATAATAATTACGTCTTTCACTTACTTCTCCGAATCAAATTTATATACACCAGAAATATCATCTATTGCTATAGGCAGATTAGAGTTATACATAGTTATTGGTACAAATTTAAATCTGCTAATTCTGTGCATCCTATCTATCTTTTCCTTAACTTCCTTATCTTCTATAACGCCTTCTCTTATATATGTATTTAGCGTCTCATAGCTAAAGCCAATTACTTCTTCATCAGTTTTTCCAGTAAGACCATCTGCTGGTGGCTTTATTACAAATTTCTCTTCAAGGCCAAGGCTAAGCCCTAGCTGAATTACCTCATCTGTAGTAAATGTTGCAAGAGGACTAAACGCACCTGTTGTGTCCCCATATATAGTTGCATAACCAATCCAGTCCTCGCTTAGGTTACTCGTGTTTATTACAAGCGAACCTGGAATTGACTGTGATATGGCGTATAGCATTGTCATTCTTATCCTCGGTGGCATATTTAATATTGTCTGTCTAGATACACTGTCTAAGAAAGAGAGTGACTCTTTAAAACTACCAGTGATTTTATCAATTGATACTATTTCATATTTTATATCTAGGAATTCACATAGCGAAGTTGCATAGTTTATATCCTTTTGAACACCATCTGGCATAAGCACACCAAATACATTTTCTTTTCCCAGTGCTTCTACCATTAATGCAGCAACTGTAGATGAGTCTTTTCCACCTGAAATACCAATTACAGCTTTAGTAGCTCCAATCTTTTTCATTTCATTTCTAGTCCAGTTTACAAGATCCTTCTTAACCTCATTTATATTATCTATTTTCATATCTTCCTCCAAGCTACAATTAATATACCATATATGTTATAATCCTTGTAGGGGGTAAAATGTTTAAAATATTTAATGACGACACAAAAAGAGTACATCTCATTGGAATAGGCGGAGTTAGTATGCGCTCTATCGCCAAGATGCTACTTAAAATGGGCTACTCTGTTAGCGGCTCAGATAATAATAAAAATGAAGTAACAGAAGGTCTAAAAGACTTAGGAATAAAAATACAATACAACCATGAAGTAAATCTAATTAAAGAAGCTGATGTAATGATACATACGCTTGCTGTAACAAAAGAAAACCCTGAGGTAGCATATGCAATAGAAAATAACATTAAGACATACAGCAGAGCTAAGTTCCTCGGCCTACTTACAAGCAAGTATAAATACTCTCTAGGTATCGCAGGTACTCACGGAAAAACATCTACTACATCTATGGCAGCACTAATGCTTATGCAAAAGGATTTTGACCCAACAATATTCGTAGGAGCTCACCTAAACGAGTTAAATGGTAACTCTCACTTTGGAAACAGTGAGTACATATTAAATGAGACATGCGAGTACAAAGAGTCTTATCTGGATTTTGACCTCAATTATGTAGTACTAAATAATATAGAACTTGATCATACTGATTACTACTCTAGTGTTGATGTTGTAATAGATAGTTTTAAAAAACTTATAACAAATTTAAGGGAACCAGCTGTTGTTATAGCAAACGCAGATGATAAGAATATACTAAAAGCAATAGATGGAAAAGATAAGAATGTTTTTACATACTCAATTAATTCGAACAGCATGTACAAAGCTGAAAATATTGAGTATATAAATGGATTTGCTAAATTTGATTACACTAAAAATGGAGTGCTTATAAAAACAGTTCACTTAAGCGTACCTGGTGAGATAAATGTATACAACGCACTAGCTGCGATGACACTTATTGACACTCTAGGGCTTAGTGATGATAAAACTTTTATGGCAATTGAAAAGTATAAGGGCCTTAGCAGAAGATTTGAATACAAGGGTCAGTGCAACGGTGCACCTATATACGACGACTATGCACATCACCCTAGTGCTATTAAGTCTCTAGTTAAAATACTTAATCAAGTGTACCCTGATAAGAAAAAAATACTCGCATTTGAACCTCATACCTACTCGAGAACCAAGTCTCTATTCGATGACTTTGCGAACTCGTTTATAGGTATGGATAAGGTTTATATAACAGATATATATGCTGCTAGAGAAAAGAACATCTATAATGTAAGCTCCCAAATGCTAGTTGATGAGATAAATAAACATTCATCAAACGCTGAGTATGTCGAGAGCTATGAAAAGCTAAAAGAAATATTAAATGAAGAACTGGATGAAAACTCAGTGTTCTGTACAGTTGGCGCTGGACAGTTAGATAAGATTTCAAATAGTATAGCTAAGTAAAAGAGGTCGTATGATATTAAATAAAGTACTAGAAGGTCTTGAGTATAAGAATATAAATAATTCTAACTTAGATATTGAGATTAATGATATATACTATGACTCAAGAAAAGTAAAAGAAAATTCTATATTTGTAGCACTAAAGGGAGTGGACAGCGACGGCCATAGCTACTGTATGGCTTCTTATGACAAAGGATGCAGAGTATTCATTATAGAAAGCGAAGTAAAACTACCAAATGATGCAATAATACTTAAAACTGAAAATACAAGGGCAGCGCTATCAAAAATATCGGCAAACTTCTTTTCACATCCTGCAAAGAATATGAAGATTATCGGAATAACAGGAACTAAGGGAAAGACAACAATAAGTGGCTTCTTAAAGGTAATACTTGATAATGCTGGAATAAACACTGCTGTTATTGGAACTAATGGAATCATTTATAATGACACACATATAAAGAATCCTAATACAACACCTGAGAGTTATGAAATACATAAATATTTTAAAGATATGTATGAAAACGGTGTAGAAGTAGTGGCAATGGAAGCGTCATCACTTGGCCTTGTAACGCATAGGGTTGATGACATAGAGTTTGACATAGCCATTTATACAAACCTTGCACCAGACCATATATGTGAAAGAGAACATCCTACCTTTGAACACTATGCTTACTCTAAAAGTCTACTATTTAATAGGTGCAAAACCGCAGTAATAAATATAGATGATGCGCATTATAAGGAGATGATTAAGAATTCAAAAGCTGAAATACTAACTTACTCTATAAAAAGTAAGGCCGACTACATGGCAAAAAACATACACTACTCAAATGCTATATCTAAGCTAAACACATTCTTTACTGTTGAAAACGCAACAAGTTCTTTTAACTTTGCAACCGGCTTTCCAGGAGAGTATACAGTATACAATTCGCTAGCATGTATAGCTGCATCAAATGCACTTGGGCTTAGCTTTGATGAAATAGATAAAGGTCTTAGAGAAGCTAAAGTGCAGGGCAGAACAGAATTTATAAAGACACCAAATGGTGCAACAATAGTGCTTGACTTTGCGCATAATGCTCAGAGTTTTAATAGTCTACTTGACAGCATTGAAAAGTACGCTGAAAAAAGACTACTTTGCCTCTTTGGCGTAGCGGGCGGAAGATCTCGAGACAGACGAAAGAATCTTGGAAGGATTTCATGTGAGAGATGTGACTACACTATGGTTACCCAACATATACCAGACTTTGAAGATCCACAGGAAATAATCGATGATATACTAATTGAATTTAAAGATCATCCTGAAAAGGTGGATTCTGAACTAAACAGAGAAACCGCTATAATAAAGATGCTGGATATGCTAAAAGAAGGCGACTTGCTTTTTATAGCTGGTAAAGGTCATGATACCTACCAGATACTGAACAATAAAAAAATACCTCATAATGACAAAGAGGTAATAAAGAGATATTACGAAAATCTACCTAGGTAGATTTTCTTTTATTTATCTCATCAAGTAATACATATAGTATCATAAGTCCTGTTCCTACAACTACAAAGCTATCAGCTAGATTAAATACTGCAAAGTTAATAAGTCTAAAGTCAAAGTAATCAACTACATAACCTCTAAAGAACCTATCTATCATGTTCCCAGCTGCACCACCTATTATCATGGCAAGCGAAATACTAAGTAAATCTACTTTACCTCCCTTTCGATGAGTATATAAAAAGGCAGCTAGACCTATTATTATCGCAATGCTTGCAAAACCAAGTATTATAGTATGGTCTCTAAGCATACTAAATGCAGCTCCTGTATTCTCAGCATATGTTAAGTGAAATACATCCTTTATAATCGGTATTGTATCTATTTTAATAAGATAAGTTGCAGCCCAAAAATTGACAATTCTATCAATTATTACTACAAATGCTATTATCAGTAATTCTATCATATAATCTCCTATTGAAGTGGTGAGAACACCCTTCCAATTGAATCAAGTATCTTGCTAAATGAACTTCTATCATTGTACTCATGTAGCAGCACCTTCTTACAATACTTCAAATCATTAAGGTAACTTTTCTCAAGTGAATTAACAACAGCTTCATCGTAAACAATGCCATTAACTTCATAATTCATATCAAAACTTCTGATATCCATATTTGCTGTACCAACCGTTGCTATATTACTGTCACATATCATTAGCTTTGAATGAATAAAACCTCTAGTATAAGTATATATATTTACACCTGCCTCCAAGAAGTCTCCTAGATTATCTCTAGTCGCCCAGTATACTAAGTAATGATCTGGGTTTGCAGGTATTATTATCTTGACATCAATACCACTCAGCGCTGCAGATATAAGCGCTTGCTTTATTCCATCATCTGGAACAAAGTAAGGCGAAGTAATCCATATTCTATCATTTGCAAGAGTTATCATCTTAAAGTAAACATGTTTAATAGATTCCCAGTTTGTATCAGGACCGCTCTCTGCAATCTGCACTTTAGATTCGCCATTCGTTTTAATTTCAGGATAGTATCTTTTATCATTGATTAACTTATCTGTAACAAATGCCCAGTCCTTAAGAAAAATCTTTTGAAGTTGCTTTACACTATCACCCTTTATCTTAATATGAGTGTCTCTCCAAAAGCCAACCCTCTCATCTAAACTAAGATATTCATCACCAACATTTATACCACCGACAAAACCATATTTGCCATCTATAACTACTATCTTCCTGTGATTACGGTAGTTTAACTCTCTAGATAAAACCGGAAATACAACTGGTGAGAACTTTTCAACCCTAACTCCCGCTTTTTTTAGGTCAAGAACATATGAATGAGAGAGTCTCCAACAGCCAACCGCGTCGTATAGAACCCTTACATCAAGGCCTTCCTTTGACTTCATAATAAGTATATCTTTTAACTTATTACCTATATAGTCATTTTTTATAATAAAATACTCTACATGTATATGGTCTTTAGCGAGTAGAAGCGTCTCAAATAATTCTTCAAACTTTTCGCTTCCACTATTTAGTATTGTAACCTCATTATTTGTTGTAAGCCTACTGTAATTACTACTATTTACAAGTCTTGCAAGCTCAAGTTGCTTTACATCAAGTTCATCATAACCTTCAGTTGAATCAACTTTTTTATAAAGCCTTGCATTTAGTTCGGCCATATTTCTTGCAAGTCTTCTCTTGTACAGATTTCGTCCAAATAGAATGTAGGCTATTACACCAAGTATTGGTTCAACTAAAAGTAGCACCAGCCATGTTATTGTTACCTGCGGCGAATTTTTATCGATAAAAACAACAAAAATACCAGAAAGAATATAGGCAACAATCCTATAATTAGCAATTCTAGTATAAAAGTTTAATATATCATCAAATCCGATTCCCATTATTATAGCTACAAGTATAATAAAAAAAAGTACACCAAAAGAATATACAAACATTCTTTTTCTGTTTTTAGTCAATTCTATCACCCACTTTATATTTCAACGCCATAATCTTATTAGTCTTCGAAAATTTTCTTTCATATTCTGTAACTATATTATCTTTGTATTCAGAACTATTATGCACATCTAGAGAGATATCAAAAGCTCTCCTAGATGTTGCAAATAATTCGTTTAGGGTAAATTCAAAGAGTATGAGCGAATCTGTTTTAAAAGAAACAGTTCCACCCGGTTTTACAATTCTATCATACTCGTCTAAGAAATCTCTATAGGTAAGTCTCCTTTTATAATGCCTTTTCTTTGGCCATGGATCAGAGAAGTTTAAATAGAGCTCATCAAATGTATTGTCTGCTATATAATCAGCTGTTTGAGTTAAGTTTAACTTGACTATTTTTACATTTTTCTTATCCTTAAGCTTAATGGCAGCTCTATATAATACTTCATCATACTTATCAAATCCTATATATAAGGAATCATCCCTTTTAGATAATTCCTTTATAAAGTCTCCCTTACCCATGCCAAATTCGGCAATAATTGACTTATTTTCAAGACTCTTAAGTTCGTCCTTATCGAGAATAATATCTGAATAATTATTTAGTTTTTCTTTTATATTTTTAATCTTTCTTACTCTCATCTATTGCTCTTTATCTTCATTTTCTTCATTAAATTTGAGATGATAATTTCCATTAGGATTCCATATTAGGAAGGTATCAAGGCCTCTTTCTTTAAGCGCTCTTATCTGATCATTTACTTCCTTCTGTCTATATGGATGTCCATCGTTAAAGTCCTGTATCCAAGGCCTTATGCTCGCTGGAGATTTAAGATTAGTATTGCGGTTTATTCCATCTCTTACAGCGTATTTAACAAGTTTATACGGTTCCTTATTAGGAATAGGAATGCCATATATATTTCTTGAGTAGTGAGATGGATATATCATAGGCGATATTACATCGACCACATTGCTTACAGACTCCCACTGCTGTCCAATACCTATATCATCAAAAGCAGTCGTTGACCAACCAAATACGTCGGCAGATATTATTACATTTCTACCAATCAAGTTTGTCTTTGCTCCCATTAAAAACTTTTGAATAGCTGCTGTTTTAGTCTCGTTATTCTTATTCTTTAGATCTACATTCTTGATATTTATAACAGGAAATCTTACATAGTCATACTGTATCTCATCAAAGCCAACTTCTAAAGCCTCATTTGATAAATCATATATATACTTCCAAAGTTTTCTATCATAAGGGCTAGCCCACTTTGTACCATGGTTATAGTAAGGTTTACCATCTGTTTTTGTAATAATTGTTTCAGGGTATTGTTCAGCAAATATCGGAGATTTAAAAACAACAATTCTTGCAATCAAGTATAAATTCTTATCCTTAAGCTTCTTCATAAATGCTTTTTTGTCTTTAACCCATCTGTTATTGGCTTTAGGAACCATTTTCTTGGCTACTTCTGAATCAAATAGTATTGAACCATAATCGCTCTTATAATCAAGTACTAATGCGTTTATTTCTGTTCCCTCGATACTGTCTAAGATCTTATCGATCTTTCCAATTTTACCAAGTGGTATATATATCCCTTTGATTCCTGCACCATTATTATCTACTATCTGCTTTAAACCAAAAAAGTCGTAGAGCACTCCCTTATACTTGATCTCTATATTCTGTTCAAACGATTTTATAAGGTCACTTTTATTAAGGTATCCTTTGTTGTTCATTGAATCAACAACATGATATTTAGAGCCGACTTCTTTAATGACTCCGACTCTCTCATGTAGATTTAATACCCTCACTTTTTTGCTCTTTTTATCCCTTAAAACAATATTTTTGCTTTTAGTATAATAATAGTCATATTCTACTTCTTGTTTTTTCATATCAACATCAACAGATTCAACATTGTCAAAGCTCTCAATTTTTGTAGCTTTAACCCTATCTCCACCACATGCTGTTGTTGATATGATAATTATTACTAAAAGCAATAAACTCACTTTTCTCATACTACCTTCTAACTATAAATTTTCCTATTATTCTGTAATCTTCAGGAACGCCGTATTTATTCTCACTATCAGAGTAATTCCAGTCCCCTGCGTATCCTAATTCGTTCATCGCAACATATAGATAGAACATGGCAATTCCACCCTCAAGATTTTCACTTCTATCAACTATATCGTCATTTTTCTTTATAGTTATAACCATTTCTCCAGGGCATACTATAAACTTCCAAGGCTGACGATTTCCATGAGATGGTGCATACTGAATGTAGTGGTACACTTTATCAAGGCCTCTACGACCTAGTTCTTCTGAAGTTATATTCTCACCCCATTTGCCAAGGTAGACATAATCTGTAGTCTCATTTCTCTCTGTGCTTGACGAAGTTACATCAAAATCATTTCCTCTGTAACCTTTTTTCTTAACATCAGCAGCACTACCTTTAGTACCTTTAAACATTTTGCTAAATAATGTTCTTTCATTTGAATAACCAAATGCTATTAATGCAACTATGTCCTTCTCTGTATCAACACCAAGTGCTTTCTTTGCAGCATCAGAATCATTTACATCAATCCAACAACTATCTATACCTTCTCCAAGCATAGAAATAATTAGTTTTTCTCCCACGAAACCAGCTTTTCTATATTCCATATCATTTTTATAAGAATATATTATTACGTAGTGTGGTGCTCTAACCATTACTCCATTATAACCAGAAATACCATTTAATGTATCATATATTTTCTGGCCATCACGTTCAATCTTTAGTTCAATGTCACTGTAATCATTTTGTGTATATGAAACAGTAAAATCCTCTACATTTTTCATATCAACATTTTTTAAGTTTTTGTTTTGATAGTCTCTACAAGACTTTCTTTCTTCAATTAATCTTATCTTTCTCATATTTTCATCCCCCAATTTACTACTATAATTATAATAGAACATACAAACATATTCAACTGTTTGTTTTAACTCAGCTAAAATTATGCTATAATATCTATATTGATTACTAGGAGGTGTAAGCATGAATAAGAAAATATTATCTTTAATAGCTGCTTTTTCAGTGACAGTTATTATTATAATAGTGCTTATTGTAGCCACATTATCTGGTGGAAGTAAGCCAAATGATACTACGATGAAAGAACAAGAAAAACCGAATATAGAAGAAAAAAAAGACAACAAAGTTGAAGAAAAGGAAGATGAAAAAAACATAGAGGTTGAAGAACCTATAGAAGAAAAAAAAGATGTAATTACCTATAAGAACACTGTAGAGACAAAAGAAATACAGTTTGAAACTATAGTGCAAGAGGATCCTAATTCAAAAGTTGGTACAAAAAAAGTACTAAGAGATGGTGAAAATGGTAAAAAAACTATAGTTAGTCTTGTTACTTATAAAAATGGTGAAGAAACCGACTCTAAAGTATTAGAGGAATTTGTTTCAGAAGAACCTGTAAACGAAATCGTTCTTAAAGGAACTTTGTCAGGTCCTATTGTTGTAATAAAAGAGGAAATTAAAGTAGAAGCCATTAATTTTGAAACATTTGAACAAGAGGATCCAACCCTTAAAAAAGGAAAAAAGGTTGTCAAAACCGAGGGTGTTAATGGTGAGAAAAAGATAAAATACAAGGTTACTTATCATGATGGAGAGGAAAAAACAAGGGAAGTTGTAGAAGAAAAAATCACAAAAGAGCCTGTAGCTAAAGTAATACTAGTTGGTACAAAAGAAGAGCCAACAATTGGCAACTCTAATAAGCTTTTTGATGATGAGACCACAGCTATTGACTGGGCTAAAAATGAGATTACTAATCCAGAAAGCAAATGGTACAACTATAATTACTCAGTGCTAAAGATTCCACAAGATGATAATACTTTAAAATACTCAATACAATTTGTGAAAATAAAAAATTAGATAGGTTTTTAAACCTATCTTTTTAATATCCAAGATTATTTCGTATAGTATCTCTCATCTCCATAAGTTCAGGATATTTAGTGAAAAAAAGCACCTTTATATCTTTAACATAGAGACTATTTGATTCAGGTAAATCTTTAGTTATAAAAAATGCAAATGTTTCTGCAAAATCCTCTACAGGGCTAACAGACGCATATTCGCTTACAAATTTATTCTTATTCATAGAGTAAAAATCTAATCTATTAAGCTTCTTATGCTCAGCCGCTATATCCTTCCAGAATTCTTGGTAGAACATATTCATATATGAATCTGTCTTTGTACAAACACCCAAGGTGTAATAGCTAGTGCACTGCTGTTTCTTTTTATCCATATCTACTTGATCGCTGTTTAAAGCAATAATATGTGCAAATTCATGTACAAGATTATACTCTAGTCTCTTGCTTTTACTATAGTCTTTATTATACGCATAGTTAATAGCTACACCTATTCTCCACTCCTTGGTGTCGTTTGATATATTGACAACATAAGCGTCAAGGTTCTCTTTCTCCCCGTTGAATATGAGCATCTCTTTAAGCTTATCCCTATACTCAGGAACGACTATTTTTTTTATTAATCCCCATATCTCTTGGTGTTTTATGATGTCTCTTTGGTATTCTTTATCCTTTCCAACTACATCATAATCTGAGAGAGTATTTATATTATCACCACTAACTTTATATAGTGTAATTCCACCCTTTGGAACTTTTTCAGCCTTTTTAAAAACGCATCCCGAAACTAATATGATAATTATAAGGTAAATAAATATTGTCTTTAATTTGTTTTTCATCTATAAATCCTCTTAACAAAAATCCCTCTGATAAATATCAGAAGGATTTTATAAATCCAACTTTTCAAAGTCTCAAAAAAATTATTTTCATCCACAATCTTCAAAGTTAGCTATTTGTTCAGCTCTAGCAGCTAATTCTTCAAAAGTCTCATCTGAAGGTTCGCCTTCAACTACAACAGCTTCAAATTCAAGCTTAGCACCGTGGCCTTGTAAGTCTTCGATCCATGTTTCCATGTACTCTCCGCCACCCCATCCGTAAGTGCCGAATAAGAATACATTTTTACCTTCAAATTTATCACCACTATCTTCCATTAACGGTTCAAAATAATCTTCATTAATTTGCTCTGTTCCGCAAGCTGGTGAACCCATTATTAAAAACTCATTTCCGAAGAAAGTATCTTCATCCATTTCGCTTATCTCACTGAAATATAAATTTACACCTAGTTCTTCTAATTTTTCTTTTAGGTGCATAGCCATGCTTTCAGTGTTACCTGTTCCTGACCAATAAATTAAACCAATATTTTTCATTAATTTACCTCCTATTTACCTTATTATACCCCTTAAGTACACATTTATGCAATATGCTTTTTGGTAATAAATCTCATATAGATATATTCCAAAACATATACACATGTAGGTATATTTAAAAGTAAAATTATCTCTATTGCATTGCTCTTAAATATGAAAGCCATAAAAAGAGATAATGCAAATGATAAAACTGGAATTATTACTCCATTATACTTACTTGAAAGAGAAGCTTTAAACTGTAAATAAGAAATAATAATAAACATTGAAAGTAACAGTAATATGTAGCTATTAGTATAAACGAACGTTGTTATAGCAACCATTGACGACCCGAAAAAAATATCAAATGTTTTCATTTTCTCTCCTTTGACTTAAATATACTTCGATTAAAACCTTTGCCGTCTCTAAATCTATCTTTTCTTCAAAAGCCAGATTTTTTATAAGACTTACATAAGGAAGTGAAACTTCTTTATCAGTTTGTTTAATTTTATCTATTACTCTATCTAATCTAAGTCTAATAGTCGGATATGTAACACCATACTCTTTTGCGAGCAGTTTAAGCGAACCTGAATTCAGCAAAAATCTTTTGATTAGAGTCAACTCACTTTGTTCTAAATTGCCTATCCAATCCTGTGTTAAATTAACTGACACTTACCAACCTCCTTAATAATATTAATTATATACTTTAATTTTGTTAAAGTCAATATTAAAGTTTTTTTTAATATTATTAAAGTATTTTGTTCTTTCTTAAAAAAAAAGAGGCTACGCCTCAGTTTTTAAAGTGAAGAAAAATTCAACACCATTTTCCTTATTATTAAAGCCATAAGTTCCACCATACCACTCAATGATGCTCTTGTTTATAAAGAGCCCTAGTCCTGATCCCGCTTCACCGCGTTTTCTAGACTTGTCAACCTTGTAGAACTCATCCCATATTTTAGCTCTTTTATCCTCTGATATTGTACTACCTTCATTGAATACACTTATAAATGCATTGTCTTCTTTTTTATCAAGTGTAATTATTATCTTAGATCCAATTGTCATATGCTTTTTGGCATTTACGATAAAATTATCTAATACTTGAATAATTGATTTATCATCGACTACACTGCTCACATTCTTGTTTATTACAAATGCTATTAAGCCTTTATCTTTTCGATTATGCCTATCTGCTATTTCATTAATAAGTTCTGCTAAATTAACTCTAGTGAGATTCTCTGTATTTACAAAACCCATTTTATATGTGCTAGTTAGCTTCCTAACCATTTCATTTAGCCTGTTTACCTCATCTATTATAGTATCTAGATATTCATCTTCTTCACCCTTCACTATTCCCATTTTTATGCTCTCAGCATAAGATCTGATTATACTTAAAGGTGTCTTAAGCTCATGTGAAACGCTTGCTAGGAATTGTCGTCTAAGGTCATCGACTTTACTCAGTTTTTCTATATCGCTCTCAAGCTCATCTATAGTAGCACTTAACTTATCACTTATATTATTTACATTTTCTCCGAGCACCGATATTTCATCATTGCTCTTTGGCTTAAATCTAGACGAGAAATCAAGCTTTGCCATTTTTGTTGTCTGTTCATGAAGTTCAAGAATTGGCTTTACATGACGTTTTGTTGTGTAATTAACCAGAATTATACCCGGTAGCATAATAAACAGTGCAACTAGCATTATAAACTTAGTAGATGATTTAACCCTGTCATATATCATAACAAACGGCTTGTACATAACAATCGTATAATCATCAGATAGTTTAAAAGACTTTATAAAAATCTCTCCTATCTCACTATCAACCTGAGAAATTGTGTTCTTACTTATAATATCGGATTTTTCATCTAGCTGAAATACAACATTCTTACCAAACGCTTTTACTGAACCCCTCGTTGAATACACTATTGTTTGGTTCTTTGAATAAATTATATCTATCTGTATACCTTTATTCATAGATATATTTCTTATATACGATTTCAAATAATCATCATTACTATAATAAATTTTCGATATTTCCTTTGAAATTTTTTCAAACTCTAGTTCATTGCTTTTTATAATGTATTCTTTATATAAAAAGGCATTAAAAACTATAAATACAATTATTATAGCTAAAATAATGCCAAAGAAAGCTAAAAACATTTTAGTTCTTATTGAATTCATATTACTCCCATCTATAACCAAGACCATAAACGGTCTTTATCTTCTTTGACGACTTACCAAGTTTTTTTCTAAGCCTCTTAATGTGAGTATCTACATTTCTCCATTCACCGTCATAATCAAACCCCCAGACAGCATCAAGTATCTGATCGCGACTAAGTGAAATATTCTTATTCTTAATTAGATATATGAGTAGCCTATATTCCCTAGGTGATAGTTCTACATTCTTACCACTTGCTTTTACAGCTCTTTTATTTAAGTCTATTTCTACAAGATCATCCTTTAATAGTTCTTTCTCATCGACTTTCTTTCTCCTTAGTATAGCTGCTATTCTAGTCTTTATAATCTCTAATGATGAGGTTTTAGAAATATAATCATCCGCACCACCTACAAGGCCGTCTATTTCGCTATCTTCATCATCAAGTGCAGTTAGCATAATTATTGGAACATCTGACATATACCTTATTTCTTCTCTTGTCTCACTACCATTTAACCCTGGCATCATGTTATCAAGAATGATTAGATCAAAGTTCGGATCCTTAGCAAAAATATCTACAGCCTCACTGCCATCATACGCACAAACTACGTCATAATCATTTTTTACAAGGAAATTCTCTAACATTATTATATATCTTTTATCATCTTCTACAACTAATAATCTACGCTTCATAATTACCTCAAGTTTATTTTGTACTATTTTTATGTCAAATCAATGTCTAAACTGATTTTGTATACCTCTCGCTTTGGTATACCTCTCTCTTTAGATATAATCTTAATTGCATCCTTTCTTGATATCCCACTCTCGATATACTTTAATAGTTCTTCTTCTATAGTCATATTCTGAGTTTCCTTACCACTGTATCCCTCTACAAGTATAACAAACTCTCCCTTGAGATTCTCTTCATTAAACTTATTAATAACTTCATCAGTGTAACATCTTATTACTTCCTCGTAATACTTAGTAAGCTCTCTTGCAACAACTATCTTTCTTCTACCAAAAACACTATTGATACTGCTTAGCAGTTTTAATAATCTATGTGGTGCTTCGTAAAATATCAATGTGTTCTTCTCAAGTGCGATATCACTTAAAAAAGAATTTCTAACCCCTTCTTTTCTAGGCAAAAAACCATAGAAAGTAAAACTATTTGTATCCAGTCCTGAGGTGACTAATGCTGTTAAAAACGCACTCGGACCAGGAAGTGAGTTCACCTCTATTTTCTTTTCAATACATTCTTTTATCAGTTTTGTTCCAGGGTCGCTCACAAGAGGAGTTCCGGCATCACATATAAAAGCTATATCATTACCTTGCTCAAGTAAGCTTATAACCTTATCTAGTGTATTATTTTCATGATGGTCATCATAGTAGATGAGCCTCGTCTTTATCTCGTAGTGATTAAGTAGCTTCCTAGACCATCTAGTATCCTCTGCAGCTATGTAATCTGCTTCCTCAAGTGTATCTAGTACTCTTATTGTAATATCTTTTATATTTCCAATCGGTGTTGGACAAATATATAATGCCATTTTACCTCTCTATTTTAGTTTCGTCATATATACGGTTTATTTCATCGGTATAGTTATCATCATCATAAACAAAAAGTGGTGCCATTACCTTTAGCTCTCTATTTGCGTTTTTTATAGCTTTAATAAGCACTAAATTGCTTTCTTCTCCCTCTCTAGGGTGAACAAACCTGATTAGCTTAGGTTCAAGTGAATACTTAGTTAAATACCCTATAATATCGTTTAACCTAGATGGCCTATGAACGAGATAAAACTCTCCTCTATTCTTAAGCACATACGACGCATTCCTAAACATATCATCCATTGTCATCTTAAACTCAAACCTTGATATTCGCTTTTCAAGCGAGTCGCTTACCATCTTACCTTCTAGAAAATATGGTGGGTTGCTTACAACAAGATCAAAGCTCTCCGCCTCAAAAAAATCCTTTAAATTGCAGAAATCTCCACTGATAAATTTTACGTTATCAATGGAGTTCATCTCTAAACTTCTAGTCGCCATATCAATATACTTTTCCTGAATATCAATTCCAACTATATTATCAGCAACTTGCCTAGAATAGAGTAGAAGTGATATTATACCACTGCCAGTCCCCATATCTAGCGCTCTTTTATATTTTTTGTTTTCTACAAAGTCGCTTAAAAGCACAGAATCTATTCCATACTTAAAACCATGTTTTTTTTGAATTATATATAACTTGCTATTTAAAACATCAACTTGTTCTTGCTCTTTATCGTATTTTTGCATATTAAAGCACATTTATCCACCTATATTCATAAGTGTCTTCTTCTTTATTCTCAACCTTAACTTTAACTAAACCTTTTAAAATATCTAACTCAATTATAGGTACTTCTTCACCATCAACAAGAATATTATTTCCCACCTTAGGCATTTCTTTTCTTAACTCTACATATGTCTCATCTTCATAGCTTAAACAACACATAAGCCTTCCGCATGAACCAGATATTTTAGTCGGATTAAGCGATAGATTTTGATTCTTCGCCATTTTGATTGATACTGGCTGAAAATCACCCATCCATTTGGCGCAACAACTCTCACGTCCACAAGAACCAAGCGCACCAATCTCTTTAGCTTGATCTCTAACACCTACTTGCCTTAACTCTATTCTAGTTCTAAATATACTTGCAAGGTCTTTTACCAACTCTCTAAAATCTACCCTATCACTAGATGTAAAGTTAAATATAACTTTTGCATTATCAAATGTATACTCTACATTTATAAGAGACATATCAAGCTTATGCTCTTCAATTTTTTTCTTGCATATCTCAAATGCCTTTTTCTCTTTTTCCTTATTTTCTATGTATTTAAGTTTATCATCACCAGTAGCCTTTCTAACTACAGGTTTAAGCTTATGCTTAAGTTCTTCTTTGCTTACTTCAGAAGATCTAGTCACAACCCTCGCGTATTCCAAACCTCTAACTGTCTCAACTATTACTTCATCGTTCTCATAAAGTATTATGCCTTTAGGATCAAAATAATAAACCTTTCCCTTGTCCTTAAATTTTACCCCTACGATTTGAATCATTTTAACTCCTCATATATGTTAAGTAGCATCGCAAATATTACTGTCTTCTTGCTACAATTTGCTTTTATCTGTCTTTTTGCATTATCAATTGCAGTTATTACATCTTCTAACTTATCTTTCTTTATTAGTATTGAGTAATCCTCAAGTTCATCTTTTCTATTGCTATAGTAAAGTAAATCAATGTTTTTGTTAAGTTTAACAATAAATAAATCTCTAAAAAAATACAATAGATGATTTATCAGTTTCATAGCATAATCATTTTCTATTTTTGAACTTAAATCAATCAAACTTAACTTCTTTCCCTTTATTATATAGCCAAATATATCAAAGGGCATATTTATTACATCGTAAAGCTTCTCGTCATTAATTATTTCTAGCGCGTATCCAATTGAACCACCTGAGATACTAGCTATCTCTTTTGCGTAGTCACTTTCATATGAACTGGATAAAAAAGTGCGTATATCATCATATGAATTCTTTGGAAAATCAATTGTTACCGCTCTAGAAACTATTGTATCAATAAGCTCATTTTTCTTTGATGTAATTAAAAACACATGCGTATAATCAGGTGTTTCTTCAAAAGTCTTTAAGAACTTATTTGCCGAATGTCTGTTCATAAGCTCAGCATTGTCAATTATCAACACCTTCTTATTAGCTGTTATAGGCTTTTCACTTAAAAACTTATTGCACTCGCCTATGTCATCTACTTTTATTGTTTTATCTCGCTCTAGTATCATAAAATCTGGATGAGTTGCAAAGCGCTTGGTGTTAAGTATGATCTTTGCAAGTTCGGTAGCAACCTTCTTTTTGCCTATACCACGTATACCACTAAAAATATACTGATTACTTAACTTAGACTTAGCATTCAAATCCATTAAATACTCTAAAACAGCTTTATGTGTGTATAGCCTATCCATTAGAATTTAACTAATTCCTCTAGGTTGACAACAAACATTACTGCGCCACCCACATTTATTTCTATTGGCTCACTAGTGCTAAGTATACCTTGGCTAATAACAGGTATACTTGGCATAACCTCTGTTCTCATCTTACAATTGCTTCTGATAACACTCTTTAGCTTTTCAAGTTCACTATCTTCTATACCAAGAAATACTGTTGTACTCCCACGCCTTAGAAATCCTCCTGTACTAGACAATTTAGTAACCCTAAAGTCTTCTTTTACAAGCTCTTTTAGAAGTTTTTGTACATCATCATCTTGTACAACAATGAATACCATTTTCATCTATAACCCCCTAAATAGTTTAACTGTAGTAAAAGGGAAGAATCTGAGTGTAACTATACCTCTAATCTTCTCCTCTGAAACTAAACCAACTTCTGAACTTCTTGAATCTAGACTTACAGATCTGTTATCACCCATTAAGAAGTATTTGCCCTCAGGAATTTTTTTAATAAGCACGCTTCCGGTTGTCTTTTCATTAATATAAGATTTTTCGTTGTATATACTATCATTGATATATACCACTCCATCTTTTATCTCTATCTTGTCTCCTGGCATCCCAACAACTCTCTTTATTAGTGTTTTATTAGCACCTTCTTTTAAGAATAGTCTCTTTATAAAACCAACTCTTTGAAGATCTGAAAAAGTAATCTTTAAATCTGATTCAAAAGTTACAATATCACCTCTTTTAATCTGAGTTCTCTTAGTAAGTAAAAGCCTATCTCCTTCTTTTAGATTAGGACTCATAGAAGTGCTTACAACTGTAGTCGTACCAAAAAAAACATTTAATATAGCAATAATTATTAATGCTACAAGTATTGCTTTTACCCATTCCCAAATAGTATTTACCATTTATTCCTCCAAAATATTAATATATCCTTCATGCTCAAGACCTAAAATGTTACCTTCGAATTCTTCTAGATAGTTTGCTAGTTCTTCGCTCATTACCTCTCCTGGAACTATTATTGGTGAACCAGGTGGATATGGAATTATGTACTCAGTAACAACCCCACCTATAGATTCAGTATAACTCTTGCTTATACTAGGTTTAAGAAAAGCCTCTCTTATCTCCATCGCCTTCTTAGGTCTAAAAAGTTTGTACTCTATCCTATCTTTCTTATGAACCACTACCGCACTTAGCGCTTCAAAAAGCCTATCAAAGTCCTCTTTGTTATTCATAATTGATGGCATCAGTAACAGCCCCTTTTGTGATTGGAACTCCGTTTGGACTCCCATTGACCTGAGCTGTTTATCAATATCCTTATAATCAACGCTGTCCTTGTGTTTAATTAAAAGTCTACTCTTATCTATTTTCTTCCTATCACTATAGTGAATATAAAAGTCTGTCTCCTTTTCTAGTCGCTCTTTGAAATCAGCTATTACATTTAAGAGATCTTCCATAAGTTGGACCCCATTATTTATATAAATGTCCATAGCTATGTCAACACTTCTCATGAGCACGTAACTTGGAGAGGTTGTCTGAAAGAGTTTTATATTCTTCTGTACAAAGCTCCTTGAGAACCTATTGGTGCAAAGATGCATTATTGCAGTTGATGTCATACTAGGTAGTGTTTTGTGAAACGAATGTATTACAATGTCAGCATATTTCATTGAAGAAAGCTCTTCATCAATTAGTTTTAAATGAGAGCCATGCGCCTCATCTACAACAATTATAAGGTCTTTCTCTATTAGAAATTCATAAACTTCATCATCAATTATATCACCAAAAAAAGTTGGTGAAGTAAAAAGCACTCCCTTGGTTTTATCTGTAACAAGTTCCTTGAGCTTTTCTAAAACATCATCGTCGTCATATATATATTTAGGCTTTAGTCCAAGTAAATATATCCCATCATATACAGAAATATGAGAATTTCTCGTAATTATTATCTCATCATTCTCATTAAAAGCAGTGCTAAGAGCACCAAGAATTGCACCAGTAGCACCATTTACAGATATAAAACTGTGACTTGAACCAAAAACATCTGATATGAGTCTAAGCGTATCAAGTATTATATCTTTGGGATTGGATAGGTTATCCGTTCCATCTATTTCTGTAAGGTCATATTTATAAATATCTTCTTCAATTCTACCTTTATGTCCAGGCATCTGAAAAGGGACTAAATTCTCACTAATTACTTTGTCAATTCCCTTAACTAACTTCATTATTCCTCCACTTATTAAATTATATCATGAATAGATAAAATATGATATAATCATTTTCAGGAGGACTATAATGAAAATTTCGAATATAGCAAGCGATGTTAAACCATCGATGACAGTTGGCATAAGCGCAATAGTTAATGAGCTTAAAAGCCAAGGAAAGGACATAGTAAATTTAAGTATAGGAGAACCTGACTACTTCACACCGAATGTAATCAAGCAAGCTGGTATAAAAGCAATAAATAATAATATGACAAAGTATACAGCTGCACCGGGATATCCAGACTTAAGAAAAGCCATTTGTGAAAAGCTTCTAAAAGAAAACAACGTAAAATATGAGCCAGATAATATAGTTGTTACATCTGGTGCAAAGATGGCAATTACAATATCAATAATTACAACTGTATCTCGAGGAGAAGAAGTTATAATACCCTCTCCGTACTGGTTAAGCTACCCTAAAACAGTTAAAGTTGTCGGAGCTAAATCAGTAATGGTGGAGACTAAAAAAGAAAATTCATTCAAAATAACAATAGATGAACTAAAAGAAGCAATAACTGATAGAACTTCTATGGTAATAATAAACAATCCATGTAACCCTACTGGTAGTGTTTATACTAAAGAAGAACTACTAGATATCTGTACATATCTAACAGAAAAAAATATAACTATACTTGCAGATGAGATTTATGAGAGGTTTACTTATGATGATGAGTTTACATCAATACCGTCATTATCTGAAGAGATAAAAGAGAACACCATACTAATAAATGGACATTCAAAGAGTTACTCTATGACAGGTTGGAGAGTTGGCTATCTCGCTGCGCCACAACAAGTAGCAGAGAAGGTAATAGCAATGCAATCTCACATAGTATCTCACCCATCTACAATCTCTATGGAAGCTGCAAGAGTAGCACTTCTTGAGGGTGAAGCAGATGTTGAGATAATGAAAAACAAGTATAACGATAGAAGAAAACTATTAATTGAGAAATCTAAAGAGTTAGGCCTTGACTTAATTGAACCAAAAGGTGCATTCTATGGATTCTTTGACATAAGCAGCCTAAGAAAAAACGTAGAAGCTGAGTCACTATCAATACATGTATGCGAAAGACTACTAGCTGAGAAAAGTCTTGCACTAACGCCTGGCATTGTCTTTGGAAACGACGATTTTGTAAGGCTTAGCTACGCTGCAAGGACTGCGGAGATACTTGAAGGAATAAAACGATTCGGAGAATTCATGAATGAAAATAGTTGACATAAAAGAAAAACCTCTAGAATACCTCACCCCAGTAACAATTGACTACTTAGATAAAAAGGGCAATAAAAGAATATGGGAAATAGTTACACGAGGAGATTTAGATAGGGTTAAGGACGAACTTCTAAACAAAGAAATATATTCTGATGGTGTACAGATTGTTGGATACAACAAGGAAAACAAGACTGTTGTACTGGTTAAAGAGTTTAGAATCAGTGTAAACAAATATGTATACACGATGCCTGCCGGTCTAGCAAATGATGACGAGCATTATTTTGAGACCGCGAAGAGAGAATTCTATGAAGAAACTGGTTTAGAAATCAAACCTATTAGATTTGATAAACCTAAGTATACTACTCTCGGACTAACAGATGAAAGAGTGGCTACCGTTTACGGTGAATACTCTGGAACAATTTCAACAGAGCACCAAGAGGATAACGAACTAATTGAACCAGTTATAGTTAACAGAGAAAAAGCTATAGAGATTCTTGAGAATGAAGAGGTGACAATTAGAACAACATATCTTCTAAGAAGCATATTTGAATTAAATGAAAAACTATTTTAAGTAAAAAGCCTGTCGTAAGACAGGCTCTTATTTTGAAGAAAATTTACTTGAAATCTCGCCGATTATAGGAAGGTGAACCTCCTTATAATTATAGGCACCAACGATTGCCATTACAGAAAGAACAATCATTACAATGAATATAGCCATTATAACAATTGAATAATATATCCCTCCTTCTAGCGCATCAATTGCAGATCCAGTAACCACCTTCCCTACAATAAATATCGATCCAAATAAACTTATTATCGATCCGAGGATAGCACCTATAACATTTAGCAAAAAGCTTTGCATGGCATGAAATTTGACAAATTTACTATCTTTTTCTAAAAAGAATATTATCAGTGGGGCAACCCATGCAGCATATTTTACAAATGTTACAAATAGAAGTATTGTAGATATAAAATAGGCTAGCAGAGCAACAATATTTGCATCTAAACCACCAATTGATGATTTGTGAGCATCATAAATTTCATTTTTCATATATTCCTTCTTTCTATTTTATTTCATCAAACTTAACATTGCTAGAAGCTTCCATAAAGTTTGGAAAGTATTATTCAAGCATAAACAATAGTTATGTTAAGCTTTAGAACATTAGTAAACGATTCTTTATATATTTGATACGTTTATCTGCTATCTTATCACTTAGTTTTTGAAGTCACCACATAAGTAGAACTCACTATCTATATTTTACTTTAAGCATTAAAGAATTACAAACTATAAAAAAGGAGCCAAGTTAAACTCAGCTCCAAAAAGCATTATGCTCTTACTTTCCTTAAATATAAACCAAAAGTTATCAGCAACATTGAAATAAATATGTGAATATTATTTGAACCATAACCTGTTCTAGGAAGTGCTGGTCCTTTATCTTTTTCAAATACAACTAAGAGCGAATAAGTTCCATCTCCACTGACAACTACGTATTCAGAAACTGCTCCAACGCTCTTTCCATTCACTAACACATCTTTTATATGGTATCCCTTATCTGGTGTTACTTTAAACGTCATGCTTTCGCCGTTAAGCACTACAGTGTCTCCGCTTGGGCTTATGCTTCCGCCTGATCCCGCATTTGAAGTTACAGTATGATTTGCTACATCCTTTTCAAAAATAACTTTAATATTATGATTATCATTCACACTTGTAAATGTGTAACTACTAGGAGTTCCAACGCTTATCCCATCTACAACGACGTATTTTATATGATAACCCGCATCAGTTGTTATTGTAAATGTTTTATCAGTCCCTTCTTGAACACTAACAAACCCACTTGGGCTTATGCTTCCACCCTCTCCAAAATATGAACCAATTGTATACTCAACAACATCCTTATCGAATAAGGCTTCAATTGTATGATCCCCACTTACGTTTGTAAACGTAAAGTTATCAACAGAACCAACGCTTACTCCATCTACTAGAACATCTGCTACGTGGTACCCAGCATCAGGTGTTATTATAAAGTCTTCATCATTTCCTTCTTCAACTGTAACACTTCCACTTGGAGTAATACTTCCATTTGGTCCTGCACTGGAAGTGATTATATGATTTATAATATCCTTTTCAAAAGTTACACTAATTGTATGGTCAGCTGTTACATTTGTAAATGTATATGTGCTAATACTTCCTTGACTTACACCATCCACTAAAACATCTGCTATATGGTACCCTGCATCAGGCGTTATTGTAAAGTTTTCATCATTTCCTTCTTCAACTGTAACACTTCCGTTTGGACTTATACTTCCATTTGGTCCTGCACTCGATGTAATTGTATGATTAATTACGTCCTTCTC
>PDWJ01001588.1_pt1 | contig 27509 bp, 15 predicted proteins | sample 1430881 | NCBI WGS metagenome assembly PDWJ01 (sample SAMN01162460, study PRJNA174530) | Oral metagenome, whole genome shotgun sequencing project. | biome: Marine environment; feature: Marine mammal; material: Swab sample of the gingival sulcus; isolation source: swab sample of gingival sulcus...
TGACAGGGACAGGGCATTTACGAAACATTCTCTCGGCTACAGAACCGATAAATATATGTTTAATATCTTTCACCTTGGTTCCCATGACCACGAGATCAACATTATTTTTCAGCACGGTTTTGAGCAGTTCTGTTGTCGGGTCCCCTGCAAGGAGGACAAAATCATAGATATCGTCGGAGATGCCGAGATCCCGGACATACTCATCCAGTTTGGCTGTCCGTTCTTTCTGAATTGTGGCGATATAGTGATCTCCGTCGACCTTGTAACCAAAACTTGAAATGCGCTCCACTGCCTCAAGGTCTCTTTCATGAACTACATTTGCGATAAGAAGCTTGGCACCCATGGGCTTGGCCAGATCATATGCCAGCTGGAGTATGCCTTTTGAATGTTGAGTAAAACCGAGGGGAACGAGAATTTTTTTCAGCATAACTGCCTCTCCTGTTCAGACAAGAAATAGAAAGTTTTTTGATCTAATTCCGATAAACGGTATAGGTGCTTTGTTGGTTTATATAACCCTGTTATTACCAAATCACGACTATTTCCCTGTTTTTTCTGACGGGTTTTGGTTAACAAGGCACTAGGTAGTATCGGTTACTGTTGTTCATACGAGAAATTAGTTATCAAGCTGTTTGTTATACTTTGTCTCATTTATCAACAACTATATTACGCAGTCGTCTTCTTTGCAGCAACACAATTCCAAGGAAGATGAGAATTGCCGGTATATAGACAAGTTGTTTTGGTGGTCTTGACGCTTTGGCCTGAATACTCAGAATCTCCTGATCAAAGTCCAGTCCCGCTTTTTCAGCAAGACTTGCAAAAACCACATTATCAACCAGGATTTTTCCCTCCTCATCTCTGGTTTCAAAGCCTATTGCTGCAAGACGTTCTGCACCAGTGGGCTCGTCGCCAACAGCCACCATAATGGTTTTTGTGTAATTATTGCCGTTAATATCTTCACCTGTCACTTCGATGCGTAACTGGGTGCCAGGTTCCTTTTCTGCAACTATCTGAGTTAGTTGTGTCGCAGGTTTTTCAACCAGAGGCGGATAGAGCATATCCCAGAAAAAACCAGGTCTAAACATTGCAAAAGCAACGAGAAGCAGTACCAATGATTCCCAGATTTTATTGGTGGTAACCAGATATTGCTGTGTCGCTGAGGCGAAAACCAGCATTGCAAATATAGAGGCACAAACCACAATAACAAGATGGGTCCAGTTTCCTATGCCGATCATTAACAGCTCGGTGTTGAAAATGAAGATAAAGGGCAGAATTGCTGTACGGATATCATAGCCAAACCCCTGTATCCCCGTGCGGATTGGATCACCTCCTGAGATCCCTGCTGCTGCAAAGGCTGCCAGACCAACTGGCGGGGTATCATCAGCAAGAATACCGAAATAAAAGACAAAGAGATGTACCGCGATAAGAGGAACAATCAGGCCGTTGGCTGCACCAAGATTGACAATAACCGGTGCCATCAAGGTGGAAACAACAATATAGTTTGCAGTTGTTGGCAGTCCCATACCAAGGAGCAGACTGATAAAGGCGGTGAACAGGAGGATCAGGATCAGGTTGCCGCCGGAGATAAATTCGACAAATTCAGTCATAACAAGACCGATTCCGGTCAGGGTAACCGTGCCGACGACAATACCTGCCGCTGCGGTTGCAACGCCGATTCCAATCATATTCCTGGCTCCTGAAACAAGCCCTGTGAGCAGATCAATAAATCCTTTCCGTGCGGCAAATTCGCCAGCACTGCTTTTCCTGAAAAAACCTTTTAGCGGCCTTTGTGTTACCACAATACCGATAAGCAGAACCGTTGCCCAGAAAGCGGAAAGTGATGGCGACAGCCTTTCTACAGTCAGGCACCACATCAACACCACTATGGGCAGTAGGAAATAATATCCTGCCTGAGCAGTCTTACCAAGAGGTGGGAGTTCCTTTATTTCAGTGGTCACTTCCAGTTCAGGCACCTTTGTAGCCAGATAGATAAGGAACAGGTAGGCTACTATAAGGAGCAGGGAAACTATATATATGGTGGCATCGCCTGCAACAATCTTTATCCAGCCAAGACCGTAATAGGTTGCAGCAGCAATGATGATGAGGAGGAGAAAGCTGGTCACAAAGGAGAGCAGGCTTTGGGCAAGAGATTTTGTTCGTTTTTTCTTCATACCTTTCAGGCCCATTTTGCAGGCTTCAAGGTGGACGATATAGACAAGAGCGATATAGGAAATAATAGCGGGCAGAAAGGCATGTTTAATGACATCGACATAAGAGATGCCTACATATTCCACCATTAAAAATGCCGCTGCACCCATAACAGGAGGGGTAAGTTGGCCGTTGGTCGATGATGCCACCTCGACGGCTCCTGCTTTTTCAGCAGGGAAACCCACTTTTTTCATGAGTGGGATGGTAAAGGTGCCTGTCGTTACCACATTGGCAATGGAAGAACCTGACACCAGACCGGTCATTGCAGATGAGACCACTGCCGCCTTGGCTGGACCACCTCTTAAGTGTCCCAATGCGGCGAAGGCAGTACGGATAAAATAATTCCCGGCTCCTGCTGCTTCGAGCAGTGAGCCAAAAAGGACAAACATAAATACCATACCTGTAGAAACTCCAAGTGCAACACCGTAGACGCCTTCTGTTGTGAGCCAGAAATGTGACATACCCTTGACAAGACTGGCTCCTTTATGGGCAATCACATCGGGCATATATGCCCCGAAAAAGGTGTAGCAGATGAAGACCATTGCCACTACCATTAAAGGCGGTCCCAATGCTCTTCTTGTTGCTTCTAGCAGCAGAATGATTCCTGTTACAGCAACGATGAGATCAAAATTCGTTGGATTGCCCGGCCTGTCAGCCAGTTGATTATAAAAGAGGAACAGGTAAGCAGCACAGAATGCCGCAACAAGAGCAACTATCCAGTCCTGAATGGGAATACGATCTTTTGGAGATGATTTCAGTGTTGGAAAGGCTGTATATGCCAGAAATATGGAGAAGGCCAGATGGATGGATCTGGCTTCTGTATCGTTAAGGACAAAAATATTAAATATGAACGGCAGCGGAGATGCATACCAAAGCTGGAAAAACGTCCAGGCAAGTGGTATGAAAAACAGAACTTTCTGGGAGAAAGCACCGGTTGGGTGCCGTCCTCCTGTATCTGCCTGAGCTATCATGTCATGAAGTTGAGTTTCAGACATGGTCGTTTCAGTCGCTTTACTCATAATGGTGATCCTGTGTATTCTGTTCGCAGAACGAATAATAAAGGGAGGCTTGAATACCAGCTTGTTCTGCTAATCTCCGTGTCGGTTTAAAAATTTTCCTTCGGTAAGCGTAAGACTCCAGGATATTCATTACATACCTGCGGTAAAAATTTTAGTGTGACTTGCCCTTGATTGAACAATCGTATTATACACTCCGGGATTTCAATGAATCATTCTTTGGTCAGAAAAATGAAGATGATGATTGTGTGAGAGCCAAAAGCGTATGATATCGTACTGTAATGAATTAAAAACCTGGTGACAGAGAGCGGGGTGCTGTGAAAGCACCCCATGTAATCTGGCTTACATCAAACCCGCTTCTTTGTAATACTTGATTGCGCCATCATGCAATGGTGCTGAAAGGCCATCTTCAATCATCTCTTCTTTCTTCAGATTGTTAAATGCAGGATGCAGTTTTTTGAACTGATCGAAATTTTCGAATACCGCCTTGACAACATTGTAGATAACCTCATCCGGTACCTTTGCGGAGGTAACGAAGGTGGCACCCACACCAAAGGTGGTAGTGTCATTATCAGTGCCACGGTACATGCCGCCAGGAATGGTTGCTGAACGGTAGTAATCGTTTTCATTGATAAGTTTGTCTACGGCCGGTCCGTCAACGGTTACAATTACACTGTCACAGGCGGTCGTGGCTTCCTTGATCGAACCGTTTGGATGGCCAGCGGCATATACGATTGCGTCAACTTTATTATCGCATAATGCCTTTGCCTGTTCTGCCGGTTTTAATTCGGAGGCCAGTTTGAATACATCATTCGTCCAGCCTTTTGTCTTCATAAGGACTTCTATAGTGGCACGTTGACCAGATCCCGGGTTACCAATATTAACGCGTTTTCCTTTCAGATCATCAAAGTTTTTTACTCCTGAATCAGCACGTGCGACCACCGTAAATGGCTCAGGATGCACAGAGAAAACTGCGCGAAGATCCTTGTTGGCTTTTCCCTCGAATTTTGAACTACCATTGTAGGCGTGGTACTGCCAGTCAGACTGGGCAACTCCCATGTCAAGCTCTCCTGCAGCAATTGCATTGAGATTATATATGGAACCACCCGTTGACTCGACTGAACAGCGGATACCATGATCTTTTCTTCCCTTGTTGACCAGCCGGCAAATGGCTCCACCTGTCGGGTAATAAACACCTGTGACACCGCCAGTACCAATGGTTACAAATTGTTGTCCTGCTGCCGCTTGCGGAACATGTGTCAGTGCAGTTGTCATGCCAAAAAGAGCTGCTGCAGCAAAAATAAGACTTTTTTTCATAGTGTCCTCCTCCTGAGTAATAGTTGACTGTCTGATAATACAGCAAATCTTATGTAAGACTTTGATGTATGATTTTTATTGCTGAAATTTAACAATTGTTAAAAAAGGAATTGTACTACAGGTCGTATCGGATCACCAGAAATCTTTTGAAAAGTTCTGAGTTTTTCAGGAAAAAGGTTTTCAGCTGTTTTGGAGAGTAACAGCCTGGCATTTTTCCTTTGACTGCCATATTTGTAAATAGAAATGTGATCCCTGATTTATAATGTGATCTCCTCTCCATATTCCATAACACGAGCATTTCCACCGTTTTTTTCCACTTTCATCTTGAACTCACCAGGATCAGCTTCGATGATAGGAAAGGTATTATAATGCATGGGAATGGCAAGTTTTGGTTTGACCAGTTCAACTGCTTTTACAGCGTCATCTATTCCCATAGTGAAATTATCTCCGATAGGAAGAAGCATATAGTCGATAGTGTTCATTTCGCCTATGAGCTTCATGTCGTAAAAAAGGCCGGTGTCTCCTGTATGATAGATTGTAATACCTCCCGCTGTAAAAAGAGCCCCAGCCGGTTCACCCATATATTTGCCATCAGAGGTTGATGATCCATGGTGCGCGATGGTGAACTTTACTCTGCCACAGGGAAAGGAGAAGGCACCACCAATATGCATATTATGGGCATTAAAACCCATAGTCTGGCAGTAATTTGCCAGTTCATTAACGCATATTATCAACGAATTATCTCGTTTTGCAATGGCGAAGGCATCACCCAGGTGATCTCCATGGGCATGGGTGAGTATGATGTAATCTGCATGGACGTCAGCTGCAGTAACCGGAGATGTCGGGTTGTCATCGAGAAAGGGGTCTATGAGGACACTTTTTTTATCATCTGTGGTGATCTGGAAAGAAGAATGAGAAAAATAGCGTAATTTCATAATTGTACTCCGTTTCTGGGAATTCTCCCTTTATAGGGGGATAGCCATGAGTCGCTTCAGGTTTTTACTGAGCCTGTAGCATCTCTTTTCCACATTTTCAGAGAGAATAGTTTTTCGGTTCCCTATCATCAAGACTGTCCCGGCGTAGATCTTTCCTGTTACCTCAATACGGATATCTTCTATGTTGATTCCTTTGTGGTACATTGAGTGCAGGTCTTCAAGATCTTCACGGGTGTTGCCTGAGCCAAGTCGAGAATAGAGTTCTGTACCCGGAATGAGGTTGAGTTTCAGCATCTTCATCCGTGTCTCATGAGCCTCTTCTTCCATCTTCCGGATTTTTTTAGGACGCCTGCCTGAACCAGATAGCTGTAATGCCTGAATAATCTGCTCCTGTTGTTCCTTGTACTGCTCGCCTAATTCCAGATGCAGATGATATCTTTCAGCATCAACACCAGCAGCAATAAGTGCAGGCTTGCTGTTTTCACTGCCAACATTTGCTACTGTAATAGAGCCTCCCGCGATGATTGTACCTCCCACGATGGTACTTCCTGTTGCGCATCGCAAATCGAGACCGGTCTCAATCGTCGAGTAATAGACCTGCTTCCGTACGACCGTAACTCCACCAGCTTTTGCCGCTGCACGTTCAGTGAAATTGATATTGAGATCACCCTGACTCTCGACAGTTGATTTTACGCCCGAGATGCCACCATGTATAATAGTATTGCCTGCGCTGAAAACAACAGCCGAGGTCACGTTTCCTCTTATGTCAAGATCACCGCCGACAGTAACCTTAAATCCCGGTTGTATATCTCCTGAAATTGTTGCGTTATTCTCTGTTTCCAAATTACCTGTATTGTAGTCAATATCACCTTTAATGGTAACCTTGCTTGCCACCTTAATGGTATTTTTCTTGACCACACTCATAGTGCCGTCTCTTGTTGCTGTAACTGTATTATTTTCAGAGTTGAAGGCGGCATTTCCCTGTACTCTAACGGTGAGATCCTTTCCTGTTTTGGGTTCAATACTCTCACCCAGAACATTATAACCTTCCTCGCCTGGTACAGGTGGAATTTTGGTTGCCAGATGCTGATTTTCCTTTACGCCCACCATGATTTTCCGTTCTCTGAAGTCAATGCTGCCATCTTCCAGCAGATGGCCGGCCAGGGGGCCAATTTCAAGTTCAAACTGGAGATAGGCATCTTGCCCTTCTCCCGGGAAGCGTCCTTTGGCGATTATGATGTCATCGAAATCTGCGTACTCTGAGTGGATGCTTTTCTGGGCCTTATCAATTGCTTTCTGCATGATCCCGTATGTAACTCCAGCTTCTTTGATGAGTTCATCAATAGCTTCTGTTTTCAGGGAGGGGAGGTTGGGTATTGCTGGATGTATAACCAGGGAAGCCTGCATTTTATCATGGGATATTTTCAGTACCGGTATTATATCTATAATGAGGATATCGGGCTCACCTTCTTCGACCACATAAGATGCTTTGGGGTAGCCTGGAACTTCAGCAATCAATGAGAATGATTTTTCATCGAAGAGTACATTTGCTCCTGGCTCAATGGGGCTTCTTAAAAACCCTTTTTTCTTCATTTTATGGTATTCAGGAAAGTTCGCAAGAACGGCTCCCTTTCTTACAAGCTGTGATACCTCGACCATTTTTTCAGAGTCAGGCTTTCCCAAGGGTACCTGTTTCCGAAAAAAATGGAGTTCCGGGGCAACATATCTGGGCCCGGTGGGATGCGGGGTTACGGTGTTTGTCACAAGAGTATCCTGGTTATGGTTTACCGGAAACCTTCAAAAGCTGTTTTTTCATTCAATCTCTGCCTGGACTAAAATTTTTCCCTCGTAATATACGATATTTGCCGGCAGTAACATTTTCCTATAGCTTGATTGAAAAAGCCAATTATTCAACTTCACCTGTTTACCTTACTATGAAGTTATGATCCCTGTTATCTGCTCATCAGAGTTCGCTTTTTATCGATAATAAAGATTTGGACTTCCCATGGTATGGAGAGCTTTGTGCAAGTTGCTCCTGAAGTCTCTACGATCCCAAATTCCTTGAATATGTCCTCGTTTTAATGCGTTTCTGTCAGAATGATAATCGGGGGCTATGTCAATTCCTGTGGTCTCTCTGATAACGCGCGGACCTGCAAATCCGATTCTTGAAGATCGTATTGCAAACTGATAGGGAGAGCATCCAAGAAAAGATGCAACCGGACCGGCATAGGAATTATTATCATATACAACTATGTATAATCCGCCTGAATCAATATATTCTCTGACAGCCATGGTACATTTGGGCATCTGGATAACACCAAGAGTACCCTCCTGGATACGGATGCCGCCTGTAGTATGTACATAGGCCAAAAGGGGGCGTTTCTTTCTTTTGGCAAGCTTACACGCCCTTACAAATTTTTCCCCTTCAGCAGCGCCCACTGTACCATTCCGGAAGTCTGAATAGAGCATCGTCACTACTATTTGAATACCATTCACTGTGGCGCAGAAAGTCATGTTCCCCGAATTTCTGCCAGTTCGCTGTTTGGCGACTGTAAGCCTTTCACTAAAACCGGTATAGCGAAGGGGGTTGTCCGATGTGATTTCTGAGCTGAAATAGCGGATGGAATTCTGATCAAAAACGTTTTCCAGATACCATTGATACTCCAGCGGAAAATGATGGCCACAGGTCTCACAGACCCCTGCGAATTCGCCATAAAGATCCGGTATCCACATATCTTTACAGCCGTATTTTTCATGATCCGGACAGGTTACTGTTCTATCACTGTTGGCAAGCGGGCTTGTATAGGTGTCGGTGAGCTCAAGAGGGTCAATTCTTTGGCCGTTTACTGGTTGTGAAGATTCAACATGAGTAATCAGCTTTGGACTCTTTTTCAGAGCTTTTTTGTCCCAGAAATCGAGAACTGCATTAAGCGGTTCCACGATTCTCTTGAGCATAACAAAGCCTTCTCCTGAAAACTCTTTCAAGGTCTTGCGTACGGTTTTTTTATGGTTTTTAAAGATATCATACCGAACAGTATAATAGAGTTTTTCTGATCGTACTCTTGCCTTACGGTAGAAATTGGCTGATTGTGTTTTGTGTCCCGAGAAGCCGGTCATGGCCATGTTACGGTATTTTTTTGAGCGCTGAGCAAGTAGTCTTTTTACCTCTTCCTTACTGAGATCCCAGGGCACATCAACAGGTAATTCCTGGGGTTCTCCCTTCTTACGCATGATTTCACGACTGCGGAAAGTCTGAAAGCTTTTGGTACCTAACACCACTTTATCTGTGGCGCTGATGATTTCCGAACGCAGTTTTGTGAAAAAGGCGAAATCATCCTGTCTGGCACCAAGCTGAGGTTCTTTGACAATCTTATCGATGGTGCCAAGTTTCAGATTATCCTCAGCGGTGAGACGGAGTCTGTCAGCACATACTTCTATCAGTTCCTTTGGAACCTTTTCACCTTCCCTGACCTTGCCTTCAATTGCCGCTGCGCCCTCCGGTGAAATAACCGAATAATACCCGTGACTGGCCATGAGACGGTAATCTGAAAGGCCTATGGCTTCAGCGCCACCTGATCCACCTTCAGAGATAAAGGAAATCATGGGAACACGCAGTTTTGCCATGGCATAGATATTTCTGGCAATCTGCTGGGCTGCGCCAGGGTATTCTTCGACAGGGTATGAGCCCGGAGTGAAAATATAGAAATGGATGGGGATACCTTCTGTTTCAGCTACTTTCATATACTTCAATGCTTTGGCGTTTCCCTCCGGCTTGCAGGAGCCTCCATTACGAAATTCTTCACCATGCCCTGTTTCCTGGCCGATTACCATAACCGAAGCAGTAACGGGAGTATTCTTAATGCGGCGGGCAATCGTTGCTTTGGCGCAAATCATCGCTGGATCAATATTGGCGTCATCCAGGCCGCCAAGCTCAGTGTAGTCCTCATAAACATTTTCGAGGATATCCTTGAGGCTGAAACGTTGCGGAGTCCTGACAATGCGGACACGTTCCATGGGAGTGAGCTGTTCTTCAGCTCTTTCTTCCAAAAATTTTATCGAATCATCCAGCTTTCGTATTTCTTTCTTGAGTTGTTCCCTGGAAATCTCATAAATATTCTTATTGAGTGTTTCACAGGTTTCCTTGAAGCCATCGAGGTTGCCCCAGTTGGTAAAATCCTTTAGCTGGATGAGGTAATTGATGCGTTCTTCAATACTAGCAAGCTTTTTTTGCTGTTCGTTCATTGTCTGTTCTTTTTTTTGCCTGCAGGTTAGAAGGTTAGCAGGCGATTAAGGTTTTCTTTCAGGTAGGCCAGGTTGGTGATTATCTTGGATCCACTTGCGTTTTTTCCCTTGATATCGACCTCTTTGAGAAATTGTTTCGCTCTCGATCTTGCTATATCAACTGAGTCACCCCATACCAGGGCAAGGGCCAGGTTGGGATCATAGTCACTGGGGATGGTGTAAGGTCTGTCTGTTGGGACGTGCGTATATACAGTGGACCACTCATATTGAGGAAAGGAGAATTTAGAAATCGTTCCAATCCAGGGGGCAAACCCCCTTTTCGTATCTTCTGCTACGATCCTGAGTTCTATGGCTGCACCTTTCGGTGTAATATCCTGTTGAGTGTACCCTATAGGCTCTCCCAGTGCAATGCGGATTTGTTCACGAATCAGGTTGGGTTGCTTGTCGTTGAGGTAGCTGATTCTTGCCGAGATGTCGTTTTCAACCTGAATCCTTGTGTTAACCTCGAGGAGATAGGGCCTTCCGTCTCTGGTCACAATCCACTCCCAGGTGCCAACATTATCATACCCCACATGGTCTGCAAGTTTCAGTGAATAATCTTCGATCTGTTGCAAGACTTGAGCTTCATCAAAATCATAGTCAAAACAGGAGGCATGGAAGCCCGGAGCTGCTTCCACTCTCTTTTGTCTTCCTGTTGACTGAATTGTACAATTTCTGGAACCGAAATGCACATGTTCTCCATGTTTTGAACACAGCAGTTGTACTTCAAGATGGTTGTAGTCACGCAGACACTGTTCTATAAGGACGCCGCCATCACCAAACTGCCTTTTGGCATAGAGTTGTAGTTTTCTGTATTCCCTGCGGAAATGCTCGATTTCGGTAACCTCGACTATTCCCATGCCACCACCGCCGGCAGCCGCTTTTATAAGAATAGAGGGGGATGATATCCCATCTTCCTGCTGACTGTTGAGCAGATGCTGGGCAATTTCCTCAGCTTCCATTTCGTTATAGATGGGGGCATCTGTTCCTGGAATGGTGGGAATACCCAGTTGATTGGCTACTCTTTTGGTATTGATTTTATCCCCCAGGTCTCGTATGACTTCCCAGCTGGGCCCAATAAAGGTGAGGGGACGGTCTCGTTGTGTGCTGCGTCTGGCAAACCTGAAATCTTCAGAGAAAAAACCATAGCCAGGGTGAATAGCACTACAGCCAGTATGGTCAGCTATGGCAAAGAGATCGTTGGGTTCTGTATAGTTGGTGATTCGCCAGGCATTTTGATTCTTGCCTTCGGTGATGTTTCTCTGTACATGTTCTGAGTCTTTATCGGCTTCGGTATAAATCACCACATACTCAAGACCAAGATCCTTACAGGCATTCATGATTCTGATGGCAATTTCACCTCGATTTGCTATGAGCACCTTATCTTTCAAATCTATCCTCGTTTCAATATGAAATTATTTTTGCTTTTATAACCCCGATGAACAGGTCTTGATTGTTTCATCAAGGGGTATACGTGCCTTGTTGGTCTGATTCGCATTGCGAAAAATACCCATTCCTTTGTTTTTATGGAATAACTCGGCTAGTAAGGCATTAAAAAGGGCCCCCTCCCTTTAGTTGCTGCCGAGAATCTTACAGTATAGTCGCAGGAGGGGATTTATTAAAGAAAAATGTGGCAACAGCATCGAAATATCAGAGGTCAACTTTGAATATGGTACTGTTTTGGACAGCTGCCGCGAGTTGTTTCTTAGTCTTGCAAATCGAGGGAAATAATTATATTTTGTGGTAAGCAGAATGTTTTCCATGTCTGGAAGAATTACAAAGAGCCCTGAGTAATCAGTACTTTGTCTATCTTCACCGTTGCCAGGAAATTTCCTTCAGGGAGGAAGTATATGTCTGCAGTAAATTTTCTCCTGTGTCTGGACGGAATACATTGCAAGATTATGTAAGATATCCTGGAGAAAAAATCTTTCCGGGGTCTTTTTGAGAAGAAACACCATACGAGTGAACTCTCATCATATGAATATGCCGGTATTGAAAAAATGACAGAAAAAGAAAATGGAAGCTCACTGGAAGCTTCCGAACCTCCATCGAAAAAAGGGATCTTCAGGCGACTCGTTGAAAGAATTTCTTTTGGAAGATCCCCTGATACCAAAGAAGCTCTGGAACATGAGATCCAAGGACTTCTTGAGGAAGGAGAGGAACAAGGCCTGATCAGCAGTATGGAAGAGCAGATGATCTCTTCTATCTTCGATTTCAGGGAAACACTTGTGAGCGAAGTTATGACTCCAGCAGCAGAAATTGTTAGTCTGGATGTTGCAACCTCAATCTCTGATATAACCGCCAAAATAATTGAAGAGGGATTTACTCGTATTCCCATATATCAGGAAAATCCTGATCGGGTGATCGGTATTCTGCATGCAAAGGATCTGTTACGTATTTGCAGCATGTCTGATGATGAGTCTATTGATCTGACACAGTTTTTGAAGCCCGCAGAGTATGTTCAGGAAAATACGCCCATTGTTGAGCTTCTTCGTGATTTCCAGAAAAAGAAAAACCATATGGCAATTGTCACCGATGAGTTTGGGGCTGTCCGCGGGTTGACGACCCTGGAAGATATTCTCGAAGAAATTGTTGGTGAAATCGATGATGAATACGATGTGGAGGAAGTCGATCTTGAAGTGCTTGATAGCGATACTATTCGGGTGAAAGGTAAGGTTGACATAGAGAACGTGGAGGAAACGTTTAATGTTCATTTTACTGATGGCCCCTATGAATCGATTGGCGGTTTGGTAACTCACTCTCTGGGTAGAATTGGAGAGGTGGGTGAAACTACTGAAATCGAGGGCCTGATTTTCACCATTGAAGGGGCTACCCACAGAGCAATTGAAAGTCTTCAGGTCAAAAGGAAAGATGTGAAAAAAGAGTGATGAGACGGGCGATGATTGTGTGGGGACTTTTGAGTGGGCTTTTTTCTGCCGTTTTCCTCTGGCTGGCTTTGCCGGGCGGAGGAGAGTTCTGGCCCATGCTTTTTATTGCCATGCTCCCCCTTTTTACCATTACCTGGATAGAGAGCGGCTGTGTTCGTTTTTTTGCTGGTCTTGCCGGCGGGTTTTTCCATTTCCTCATTCAGATGTACTGGATTGTGATCGTACTCGGCGAATATGGTGAACTTCCTCTGCCTCTTGCTGTATCAGGTTGTGCTGTTCTAGCACTTTACATGGCTTTTTATTTCGCACTCTTTTTTTATTTTGCAGGATTGGTGGTGAAAAGAATGCCAGTGGGATATGTGTTTCTTTTTTTTCCCTGTTTCTGGGTGGGGCTTGACTGGTTTCGCTCTTTTCTTTTAACCGGTTTACCGTGGCTTGATCTGGGGTATGGGCTATGGAAGAGCTCATATCTGTTACAGACTGCCGATCTTTTTGGACATTATGGCTTAAGTTTCTTGGTGATTATGGTGAATGTGGCCATATGTTGTCTGTTTTTAAAAGTTGCCAGATCTGTAAAATATGGCTGTGTTGCCATGACCATACTGGTGGCAGGTGGTGCCGTGGGCTATGGTAAGTGGCGTATGGACGTTGTGAATCACGAAATGAGTAAGGTGCCAACTGCCGTGATAGGGGCAGTTCAAGGAAATATAGAGCAGGATAAAAAATGGTCTGAAAAACAACAGAGAACAACTGTAACCACCTACCTTGATAGAACGTTTGCTCTTGTCGCAAATAACGAACCACCTGATCTTGTGGTCTGGCCTGAGACCGCCTTACCGTTTTATCCTGCCCGCAGTGATCTCTTCCCTATGATAGTTTCTTTTGCTCGAGATAACGGGGTGAATATTATTACAGGTGCTCCCTGGTTTGATATCGTAGATGAGAAAAAAGGACGAGTGAACTATTTCAACAGTGCCCTTGTCATCACAAGTTCGGGGACAGTGGGAGATATTTATTTTAAGACGCATCTTGTTCCATTTGGAGAATATGTGCCGTTGAAAAACGTACTTTCATTTCTGGCACCTCTGGTTGAAAATATCGGTGATTTCTCGCCTGGTACTGAAATGAAACCGCTTACCGTGGGCGAGATAAAGGCTGGAGTACTCATCTGCTTTGAATCAATCTTTCCTGATATTGCCAGAAATTCTGTGCATGGTGGTGCTAATCTGCTTGTCAATCTGACAAATGATGCCTGGTATGGACGTTCGAGTGCTCCCCATCAGACTATGGCAATGTCAGTGCTTCGGGCAGTGGAAACAAGGCGAAGCCTTGTTCGGGCTGCAAATACTGGAGTATCAGGCTTTATTGATCCTCTGGGAGAGGTTCATATGTCCTCTGATATCTTTGTGGCGTGGGCTGAAAAAGCGACGTTGCCGCTGATGGATAATACCAGCTTTTACATGAAGAAAGGACGTTATTTTCCTGTCGGTTGTTTTCTTGTAGCTCTCTTTATTTTGGGGCGAGCCATGATGCAACCTGTTCGAAGACGTAGAAATCTTTTGCTATGATCTGTAAGGTATTTTGGAATTTTTGGTTGAAAAGCTGGAAAAAATATACGAAAGGATTGCCGATTATGGTAAAAAGCCACCGGTAAAACGAAAGTATCTCAACAGGGAACAATGAAGTAAAGGGAGTGGAATGGATAGCGGGAGTGCTGTATCTCGGCAGAAAATTAATGATTTAAGGGGGAAAATGCTTGCCCTGAAGGAGCATCTTTGACCTGGATGGCAAGAGAGAAGAGCTTGAGCGTATGGAGCAGAAGACCCTTGCCCCCGATTTCTGGAATAACGCTGAAGAAGCTCAGAAAGTTCAAAAAGCGCATGGCATGCTGCAGGACACCATAAGCAAATGGGAAGATACCTGGTCGGAACTGGAGGAAACGGATCTGCTTCTGGAGATGGCTGTAGAAGAAAAAGACGGTGATTCCGAGCGTGAGGTTGCAGAAAGCCTTATTTCCCTGGAAAAGGATATCGGTATCGCAGAGCTGGAATGTATGTTCGGTGGAGAGCACGATGCTGCCAATTGTATGGTTACCATTCATGCCGGAGCGGGTGGAACAGAGGCTCAGGACTGGGTGGCACTGTTGCTGCGGATGTATCTGCGCTGGGCGGAAAATAGAGGGTTTAAAACAAAGATTCTGGATTTGCTGGCCGGTGAAGAGGCCGGCACAAAAAGCGTTACCATTATGGTGACGGGGCGTTACGGGTATGGGTATCTCCGCTCAGAGGTGGGAATTCATCGTCTTGTACGGATTTCCCCGTTTGATGCCAGTGGCCGGAGACACACCTCTTTTGCCTCTGTTATGGTAATGCCGGAGCTTGATGACTCTGTCCAGGTGGATATTTCTGAAAAGGATCTGCGCATTGATACCTACCGTGCCAGCGGGGCGGGCGGTCAGCATGTCAATAAAACTGATTCAGCAATCAGGATTACCCATTTGCCTTCTGGTATTGTGGTACAATGTCAGAATGAACGTTCTCAGCATCGGAACAAGGACATGGCTATGAAAATGCTGGTCGCCAGGTTGTATGAGTTGGAAAGACAGCGAAAAGCCGAGGCACAGGAGGGATTGCACGGTGATAAAATGGAAATTAGCTGGGGTTCCCAGATTCGTTCGTACGTGATGCAACCCTATCGACTGGTAAAGGACCACAGAACAAATCAGGAAAGCGGTAATGTGGATGCGGTACTGGATGGGGGACTTGATCCCTTTATCAAAGCGTTTCTGCTCTGGAATAATAAGTAATGTTTATCCGTAGATTATGTAAAGAAATGTTTTGAGGTATAGGTTGAGAGATCCTTGCCGATGAGAAAGCCTTCATATTGCGGTAACGAATCAATGAGGGCTATTGCTTTTTCTGCTCCCATGACAATAGCTGCTGTGGCGAAACCATCGGCTTCGGCAACAGTTGGCGCCAGGATAGAGGCACTTGCCAGCTCAGGTGGTGAAAAGCCAGTGGCGGGATTGATGATATGGTGAAAACGGCGGTCTTTTGTGAACGCCTGCATGTAGTCACCGGACGTCGCGATAGCCCTGTTGTGCATGGTGATCACATACTGTTTGCCCTCTGTTTCCGGACGGGGGCTGCGGATACCAATGGTCCAGGGCTTGCCGTTCTCCTTTATGCCGGTGACCATTAAATCGCCTCCGGCTTCCACGTAGACGTCAGGAAATCCCAGCTCGTTGAGCTTTTTAATTCCTGCATCTACCACATATCCCTTGCCCAGCCCGTCAAGGCTCATGCCCATTCCCGGTTTGGTGTATCGAATACTATTCTTTTCAATTACGACATTCTTATAGTTTACCAGAGGCAGCAGTTTTTCTACTTCGTCGGCGGGTGGTATCTTTCCAGTTGATTGCATTTTTTTAAATAACTGGAGCAGCGGTAAGATGGTGGGATCAAAGGCACCATCGGTCAGTTCGGCCATCTCTTTTGACTTTTGTAATACGTCAATGAGGATTGGGTTGGCATTGTCGAGCTTGCCGTCTCTATTCAGGATGGAAAGAGGGGAGGATGGATCATACCAGTTTATGGCTGCGCCTACTCGTTCCATATCCGTTATGGCTGCCTGGATTGCTTCTTGACAGGAATTTTGGTCTTTTCCAATGACGGCAAAGTTGACCGTTGTTCCCATCATCTCTGTTGAAAAATTCACCCGGTGTTTGATATTTGGCTTATGAAATCCGAAATAATAGCCGGCAAACAGGCCTAAGGCTCCAAGACAACCAAGGAATTTTCTTCTGTTCATAAACGGGGGATGAATTTCTTTTTCTTGCATAATTAAACTGTTGTAAAGATGAAAAGTATGTTCTCTGTGCTCAATTCAATTCTTCCTGAATAGACCTTACTTCCCAGGGAAACGATTTTTGCACATGGATAGTTTGATCGGATATACATAACGAATAAGGTTAGATTTTGTGGACGACGACGAGAAGTAATCTAACCTTGTTCATTATACTATATGAGGAAAAAGTAGAGGACGCAACAGGTACCTTTTCTTACACAACTGGTTGTATGGTGATTTTTATGAAATTAAAGATTATAATGACTGCCAGTGTTTCGAAGAATGCGGTAGAATTATGATTCTTCAGGAAGTTGCTTGTAAAATCTGAGCACCCTGAATACAGGAGAGATTGTTCCAGAACTGGAAAATATTTTGGTTCCAAGGTGTGATTTCGCGGATAATGGAAAAGACACAAAGGAGTATACTATGAAAGCTGTACCTGTCATTTTTGCCCTGCTATTTTATGCCGGTTCTGTTGGCGCTGTAAGCCTTGAAGAACTGCAAAATACTGCTGTGGACAACAGAGAGGTCATAAAAAGATACGAGATCAATCTGGCAAAAGGGGAGCATGATATATCACTGGCAAAGGCAGGGTATATGCCTTCTGTTGATGTTGCCTATACGGTGAATAAGCTGGATGAAGATTCTCTCAGGGAGCATGAAGAGAACTCTGTATTTTCCGGAGTAGTTACCTGGAATCTGTTCAAGGGGTTTGCCACCAGATATCAGATAGCTGCAGCTGGAATAATGAAGGATGCTTATCAGTACAAGCTCGAGGGAATGAAACAGGATGTCAGACTGCGTGTTGCCTTGAAATATCTTGATGTTTATGAGCGGCAGGCAAACCTTGAAGTTGCAAAGAAAAACTACGATACCCTGTTGAAAATATACAAAGATGGTGAGAACAGACTTGATGTCGGGCTTATTGATAAAAATGAACTTCTCAAGTTTAAGGTTGATCTTGATAATTCTGATATCAATTTAGAATCAGCGCGTGCGGGGCTGGAAAAAAGTGTATTATTGCTTGGCAGGGAAGTTGGTGATGTTGTTCAATTTGAATCACTTGATTTTAAAGAATTTTTAAAGATCCCTGGACAGGAAGATTTTGAGAGGAATCAGACTCGAATGCTTACTGGCAGGACCGAGATTCTGGCGATGCAGAAAATGATAGATGCTGCCAGCTATCAAGTACAGCTTGAAAAAAGCAGGTACTATCCCCAAGTCAACTTTATTGGCAGTTATCGCAACTATGACGATCATTTCATTAACACGGCAGGAGATGTGGATGAAGATGAATTTCGTCTCCAGCTTCAGCTCTCCATGAACCTGTATCAGGGTGGCGCTAAAAAAGAAGCGGTTTCCAAGGCACGATTGGAGTTACAGGGGGTAAAGTATGACTTAAATGAAATGATTGCCAGTTACAAGGCACAGTTAAAGATGCTTCATATTGATTATGACGTAAGTCTGCGAAATGTGGCTGTTGCTCAGGTCAGTATCGATCAGGCAGAAGAAAACCTGAGAATAACCCGTTTGAAATATGATGAAGGGTTGCAGCGGGAATCCGATCTGTTGGATGCTGTAACCAAACTTTCGAGAGCTCAGTATAATTATGTAACTGTTATAAGGGGACTTTTTCTGACAAGATTCACCATATTTCGGATGATTGAGGCTCTGTAACTCAGTACTTTTCATAAACCGTTTGCGTAACCCGAAGGAGCAATTTCGTGTTGCAGAAACGTTTTTACCTGGATGATTGAAAATCTGAGTGGACAGGAGTTTTGGGTCACGGCATAACCATGGCGGCAATGCTGCTGTAAAAAGAGGAGTCCTGTATACTATTCTTTACAGTGCACATATTTTTTTCTGAATGGGGGATGAACTATCAGAAATGGAGATGCTTTTGAAAAGGCAGAGAAAACTATGACTACTGCAAACCACAATAAAACAATAGATTTGAAAGACTCTCAATGGTATCTCAACCGTGAGCTGACATGGCTAGAGTTTAATAAACGTGTTTTCCATGAAGCCGCTGATACGTGTAACCCATTACTTGAACGGGTGTTTTTTCTCTCTGTGCTTGGTTCGAATCTGGATGAATTTTTCATGAAGCGATTGGGTGGATTGAAACAGCAGGTATTTGCCGGACTGAAAAAGCTCAGCGTTGACGGGATGTTGCCAGAAGAGCAGATAGCAGCGTGCGCCGCAATGGTGAGAACATTTTATGCTGACAGGGAAGCACTGGAGAGCAAGCTCTTTGAGGAGTTGGCTGACCAAGGAATAATCTATTCAAGATACAAGGATTTATCGTCAACAGAAAAAAAGGAGATGGATACCTATTTTTTTGAAAACGTCTATCCGCTTCTTACTCCGCAGGGCATTGATCCTGCCCATCCGTTTCCGTTTATCTCCAATCTTTCCATCAATATCCTTGTTCTGACCAGTGAAAAGGAAGGAGGCCACACCTGTCTCAACCGTATCAAAGTTCCTACCGGTATTGGTATTCCCCGTTTTATTCCCTATGGTAATAAAAATAGTTACATCACCTTTGAGGACTTGGTTGCAAATAATCTTACTTCACTATTCCCCAATATGATTATCAAGGGGGCATTTCAATTTCGTGTTACCAGAAATGCCATTACTGAAAAAACGGCTGAGCAGGCCAATGATCTGCTGCATATGATTGAAACAGCTCTGCGGGACAGAAAATTTGCCCAGATAGTACGGTTGGAAGTAGAGGAGAGTATGGATGATACTCTTCGAGCCATGCTTGCTTCAGAGCTGGGGATAGATGTGGAGAAAGATGTGTATGAAGTCAAAGGATTGATGGCAAAAAGAGATCTGCTGGAACTTGCTAAAATCGATCGTCCAGATTTGCATTTCCCACCCCATACGCCTTGCGATCATCCTGAGCTATTAAATGATTCCTCCTCTATTTTTCATATCATCCGTGAAAAGGGAAGTATCTTTCTCCAGCATCCGTATGAGTCTTTTGATGCAACGGTAGAACGTTTTCTCTATGAGGCAAGCAGTGACCCCAAGGTGCTGGCCATTAAAATGACACTGTATCGTACTAGCTCTGAATCACGTATTATCCAATATCTGGTTGATGCAGCCCATAACGGAAAACAGGTTGCTGTTGTTGTTGAGCTGATGGCAAGGTTTGATGAATCTGCCAATATAAACTGGGCTGAGGAGATGGAAGAGGCTGGAATCCATGTTACGTATGGTGTTGTCGGCCTGAAAACCCACAGTAAGGTCATTTTTGTGGTGCGCCGCGACGATAATGGCCTGAGAAAATATATGCATATTGGAACCGGTAACTATCACGCGGGTACTGCCAGACAGTACAGTGACCATGGACTGCTGAGTTGTGATCATTTGCTGGGTGACGATTTAAATGAGCTTTTCAACTATCTTACTACCGGATATTCCCCGAACAGAAAGTATACCAAGGTTTTACCCTGTCCTTATCTGCTGAAAAATGCGCTGCTGAAAAAAATCGAGAGGGAAATCAAGCATCATGCCAGCTCTAAGAACGGTTTGATACAGTTTAAATGCAATGCCCTGGAAGATAAGGATATTACACGGGCGCTCTATCAGGCTTCCCAGGCTGGGGTGCATGTCGATTTAATAATCCGTGACTCATGCAGGCTGCGTCCTGGGATTCCGGGGGTATCCGAGAATGTCCGGGTAATTTCAGTAGTTGGACGTTTCCTTGAACATTCCAGGATTTATTATTTTCATAACGGTGGCGATGAAGAGTATTACATGGGCTCTGCTGATCTGATGAAAAGGAACCTGGAATCCAGGGTTGAGGTTGTGACACCTGTGAAAAAAAGAAACCATATAAAGTTGTTACGGGAGTTGCTTGATGTGCAGCTGTCGGGCATCCGTGGTTGCTGGGAGATGGACAGCGATGGCAATTATCACAGGCAAATCTCAGAGAAAAATAATCGTACTGTCCATGAAATACTAATTTCTCGAGCTGAGAAGAGATTAGCAAAACATACGAGCAGCAAGAAAAAAAAGGCGGTTAAAACAAAGAAGAAACGGAAGCGAAATTAATGTAATGTGTTGATTACACTTGTTGGGTATCTGTTGTCTCAGCAGATCTCTCAAGAGGCAGACGAATAGAAAATGTTGTTCCGTTTCCTGGACTTGAGTCGACATCCATGGTGCCGCCATGATTTTGGGTAATGATGAAATATGAGACAGAAAGACCTAATCCTGTGCCCTCGTCAACAGGTTTTGTAGAGAAAAAGGGTTCAAAAACCCTCGATTGTGTGGCCTTATCCATGCCTGGGCCATTATCTTGAATTTCTATTTTCAGTATGCGATTTTTTTCCTCCACCGCGAGTCGCAGGGTGAAACATGGCTGCTCTTTTGATGTCGAACGATCTGCTTCCATTGCCTGAGCACCATTTCGTAATATATTTAACAGCACCTGCTGAATTTTTGCTGCTTCACAGGGAATCGGTGGGATATCTTTTTCGTATTCCTTTATAATTTTGATTGTTTTAAAATCATATTGCTTTTTCAGGTCATAATCGGTTGCTGCAAGTTCAAGCACCTGATCGAGTAACTGTGCCGGGTGGTGATTTGAAAAAATGGCATCGGTTTTTCTGGCAAAACTGAGCATGTTCTCAACTATTTCAGCGACCCTTTTCCCTGAATTGTTGATCGTATCAATCATCCTTAAAATACCCCTTTGCTCCATAAAGGTCTTGATACCATTTAATGAAACCCCGCTGATATCGGCTGCTTTACGATTTGCAGGTATATCAAGGTTGCCAAGTCTTGATTTCATTACATTCGCAGTTTGAATCATACCGGCAAGAGGGTTGTTGATTTCGTGAGCCATGCCGGCTGCAAGTCCACCAACCGAGAGCATCTTTTCTGATTGTATCATCATTTCCTCTAACCGCACCTGTTCGGTTACATCATCAACTCTGATAACAGCTCCTTCGACCCCGTTTGCCATCAGTGGATAGATTGTCACGTCTTCATAACGTGTTTCATTTTCTTCTTTTCTCGCTTGTCTGGGATCAAAGCGGATCTGTTTCATAGCAATGGCCTGTTTAACCCGGTCCAGCCCATGAGCGAGTGGTGGAAAGGCTTTTTCGAGTGGCTGTCCTTTGGCCTGGGTATCTGTGACACCCGTTATCTGCTGGGCTTTGGCGTTCCATTGCGTTACCACTCCATGTCTGTCGACGCCTATAAGGACAGAAGGCATGGAGTTAATGATATTGGCAAGATAGTTTCTAAGATTATGGACTTCCTCTTCTGCCTCTTTACGATCTGTAATATCCTGATAAGTACCCAGTACTCCAATGATTATATTTTGTTCATCCCGTATGGGGACCTTAGATGTCAACACCCAATTTGTTTTCCCATCCACTCTGTTGTAGACCTGCTCGTAAAAGAGTTTGGCTTTTCCAGAGCTCATTACCTCTGCATCATCTTTGCGAAAGAGTTCCGCCTGCTTTCCGAAGGCGAGATCATAATCTGTCTTCCCAATGAGATCATCTGGCGATTCCACTCCTGCATCTTGGCAAAAAGCTGAATTGGATCCAAGATAAATGCTGTTGGTATCTTTCCAGAATACACGGTCGGGGATGCTGTTTAACACCAGTTTCAGGAAATGATTGGCTTTCAGTTGGGACGTTTCAGTATTTATTCTATCTGTAATATCCATCAGTATGCCGTGATAATGGCTTATTTCCCCTTTATCATTCCTTCTGATGTAGATTCTGCTTTCAATCCAGCGGAGCTCGCCTGACTTTGTAACTATTCGGTATGGCTTGTGGATGAAATTGTTACATGTACTGTCAGCACTGTAGGTAGCTACTTCTTCAAGGACTTGCTCCAAATCATCCGGGAAAATGAGCTGGGCGTAATGGACAGTGCTGTTGCGGAATTTTTGGGGATGATAGCCAAAAGCTTTTTCAACATTCTCTGTGACAAACTCCACAGGCCAATCCGGTTCGTTTTTCCAGACGAAGGCAACTAAGGGGCTATTGTTAATGGTTATGTAGGCATTATCACGAAATTCTTCCTGGGGTGTCTTTTCGCTTTTGGCAAGATCTGCTTTGTGTTCAGAGCCCCTGTCTGCAAAAGCAGCTTTTGTAGCTGTGAATCTTAGATAGAAAACAAGGGTAAGTAAAAATAAAATGATACAGAGAAAAATATACAGGTAGGTAAAAAAGGCTCCACTTTGCCAGTCGACAACGATTTTCCCTATAGTTTGTCCGTTATAAAAAATATCATTTTCAATATGATAGGTGGGCAGCAGACCCATAGCAGAAAGGAACGAGAAGACTCCTGTTACCGATGGTAATTCTTCTGAGATAAGGAGTTTTTTCTCGTTGTTGTAGACAAGTATACGTTTGTAATAACAGGACTTTACTGCAAGTTTTAAATAATGGGATAAGGTGTTCTGCTCATCGTATAATAGAAATTCTGCAATTGCCCTGGTATGCTCCTCAATGGTTGTGTGAGCCTTTTGTAATGTAGATTTCTGGTGAAAAAGGAAAAAGAAACTGAAACATACAATGGTAACAACAATGATGATGAGAAAACCAGTCCACTGTTTTCTTTCCATAAAAGACTCCAGGCTCCAAGATGGGATTCTTGCCTTATTTTCCCCTGATTACATTGGATGAAAAAAGATGTGGTTACCATTTATACATATAGCATAGGGCATATGAGAGGAACATCCCATGTGAAAAGAGGCTTACACTATGAAAAGCGTATCATAAATGAGAGGAGAATTTCCAATAAAAAGGAAAATACGTATTGAATAATAGAGTTTTGCCTGCGCTTTTATGCGGGGAAGGCCTGTTCTTTTTTCTGGTACAGTAATTAAGGAGACTTGCCTGATAGTTAATGATCAATATTTGAGAAGGAGGGGGTGTATGAAAAACAAAACAAGAAAAAACATAGCACAAGTTTTCAATCAGAAGTAGTGAAATTTATAACAGAAGAAGGCTATTCCTGTTCAGAAATGGGCAGACGTCTTGGTGTGAAGCTGATATAACCCGTTACGGTTGAGTTGTGTGGACGAGCTGAAGCAGTATATTTACAAGGTAAAGAAAAACAGCGACTTTTCGCTTTTATCAATTTTGGGACATGAACCTGGAATAGGGATCACATAATTATTGTCAAGATAGAATATACTCAACGGAGTAGTAATTCTCATAATATTGTTATTGACTTGCCTGGCACCGAATAAGATCTTCATAATAGGTTCTATTGTGATTGAGGTGATAAGAAAAATCTTGTTATAGGGCAATAACTTTCCTTTATCGGTCTTTTTACTGAGGTTTTCTCGATTTTGAAACTTATCGCCTACAAAGCTGTTCGAAGTTATTTTCCTCTTTGACATTGACAGAATAAATCAATAACCCGGATGGCATGGTGGTATACCAAAGAGTTGACTTTTACTTGACCGATTACATTGCAGATGTCAAAATAGTGTTATTAACGAGTAATTAGTATTACAAGGAGAAATTATTTTGCCCGCAGCAAAGACCAGGGAACACGTCGAAGAGATTGTCCTGCAAAAAATTCGAAGCAAAGAATACGATAAGGATACTATTATTCTGGAATCTGAATTGTGCGATTTTCTGAATGTGAGCAGAACACCGGTTAGAGAGGCGCTGATACACCTATGCGCGACCGGGCTTCTGATAAAATCACCGCGTAAGGGGTATCATCTTCGGAAGTTTGATTTTGAGACCAAAATTGAAACCTACTATGTCATTTCATTACTTGATGCCCATGGGGCAGCCTTAGCTATTCCAAGGCTAATCGAAGAAGACTATTGCAAGATGAGCGAATACATAGATTTGTTGGATGTTGATATTAAGTACAGAAAATATGATAGATATAATGTTCATCAGGAAGCATTTCATCAAGTATATATCGATAAATGCGGAAACAAGACTCTTGCCCGACAATTACGATTGATAAAGGCATCCGTGCCCACATATCTGTATTACTCTAAAGATACAGATAAATTGTTTGAGGTCTTGAAGAAAGTCAATGACGAACACAGAAAAATTCTGGAATTGTTACGGCATAAAAAAGCAGATGAGGTCAAAGACTTTCTGATAAATGTACACTGGAAATCATTTCACCATGATATGATATAAAAGAGCACTGCCGATAAAATGCATCAGAGAAAAACAGTTTTATACCTTAAAGTTTTTGATAATTGTCTGTAATTGATCTGAATTACGGGATAGCTCCTGCGCATTATTTTCCACGTCCCTGCTGCTTTTCGCTATTCGCTCTGCGGCAGAAGAGGCGTCTTCTATTGCTTTTACTATATTTGCGGAAGCTTCCGAACTGTGGGCAATATTTTTATTAACATCCTGAATTCCATGGCTTACCTGACTTATATTTCCGGCAATTTCGTTGGTCACATTTGTCTGTTCACCTACCGCTACAGCAATAGAACCAACAATTTCGTTTACATCTGAAATAACTCTGGCGATATTCTCAATACCTTTACCAGTCTTGCCGGTATTATTCTGCACCGCTTCAACCAGATGTTTGATCTCCAGAGTGGCATCAGCGGTCTGTTTTGCCAATTCTTTGATTTCATTGGCAACAACAGCAAAACCCTTGCCCGCTTCACCTGCTCTTGCAGCCTCGATAGTGGCGTTTAGCGCCAGCAGATTTGTTTGTTCCGAGATCTCGGTTATGGTCTCCGTTACCTTGCCGATCTGATCAGCAGCCGAACCCAGTTCCTTCATATAGGAGGATGCCTCTCTTGTCTCTGTTACCGCACTGGATGAAATATTCTTTGCCTGTTCAGAGTTGACGGCAATCTCACCGATAGTCGCATTCATTTCTTCTGCTGCCGAGGCAATTGCGTTGGTATTTGCCGCAGATTCCTCCATGGCTGCTGCAACACTTGCAAGATTTGCATTCATCTCTTCTGCTGCTGCTGTAACATTGACAGATCGGTGAACTGCTCCTTCAGAGGCTTGCTGCAGATCTTTTGACACCCCTTTTAGAGAGGTTGAAGACGTAGTAACACCGTTGCTGGTGGTCTCAAGATTTTTAATAATGCCCTGCAGTTTTTCAATGAATACGTTAAACCAGTGGGCAAGAAGTCCCAATTCATCTTCTTTTTCAATATCCAGCCTTTTGGTCAGGTCTCCTTCACCCTGGGCGATATCCTGTAAAACTGCGGAGGTGTTATTGATAGGTCGTACAATCGTATTTGCCAGCCATAGCGCGAGAAAGACAAAGGCAATCGCCATCACACAAGAGATAATCAGTACTGTCTTCATCAACACGGAGGCTTCTCGCACCACCTCTGCATTGGTGATCATACCGATAAAACGATAGCCCAGTTCAGGAGAAGTATACACTGTGGCCAGATATTTTTCTCCATCAAGTTCCACTTCTGTATAGCCTTCACGCATTTCAGCAAGAGCTGTAAAAGCCGGAATACCCAGCTCGTTCATCTTTTTAAAATTGGCGTCTTCTATTTGTGGTGCTGCTAAAATAGTACCATCCTTTTCCGCCAGTATGACGGAGCCGGTTCTGCCAATTTTCATATTCTTGATTACACTGGCTAAACCTTTCAGGGAAACATCTATCCCGGCAACACCAAGTCGACGGCCATCCTCGGCAGGAACAGGAGTGACAATACTGACCACTGCATCACCAGTTGTACTGAGATAAGCGGGAGTTACCGCAAGATCCCCTCTCTTTTCTGCCAATTGATACCAGTCTCTTTTCCTTGGATCATATCCGGCGGAAATCTCCAGAAAAGAAGAGAGAAAACCTCCTTGTTCTGTTCCCATATATACCTCTACCAAGAAAGGAGAACTTGCTTCTACTCTTCTCAACTCCTGCAATGCCTGTCTTACTTCCAGTGCAAGACTCTCTTCTGGAAGATTTGAAGCTGTTGTTGTTTTTGTATAATCTGGGAACTGCTCGTATGACTCATGAAGCTCAGGAGTGGTAGCCAGGAATGTGACGGTATTCTTCACACCATCCATAAAGAAAACAAAAGATTTATCCACATGTCTCAGTTCACGATTGGTCGAAGAGATAAAAGATTGAACAGCTTGTTTTTTGATATTGTCAAGAAAATAGAACGAAAAAACAAGCAGAGGAATCAACGGTAAACCTACCAGGATACAAATGAGCTTTTTTCGAATAGTAAAAAATGTCATTTCGTCTCCTAAAAGTTAAATTTAATCCAATCCTGCAAAAGAGACCAGACAGCAGAGTTATCATCATAATCTGCCGTCCATCTCTGATGGCTTTCCTACGCTCTAACTTTTTTTATAGTTGTTGTGAATTCGCCAGCAAAAAAATAATATCCTGCCGGTCTTGGGAGCGTTGGCGGTATGATCTGGCTCTTATCTATCTTATTGAAGAGCTATCAGATTGACGGTAAGATTTAATTCTGCAGGGAAGAGACTCCTCGTCAAAACAGTTTTGACGACAGGGGTCTTTTTAATCCCACCTGTTTCTATATTATAGCATATTCTATGCCTGTTGTCAGGAATTTAATGAAAACTCAATGATACTGGATTGATTGAAGCTCTCTACAGAAGAACATCCTGGGCGTAGAACAGCTATGACAGATGGGTATATTTTGTAAAAAAACGCAACGACATTTTTTGATGCAGTCATGGCTGCAGCTTTGAAGTACGTCAATTTGTCAAAGAAGCAGATTGATACCAGACGATTGCTGAAGCCGAAAATTGCGTTTATACTTTAAAACGACTGACCATCTCATCAAGATCCACTGCCATTTTCCTCAACTCTTCAGCCTGACTTTGGACGCCTTCACTGGTCGCAGATATTTGATTGACAGCTTTTTTTGCCTCAACAGTGTCCCTGGATATAGTATTGACGACATCTGAACATTGACTGATATTGACATCCTGTATCCCTATCGATGCCTGACCTATATTATCTGAAATATCTTTAGCCCTTGCAGCCTGTTCTGTCATTAATTCATTTATCAGCAAAAACAGGTGCAATTCCAG
>PDWJ01002096.1_pt1 | contig 27493 bp, 22 predicted proteins | sample 1430881 | NCBI WGS metagenome assembly PDWJ01 (sample SAMN01162460, study PRJNA174530) | Oral metagenome, whole genome shotgun sequencing project. | biome: Marine environment; feature: Marine mammal; material: Swab sample of the gingival sulcus; isolation source: swab sample of gingival sulcus...
ATTTTACCAACTTCTTCGGGTCAGTAATAATCTAAATTTACTTGAGGTGTTTTTTATTGTCAATACCTTGACCTATTTAAATTATACAGGAAGCTTTCTAGCACTTGCTAAAAATCTTTAACAAGCACGCTGCTTTGATACCAACTATTGACTTTAGAAATGAAAAGTGTTATATTTTTTGGTGAAATTTATTCTCAATTGTATTACGTTTTGTAAAAATAAGGAGCGTGTATGACTAATAAAATAAAACTCATCCTTACCTCTATTCTGGCTCTATTTGGACTGATATTAATATTGACGCCATATAAACTGTATCCCGTTTGCAATATTCCGGCGCCGGACGGCACGCCGATGAAATGTGCCTACAGCGCAAAGTTAATTATCGCCATGGGCATTATCGTACTCATATTTAACATATTGGCACTCTTAAAGCGCAAAAAAGTGTTTTACAACTTCGCCTATTTGATTACAATTATCGCGACATTTGTAACATACGCCCTGCCAAAACAGTTGATAAAAGTCGGCAATAAAAAGGCGCTTGGCTGGGAAATCGGTTACTGTGCCAAAGCCGGTCACGGCTGTAGATTACACACGCAACCGGCGCTCGAAATCATCGTACCAATCATGATTATCGTTGCCGTAGTAGCAATTGTAATGAACTTTTTAACGAGGGAAGATTATGCATAAAATTGATATGAACTACCTCGCGGTAGAAAACATCAGAAGAAAGCCACTGCGCAGCTTGGGACTGATTTTACTGGTCGCTCTATTTGCACTGACGCTGTTGGCGGGTTCGCTGACGACGCAGAGTTTGTCGCGCGGACTGGCCTCGCTGTCGGACCGCCTCGGCGCCGATGTTATGGCGATACCGGACGGACGCGAAGAAACAATCGACGGCGTTTTACTAAAGGGATCGCCCAGCGAGTTTTACTTGCCTAAAGATTCTATAAATAAACTAGCCACTATTGAAGGCATCGATAAAATGACGGCGCAGACCTATATAGCAACGCTCAGCGCATCGTGCTGTAGCTATCCGGTGCAAATCATTGGCATTGATCCGGAAACCGACTTTTTGATAACGCCTTGGCTTTCCACCGTATTAAATCGTCCACTAGAGGTCGGCGAGTGCATTGTCGGCAGTCGCGTTGCCGGCGAGCCCGGAGAGAGAATTAAGTTTTTTGAAAAGCCCTATAGCATCGTCGGGCGCTTAGAACAAACCGGTATGGGCTTTGACGCCTCTGTCTTTGTCAATGCCGAGACCGCGCAGGCGATGGCAATAGATTCGCAGCGCATCAAAAAACACCCCTTAGTCGACAATGGCGATTTAATTTCGACGATTATGATTAAGCTCAAACCCGGTTATCAGCCGGAGGACATTTCGCGCCAGATAAACAATAAATTTGCCAACGAAGGCATCGTCGCAAAGTTCAGCAAGTCGTTCGTCAACAATATTTCAGCTAATTTAAAAGTGATTATGCGATTGGTCAATATGGCAATCTTGGTGATTTGGATTCTTTCAATCGTCGTCATCGCCATCGTATTTTCAATGATTTTGCGCGAGCGCAAAAAAGAGTTTGCGACGCTGCGCATACTCGGTGCAAAGAAAAAACAGCTCAATTACTTAATGCTACGCGAATCCATTATAATTAGTTTGATTGGCGGCATTATCGGCATTGTCTTAGGGTTTATCTTTTTATTCTTTTACGGCATGCAAATCGCCGATAAAGTCAGTATCCCCTTCTTAATGCCACAACTGATTGAACTGCTTTTATGGGGCGTCGGCTGCTTTGTAGTCAGCGTTTTAGTCGCGCCGATCGCGGCGTTAAATTCGTTGAGAAAACTATCGCATATGGACATATACACGCAATTTAGAGAAGATGAATAGGAGCATTTATGCTATTAAAACTACAATCACTCACTAAGAGTTTTACGCGGGCAGACCGCCAGTTTACCGCCGTCAGCGATGTCAACTTAACTTTAGAACAAGGCGATTTTGTCGGCATTATCGGCAGAAGTGGCAGCGGTAAAACCACACTACTCAATATGATTAGCGGCTTGATTAAGCCGACATCCGGTAACGTCATGTTATTGGGCGAAGACTTATACAGTAAAAGCGATGATGATATTTCCAAAATTCGCAATACGACAATTGGCTATATACCGCAACAGAGTGCGCTATTAGGCAATTTACAAGTAATTGAAAACGTCTGCCTGCCCTATTTTTTATACCCTAGAGAAGGCGATCCATTTGGCAAAGCACATCTCTTTTTAGAACAATTGGGCATTGCGCACTTGGCAAAGTCCTATCCCAAAGAGCTGTCCGGTGGCGAGCGCAAACGCGTTTTAATCGCCCGCGCCATGCTCAACGAACCGAAAATCATCATCGCCGACGAACCGACTTCTGACCTCGACATTGAAAGCACAAAAGAAGTCATGCAGATATTCCAAAAACTAAATCAAAACGGCACCACTTTGATGCTCGTCACACATGAACTGGATACAATCGACTACACTAAAAAGCTCTACACAATGCGCGAAGGTCAGTTATTAGAGGGCAAAGCGCTAGCGGAATAAAGCCAATTGCTAAATAGGAGATTACTGTGCAAACAAGACTTTATAAAAATATTATCGTCGTATTCCTTTTGCTAATCGTCGTGAGTTTTAGCGCTTGCGCGAATCAAACAGGCGATCAATCTATTCAACAAATAGACCAAAGTAAATTGGTCATAATCGACGACACTTATCAGTACATCGATTGGGACGCCCCAAAACTAATTAGCGCGCTTAACGATTGGCAAGCCAACCCTTCCCTTTACGAACCAGTTGGCATTATGCTGTCGGACCGCGGCGAAGCAGAGGGGCTATCACTGGAACAAACCATTAACAAATTACACGACGACTACGAAAAACTGGGCGTCGACAGCTGTTACATGGCAGTCATGATAGAAGCACTTAGCAGTGAAATGAACATGTTCAATCAAAAGACATTTGAGCTCAACTTGCCAATTAATCCAAATACTGACAAAGTTGCCCTCAACGCAGTTAATATCAAGCCGAAAGACGGATACGATTACACTGATTTAACTGATATGATTGAAAAGTATAATGACGGAAAAATCGACCCGCAAACGATGGTCGATTTTGTAAATAGCGTCGATATGAAATTAGTCATTGACGACAGCGCCTACGATAAGCTCTACGCCTGTGATGTCAGCATTCGCGAAGTTGGCAAGAGCGACGGCGACAAGGTCGTCAAATTATTTATAAACAGTGGCGTCGACGGCGCCTATTTTGAAATTCTTAGATAATAAAGAATCAGACATTAAAACAATTTACTCGACTTTTTAGTGGAGAGTTTATAGCCTGCCCACAAGCCGACGGCACCGCCTAGCATATGAGAAATTTGTGAAATGTTGTCGCGAATAAAAATTGACTGATACAGTTCTTGCCCGAAGTAAATAAAGGCGACTAAAATAACCGTAATTGGAATCGAATCGTCGTCCGTTTTGGTAAACGAAGATAACATGATAAAAGAAAAAACAATGCCGCTGGCACCGACGAGAATATCGGCGGGAAAGAAAATCATATGAAAGACTCCCGTCACGACGGCGTTAATAAAGATCAGTTTAACGATATTTGCAGAACCGTATTTTTCTTCGAGCATTGGTCCAATCACCAAAATCAAGGTCATATTCCCCAGATAATGCGGCCAGTTGGCATGACCCAAGACGTGACCAAACACCCTGATGTAAGTGCCGATGTTTAACAAAGACGCCCCGTAAACGCCAAACAAATTCCGATTAGCCCAGCCGCCCGTCAAACTGTTTAATCCAAATACGATAAGACAGATTAAAACGAATGTGATAATCACTGGAGAATTAAATGAAAGTCTAATGTTGTTTTTTCTCATACCGTCCTCTAAAAACTCAATATTCACTACTCTATTATTATACATCATAAAACGACCTAAAATCAAAAAAAATCCGCTCTTTCGAGCGGAAATTTTATTGTTCTATAATTTACTGAATGGCATCCATTCCAAGATTAAATGCTTTAATGTTTAGCGGAATAAACTTTTCTTTTACAGTCGCCTTAATGACCGATTCCCAGTCGATATCGGTTAAACCTAAGCCCTTGACTAAAGTACCCACCATGACGACGTTCATCGCCTTAATATTGCCGAGTTCCTCTGCCAATTTGGCGGCGTTTAACAATTGCGTATTGGCTATTTTAGACTGTATTTCTTCGACGACGTGTACCGGATAATCAGCTGATCCGATTAAAATTGGCGCCGATGGAATGCGATAGGTATTGATGACGACTTTGCCGTCCGGCTTGACGAATTCAATCCACTTGGCAGTTTCCATTTCTTCAAACGATACCAAAATATCGGCTTGACCCTTGCCGATAATCGGCGAAAAGACTTCTTTGCCAAATCTAACCTGAGTTGTCACCGAGCCACCGCGTTGTGCCATGCCGTGTACTTCTGACATTTTGACGTCATAACCACTATTCAACAATCCGGTAGCCAATATTTTACTGGCTAGGATAATACCTTGACCGCCAACGCCCGATAATAAAATATTTGTCGTTTTACTCATATTAGACACCTACCTTTTCAATTGCATCAAATGGACAAGCCTGTAGACAAACCGTACAACCGACGCACATATTCGGATCGATTGACGCCAGTTTAGTCTCTTTATCAAAACTAATTGCCGGACAACCCGTTCTGGTACATACGCGGCAACCGCGGCACTTATCGGTGACGACGTGACAAATTGGACGCTTCAGCGCAAACTCGTTGAGGTCTTCCGGTGAAAAGCGCTTCAGTACACAAGGCCATCTGGTGATGATAACTGACGGTCCTTCAAAGGCAAAGGCATCGTCTAACGCCTTAGAAACGGCATCTAAGTCGAGCGGGTTAACCGTCACGACGTGTTCCACGCCAATCGCCGCACAGAGTGCCGGAATGTCGATTTCTTTAGTTTTCTTGCCCATTAAAGTATAACCCGAACCGGGGTTTTCCTGGTGACCGGTCATACCTGTAATGCGGTTATCCAATATTACGTTTACGGTGTTAGAGCCGTTGTAGACGACATTCATCAATGAATTGACGCCAGTGTGGAAAAAGGTCGAATCGCCGATGACGGTGACGACTTTCTTTTCGACTTGATTTTGCGCAAATGCCTGCGCCGCGCCGTGCCCCATCGAAATCGAGGCACCCATGTCGATGACAGTATCGATTTGCTTTAGCGGTTCAGCCGCACCGAGCGTATAACAACCGATGTCACCGGTGATCATAACATTGCGCTTTTTAGTCAATCCATAGAAGAATCCGCGGTGCGGACAACCGGCACAGAGTGTCGGCGGACGTCCGACTAAGCTTTCGGCACTCATCGACACGTTGTCGCGCTGCTCGCCGAGTAACGCCTGTGCGATGATGTCCGGATTGAGTTCGCCAATATTCGGAATCTTCTCTTTGCCGATACAATCGATGCCGGCAACTTTTAATTGATCTTCAATAAAGGGCTCTAGTTCTTCAATGACGTAGAGCGTTTCAACTTGCTCTGAAAACTCTTTAATCTTAGCCATTGGCAATGGATTGGTAAAGCCCAGTTTTAAGTAAGATGCCGTGTCGCCAAATACTTCTTTGACGTATTGATAAGACACGCCCGACGTGATAATGCCGATTTTTTTATCGTTCCACTCAAAGCGATTGAGCGGCGATTCGTTGGACAACTGTTCCAATTTGACCAGTTTATCCTCGACAATCGGGTGTAAACGGCGCGCCGTAGCAGGTGCCGCAACGTATTTTTCTGGCATCTTTTTATACTCGACCATCGGCACTTCAACGCGCTCGCTCTCTTCGACGAGCGACTTTGAGTGACAGGTACGCGTCGTCATTCTGAACATGACGGCGACGTCGTTTTCCTCAGAAATTTTAAATGCCTCTTTGATAAAGTCCTTACACTCCTGAGAGTCAGAAGCCTCGATACAGACAATTTTAGCGTGTTTGGCATAGTATCTGTTATCTTGTTCGTTTTGCGACGAGTGACAACCCGGATCGTCCGCCGAAACGAATACCAAACCACCGGTAATACCGGTATAACCGATTGTAAACAGTGGGTCAGCCGCCACGTTGACGCCGACGTGTTTCATGGCGGCGAGCGATCTCGCACCTGCCACCGATGCACCAATCGCCGCCTCTAGGGCAACTTTTTCATTTGGCGCCCATTCACAGTATAAAGAATCCTTATAAAGTGAAATATTTTCCAGAATTTCGGTACTTGGCGTACCGGGGTAAGCCGACGCAAAGGTCACACCGGCTTCATAGGCGCCTCTGGCAACCGCCTCATTGCCCGTCATTAATTTTTTCATCATATACTCTCCTCATAAATGACAACATTCAGACTATCGATAAATGCCCAATTTCTTTGTTGCTGCGCACATCGCTGACTCAGCACATTTTGCTACGCAAAAGCTACTCCCTTCGGTCGTAGTCGGACATTTTTCCGATACTATCTTACATATGTCTTCATACGCTGCGACTCAGCGATATGCTTGCGCCTCGAACTTGAACATTTTCTACAGTCTGATAATTATTTAATTTTTCCGCCTTAATTTGTAAAACTCTTAGCAATCACACTGCCCAGTGCAATTGAATTTAACTTCGTTTCGTAGTCATCGGCGCGCGATACCAAGACAACCGGAACCTTCGCACCCATGATAATACCGGCAGATTTAGCACCCGCCAAATAAGTTAACGTCTTGCCGATGCCGTTGCCCACTTCAATATTGGGAACCAAAATTATATCCGTTTCGCCTGCAATTTCGGATTTGAACTTTTTGGTCTCAGCAGCTTCTTTGGAAAACGCCAAATCCACTGCCAACGGTCCCTCGACGATTACGCCGTTGCCAAACGCTCCGGCTTGGCATTTTTCTTGTAGCGCCCTCGCCTCTACCGTCGCCGGCATTTTGGGGTTAACTTTTTCTTTAGCTGCAACACAGGCAACTTTTACCTGTCTATTGCCGAGCGACTTAGCGACATCGAGCGCATTCTTTAATATTTTCTCTTTGGCATCTAAATCCGGCGCAATGTTCATACCGCCATCGGTCAAGTAAATCAGTTTGTGATAAAGTGGCACTTCGTAGACCATCACGTGCGACAATTGGCTGTCGGTGCGTAGACCGTATTCTTTATCGAGTACCGCCTTGAGCAAAATAGATGTATCGATTAAGCCCTTCATCAAGAAATCGCCCTTGCCCTCACTGACCAAAGCGACACTGGTCTTCGCCGATTCTTCCAATGACCCCGTCGCGATAATCTGATATTTGGATATATCGAGATTATTGTGCTGTGCAATCTGCACAATTTGACTTTCGTCGCCGACCAAAATTGGCGTTATCAACCCCTCTTCAGCAGCTCTTACGACGGCGTGTAAGGCATCGCCATCTTCTGCTGCTGCGACGACCAAACGCATATTCTGACCCGATTTTGCGGCGTCTAATAGTTGATTTAAACTCTCGATCACTGCATCACCCCTCTCATATTTTCGTAATTTTGCTATTTCTTATCACTTTCCACTCTATTTTACAGTATTTCTTTATCAATTGCAAATGATTGAGAAAAAATGACTAATCAAAGACCTCGGTCTAAGCCGAGGTCAAATCAAAAATCTATAAACTATTGAAAAAAACTGTTAATTAGTCTTTTAACTGCTTGACATACTGCTCTAAAGTAATATCGCGCCGCTTGATTTCGCCAGCAACTTCTGGGCTGCCAACAAAGCGATAGTGCCACGGTTCATACATATAGCCAGTTATATCTTCCTTGCCCTTGGGATAGCTCAGTATAAAACCGTATTCGTGGGCGTGGGCGTCGAGCCACTGAAAAGCCGGCGTCTGGTCAAAACTCTGCTTAACGGTATGCCTATTCGTACCATCGTCTACGTCGACGACATAACCGGTTTGGTGCTCGCTCTGTCCGGGTAATGCACTGTAGCGATTCGCCTGTGCAAAACCACTCCTTTGCATATAGCGGTCAAACAGACCGATTTGATATTGAAAACTGCGATAGCCAGAGACGACGCGCAGCGCGATGCCATCTGCATTGGCGGCATCGAACATCTTTATTAGATATTCATTGGTCTTCGCTTCAATTTGCTCGACATTGGCGCTGTGCGCAACCGAAATGTCGACCAAGCGACTGGGTACATCGGTCGAGCGCAGGTTGATTTCCTTGCTCGCGTAGACCAGATAATCGTCGATGTCGCCCGCCATGCGATTAGCGTTGTAGTCCAGTAATGCCTGTTCTATATCGCTATTAAAGTATTCGACTTCGCGGTTTAACTGCTGACTGCAAAAAGCTGCCAACTGCGCCTTGCAATCCGGACCATAGGAGCCGTCGATTAAAGTGTAATAACCGGCGATTTTTAATTGTTCCTGTAGCCATTTAACTCTTTCTACTGTAAGGGGCGCATCGCGATAGACGACAAAGGGCTGTACGCTGTCATTAAAACCACTCAATCCGCTCTGCGGAACGAGTCTGTAATTGGTGATAACGCGGTAGCTATATGCGGCGCTATCCAAGTTTGTCAATAGGGCGTCTATATCATCTCCTAGACAAAGCTCCGGAAAGCGCTCTGATAATAATGTCTCTTGCATCTTCATTTCACCACTCGTTTCTGCCTCAGTCGTACGCGCTGTGTTCGTCGGCGCTTCAGTCGCCTCAATTGTCGTCGACTCGGCAGCCGTCGTCACCGTCGTTTCAGCACTTGCTGAAGTCTTTTCAGTAGTCGCATTTTGTGCATCCGTCTCAACTGTTTGTCCTGCACTGGACGATTCGACCGATCTGCTCTCAATCGCTTGCTGTGCAGTCGTCATTTCGAGCAAAGATTTACTCGTCGGCTGATTGTCTGCGGTCATCGCAACCTGTTTTTGACTACAACCGCCAAGCCACAACGCAGTCAATATAACAACACTGCCGATGAGTGCAATATAGCGAGTTTTGTGCTGAACTCTACTTTGCATAGCATACCTACCTTCACGATTTTTTACAATCCGAATCTAACAGTTTCAAATAATAGCCGCACGCCGTACCGCGCTTATACTCTGATTTAAAGTATATCATACCGTCATGCGCTTCGACAATCGCCTTATTGATATAAAGTCCCAAACCGTAGCCCTTTTTGCCGCTATCCGTCTTATAAAACATATTGAAAATTTTTTCTTTATCTTCTACTTTAATGCCGATGCCACGGTCTTGAAAATACGTTAACAAACGGTCGCCGTCGCATTTCATGACGAGCGTTATCGGAGAATTCTCTTCTGAAAACTTTACGGCATTCGACATAATATTGTTGACGACGCGCTGTATCTTGGTCAAATCGATTGCCAAACATTGCGACGTCGCCAAGAGATTTTGATCGATGTCTTCATCGTAGCGGCGCAATTGATTGCTTATATAATTTTCCGCATTATAGCGCACCATGTTTATGTAATCGACAACACTTATCTCTTTTAAATTAACTGAAATATTCGATACTTCGTAGGTGTTATCCAACGTATCGGTTACGATATTTTCGATTTGTTCAGAGCGGTATTGAATTTTTTCAATGTATTCGCGCGTCTTATCGGGATCGACCATATTTGTACTCAGTGCCTTGCTATAGCCCTTAATCAGGGTAATTGGCGTCTTGATATCGTGCGATAGCATTAACATAAAACGCGTTGTTCCCTGATAGGTTTCACTTAAATGCTCCTCTAAATTTTTGGAGTTCATCGAGACGATTTTAGATTCGTAGCGTAGTGATTCGAAGATTTTTTTGAGGTTGTTGCGCATTTTTTCTATTTCTTTACTGAGATCGCCTATTTCATCGTTAGACTGAATGCTGACTGGCTTGTCAAAATCGCCGCGCGCAATACCGGACACGGCGCTGACCATGTCTTCAATCGGCTTAGAAATTGTAAAGCTGATATAATAGTCAATCAACATAATTAAAATGATGATAAACAAAATAATTAATAGCAACTGATTTTGCATCGATTTTGAATCTCGTATAAAGTCAGCCATTGGCGAAACTAAAACCAGCTTCCAATCAATGTTATCAATATTGGAATAGGTGACGATGTAGTCGACGCCGTCGCTCGTCAATTCGCGAACGCCCAAGTTAGGCAACGCCCGCTCGTTCTCCAACATTAAATCGATAATTTTAGTAAATAATTTTGATTTAGCAGCACTTTTTACGCCCGTGATAACCTGATAGTCTTCATCTACCAACACGGCAAAGCCATTTTCGCCAAATTTTATATCTTCGATGATATCCACGATGTAATCTACGTAAATATTTGCCGCCAAAACGCCCCTTTTGCCCAGTGCGTCTGCACGCGTCGCCACAGCCGTAACATTTTTTTGCTTATTGGCATCGCAATAGACGGAAGTCGTGACATAGGATGACTGATCGATGGCGCCGCGATACCAAGGGCGCTCGACGACGACGTAATTATCAGGCGGTTGCCAGCCGTAGGCATCCAACATCACATTGTCTTCCATGCCGATAAAAATGCTGATAAAATCTTTGTTGCTATCCGAATACAATTTCATCAAATTGATGATTTCAGCACTGTCGTTCATGCCCTCTATCTGTTTTTTTAAACCGATTAAGACGTCCGACTTTTCCGTTATCCAGGTGCCGATTATCTTCGAATTATAAGAAGCAGACTGTTGACCGAAGTCTTTAGCCTGCTTTTTAGATGAATCAATCAACGACTGTATGCTGATAAATGAAATCGGCAGCGCGGCTATTAAACCGATAGCCAACATCGTAATCAATAACTTTATTCTGATTTTAGAGGTCATCTAACATCACCTTCAAAGACGTATCCAACGCCCCAAATTGTCTTAATGTACTCCGGTTTTTCGGGATTGTCTTCTATTTTTTTGCGCAATCGTTTAATCGTCGTGTTAACTAGGTTTTCATCGTAATAAGAATCGCCCCATACGTTGACCAGCATCTGATCACGACTGAGTACGATATAGGCGTTTTCAATTAAGTAGAGCAACAAATTGAATTCCTTAGCCGTTATCTTTACATCGACTTGACGCTTGTATATCTTATAACGCTTTTTATAGATGACGATGTCGCCAAAAGTAATAATTTCATCCTTAATACTACCTTTGGCATAGGACTGCGTGCGACGTAAATTAGCCTTGATGCGCGCCACCAATTCGACGGGGTTAAACGGTTTGGTAATGTAGTCATCCGCACCGACCCCGAGACAGAGTAACATGTCGTTTTGCGAATTGTGGCAAGTTAAAAAAATGATTGGTATATAGCTGGTCTTGCGTATTTCTTTGCACAAATCAATACCATTCATACCATCCATATTGATGTCCAAGACGAGCAGCTGTATTTCGTCGTTTAGCATTTCAAGTGCCATTTCACTACTGCTCGCCTTGACGACCTCAATGTCTTCAATGCGCAAGAAATCTTCAATCATTTCGGCTATTTCTATTTCATCATCGACAACCATTATCTTTGACATATGCTCATTTCTCTGTAAAGTTTGATACCGCTGTAGACTTCAGTTTTGCCTTCTAACGCCTCAATGACGCGCTCCGGCGTAGCCGGTAAGGTCGTAATATTGACGTTTAAGGCGTGGTTGATGGCATTGAGTACTGCCGGCGCCGGCGCCACTGATGCCAATTCGCCGAGGCTCTTGGCGCCAAACGGTCCCAAATACTCGCCCTCTTCGACGAACTTAATCCTGATATCGGGCATCGACGGCGTATTGACAATGTGATACTTAGAGAAATTGCCGGTCTTTAAATTGCCCTGATCGTCGTACAAAATCTCTTCGTAAAGCGCCATACCCAGGCTCATCTGCGTGCCGCCCTGTACTTGACCTTCTGCCTGCGTATAGTTTATTACCCTACCGGCGTCTTGTACAACCAAAATATCTTCAATTTCTACAAAGCCCATGTATTTATCGACTTTGACCTCGACCATACAAACACTACTGACCGCTGGGTTAGCCTGCGGTTCGTATTCTAGCTCGGCTTTTAAGGTCGTATGTAATTTGTCTTCACTGTATATCGCCAATTCGCCATAGGACATTTTGTCGGCTTCGGGACTGCCCACAAAGCCCTCTTCAACCCACACTGTATTGGCGGCGCAACCCGTCTTTGCGACGTAGCAATCGATCATTTTTTGCTTGACTAAACGCGACGTCTTCTCCAATGCAGCACCACATACATAGGTGACGCGACTGGCCTGCGTGCCGGCGGAATCATAGGGCGAAAGATGTGTGTCGGCCTCCGGAATATGGATGTATTGCGGGTCGATATCGAGCACTTCAGCGGCAATTTGCTGCATTGACAGCACTGTACCACAGCCCAAATCGTGAATGCCCATCTTCACAAAGGCGTTGCCATCGGGCATTATTTGCACGACGACATTTGTATAATCGGGGAACGACGTGCTGTAGCCATTGCCGTGTGCGCCAATGGCAACGCCTACACCGTAGGCAAAGCGTTCGCTTTCTTTCTGCTTGACAGCGGCGCGGCGCTCAGTCCAATTAAACTCTTTTTTGGCGATGTTTAAGCAATCCTTAATGCGCGAATTGCCAATGCCCGGCATACCGACCTGGTCGACGGCGCCCAATTCAAAGGGCTGCGGATCAAAGACGTTTTTCAATCTGAAATCTACCGGGTCGATGCCCAATTTTTTCGCCGCGTTGCTGATATTGATTTCGCTTACAGCGTGAATCTGCGGCGAACCATAACCGCGGCAGGCGCCTCCCGGTGTCGTATTGGAATAAAATGACTTTCCTGCCACCCTTTGGTTTTCAATATTGTAAGTTCTAAAGGCCTTCTTGCCCGACGCCACGACAATACCGGCGCCATTTGTTAAATAAGCACCGCCGTTAAAGGCAGTCTTGATATCGCGCACGACGATCTTACCATCTTTTGTAACGCCAGTTATAATTTTTTGAATCGACGGGTTGCGCGTTCTCGTAGACGAAATCGACTGCGTCCTATCCATCATTATCTTCACTGGTCGACCGGTCTCTAGCGTTATAAAGCCGCAAATCGGCTCTAGCGTCGGCACGCCCTTGCCACCAAAAGAACCGCCGGTGTGCGTCTTGATGACACGAATTCTGTCATAGGGCAAGCCGAGCGCTCTGGCAGTGACGTGCTGTACCTGAAATGCCACCTGTACCGGCGCGTAGATAATCAAGTTGCCAAACATGTCGAGTTCGGACGCGGCGACGTAGTTTTCAATTGCCGAATGGTGAATTTTTGGCGTCATACCGATGTCCTCAATGATGTAGTCGGCCTTGGCAAAACCACTTTCGACATCGCCGCAGGCGAGCGTTTTTGCAAAGCAAAAGCGCGGGTGATCGGTGCTGTCCTCTTCCAGCATGTCCAAAGTGACATCGACTTCTACCGGCAATTCCTCGTATTCGATCTTCAACAAATTGGCAGCGCGATCTGCCGCCGCCAAGCTTTCGGCGACGACGACGGCGATGCGATCGCCGACGTGTTTAGCCTCTTCGTAGAGCAAGCGCTCGTCTTCAAAGTGCGTCGCACCGCTGTACCACTGATCACAATTATAGGGTCTATCCGGTACGTCCTCGTGCGTATAGACGGCGTAGACGCCCTCTACCGCGAGCGCTTCTGTGCTGTCGATTTTGACCATCGCGTGTGCTTTAGTACTGGTGATCAACTTGCCGTGTAACATATTGTGAAAATTGAGATCGCCGGCATATTTCGTCTTGCCGTTCATTTTATCGTCTGCATCCCAGCGCTCTAGGCGCTTTCCAATATACTTAAATTGAGAGCCCATTAGTTATCTCCTCTCTGAACATTTATCTTATCGTACAACTCGCATACGACACCCTTGACAGCTCTGCGCTTATAGTGGCGCGAAGCCCGCGTCGGAATTGCCAAGTCGACCGTTTCAGTCGCCAATTCGAGCAATTCAGCCAACAATTCCTCATTCCAGGCTTTGCCAACACAGTGCTTCTTTAACAATTCGGCACTTATCGCCTTGGGCGCAATCGAACCGAAGTAAATGCTAATGTCGGTGACGACGTCGTCCTCAAAGCCAATCCGCGCCGCGCAATTAATCTTGGAAATCGTGACGCTTTTGCGACTGCCAATCTTGTGAAACGCCGTATATTTTTTGGTCGTCAAATCCGGAAAGATAATCTTTGTCAACACTTCGTCAGTTTCGATAATCGTCTTGCCGGACCCCTGTGTAAAATCCTCGACCAACACTTGACGCCTTTCGCCCTTGGCATTTAACAACTCAACTTTAGCCTGCAGTGCCGAACAGGTCGTAATCATGTCGGCACAGTGCGCCGCATTGGCGATGTTGCCGCCGATTGTCGCGCGATTTCTAATCTGCGTCGAACCGACCATTGATGCGGCCTGCGCCAACGCCACCGCGTAATCGTTTACGATGTCCGACTTTTCTATTTCGTCCATCGTGACTGCGGCGCCTATTTCTATGTGATGATCTCTCTTCTCAATTTTGGATAGTTCTTCAACTGCCGTGATGTCAATAATCGAATAGTCCATTAGCTTGTTATTGCGCGCCCTGATGACAAAATCGGTGCCACCAGCGATAAAGAAAGTATAAGAGTTTTCCTTTTTATATTGTAGTGCCTCGCACAATTCGTCGATGTTTACTGGTCTTAAAAAAGTACTTTTATTCATATTGAGCCCCCTTTATGTCCTTGACGGCTTCAATGATTTTAGTGTAGCCAGTACAGCGACAGAGGTTTCCCTCCAACGCGCGCCGTACTTCTTCATCGCTGGGATTGGGATTCTCGTAGAGCAATGACGTCGCCGATATGACCATGCCGGGCGTGCAATAACCGCATTGCACCGCACCGTGCTTTCGAAAAGCCTTAATGACGGGCGCCAGTTCGCCGCTTTTTTCGAGCCCCTCAACCGTCGTAATTTCGTGTCCGATAATCTGTCCGACCATCACGCTGCAAGAAGTCACTGCTTTATTGTCAAACAACACTGAACACGAGCCGCACTCGCCCTCTCCGCAGCCCGGCTTGACGCCGGTTAACCCCATTTCTTCGCGCAAAAAGTCGACTAGTCTTTGGTTGGGGTCGGCTTCGCACTTTATCGCCTCTCCGTTTATTACAGTTTCAATCAGCATATATTCCCTCCCATCGTGCATTACGCGCACTCTAACTTCATTATACTTCTATACAACGAGTATAGCCAGTGTTATCGTCAAAATTGAATAACAAATTATGAAAAATTTATGACAATGAAATATTGTGACAAAATGTCATAAAAAAGTATATTATAGTTATTATTTCTACATAAAATCGAGTATTTAAAATTATATAATTGTAACAAGTAATTATTCAGTTGAGATGACAACGACATCTGACAATTGAATAGTTCATCCAGATATTCGCGCAACGCGCGACCAAAGGTCGACGCTATTTTGTGTAGTGGTGTGAATGTTCTGGGCATATAACTAGTACTCATTTATAGAGTGCGTAGACATTTAAAGGGAGGTAAACATGAACAAAGACAAGCAAGCGAAATTGAGATTGGGCATTTTTATCCCAATGGCCACAATTTTTGTGGGCGCTATTATTCTCGGACTCGTCGCACCGAAAGCTTTCTACGATGCCGAAAACGCCATCGTACAATACGCTTTCGACAATTGGGGCTGGCTCTTCCAAATTAGCGGCAATTTATTCCTGGCAATCTGTTTGTGGGCGGCTTTTTCCAAGTACGGCAGCATTAAGCTAGGCGGCAAAGACGCCAAGCCGACGCTGAGCAATTGGAACTGGTTCGCCATTTCACTGACCGCCGGCATCGCAACTGGTATTCTCTTCTGGGGTATCGCCGAACCGATTACGCACTTTATGAGCCCACCTGACGTACTCGGTCTCGCTCCCGGCAGTGAAGGCGCTGCGATGTTTGCAATGGGACAGAGCTATATTCACTGGACTTTCATCCCCTACGCCATGTATTCAATCGCCGGCTTGGCAATTGGTTTTGCCACCTATAACATGAAAAAATCATACTCGGTAAGCGCAACGCTCTACCCAATATTTGGCGAACGCGTCAACGGCTGGATTGGCACCGTTGTCGACAACCTCTGCTTATTTGCCATGGCGGGTGGCGTCGCTGCCGTACTGGGCGTAGCGACTATGCAGATTACCGCCGGACTAAACGTCTTATTCGGCATTGTTCCCAGTAAGGCGGTGTGGATTGCCGTCGTCGCCGTAATCGTTTTAACCTATGTCATATCCAGTTATACCGGACTCAATCGCGGCATTAAATTCTTAGCCGATAAAAACTCCAAACTATTCCTAATTATGCTATTTTTTATTTTCATCTTTGGACCGACTAAGTTTATTCTCTCATTGGGAACGCAAAGTACCGGCTATTTTTTAGATAATTTCTTTACGCGCACACATTTTCTAAGTCCGATAGAGGGGTCGATGTGGCCGCGCTGGTGGCCAATATACTACTGGGCAATCTGGCTTGCCTACGCGCCTTTGACCGGTATGTTCTTGGCTAGGATCTCTAAAGGTCGCACAATTCGCGCCTTTATGACCGTCAACCTTATTTTGCCGGCTACCTTCGGCATGTTCTGGTTTATGGTCTTCGGTGGCGCAGCCATCGACTTAGAACTAAAGGGCGCCGCTATTTGGGCGGCGATTCAAGATAAGGGACTGGAGGTATCGGTTTTCGAGTTCCTCAAAAACTTCCCGCTCTCCATTGTGACCAGCGCAATATTTGTACTCGCCATCTACGTTTCGGTGGTAACGCTGGCAGACTCGATGACTTCTACCGTTTCATCGCTGTCAACTACGGCGCACAACAGTGCTGAAATCGAGCCACCATCGCGCGTAAAAATCTTTTGGGGTACAATCATGAGTTCTATGGCGATTATCAATTTGCTGGCGGGTTCAGCTGGCGAAATCAGCGGCATCGACGCCACCAAACAAATTGCCACAGTGGCGGGATTCCCAATACTGTTCTTAATGCTACTTATCGGTTACAGCGTCGTTAAAATGTTAGTGAAGAGCGATCAATATAGTGTAGTAGACAAGTAATCGATCTCGACCGGGTGTACAAAACACCCGGTTTTTATCAAGGAGATATGCCATGAATAAAACGATAACTTTAGCGGGTAGCGGTCTGACACTTAAACAGTTCAACGCCATCGTACGCGACGACGTCAAAATCGAGATTGCCGAAAAGACTTATCGGGAGCTGGAGACGGCGCGTCAATTAGTTTTTGATCTCGCCGAGGAAGGCGTACCCATTTACGGTTTTACCGTCGGCGTCGGCTGGAATAAGGACAAAACCGTCTTTGCTCGCTATTTTGACGAATACAATAAGAATTTAATCTACGCCCACTGCGTCGCCAGCGGCAGCCCGATGGACGAATTATCGGTGCGCGCTGCACTGTTGGCGCGCTTGGCGACATTTTTAGTTGGTAAAACGGGCGCCCAACCGGCACTCATAAACATGTATAAAGAATTTTTAAACCGCGCCATTCATCCGATTATTCCCTGGGATGGTTCGGTTGGTCAAGCCGATATTGCCACGATGTCACACATTGGGCTGGCGATGATCGGCGAAGGCGATGTCTTTTATAAGGGAAATCGCATCGCCGCTGCAGAAGCGCTCAGCGCAGAAGGACTAAAACCAATTGTGCTCGGTCCCAAGGACGGTCTGGCAATCGTCTCCAGCAACGGTCAAGCCGCCGGTGTCGCCTGTCTTATATTGTGGGAAATTGAAAAGCTAATCAAAAAGGCAAACGTCGTCTATGGCTTGTCGCTCGAAGGTCTCAACGGCAATATGACGCCACTGCACCAAAAACTAAATGCCCTAAAAAAACTAAAGGGTCAAATAAAGTGTTCTGATGAAATACGCAAGGCACTCAAGGGTAGTTATTTAAACGAAAAGGAAATAACAAAGAGCCTGCAGGACCCGCTTAGTTTTAGAGATGTCGTCGCCGTACACGGCGCCGTTTACGACGCCTTAAATTACGCTAAGGTACAAATGGAAAATCACATCAATACAACCGAAGACAATCCTTGCATTTTATTAGAGGAGCGAAAAATACTATCCTGTGCAAATTTTGAATCTACCAATTGGGCGTTAGCACTAGAGATGATGGCGTTGGCTTTAGGACATATGTCACGAATGAGCACCCAGCGAACGATAAGGCTGGCAACTCCTTCCTTTACTAAATTGAGTCGTTTTTTATCGCCTAACGAAGGTGCTGTACAAGCTTATCAGACCATACAAAAGAACTTTACGGCACACGATGCCGCAATTAGACATCTCGCCAATCCGTCGACGCTCGATTTTTCTCCCGTTGCCGGCGATATTGAAGATCACGCCAACAACGGCGTACAAATTGTCAAGCGCCTAAGGCAAATACTCGAACACTTGGAATATGTCTTTGCCATAGAACTGATGCACGCCGCACAGGCGGTTGATTTACGCGCAGGTGTCGCAATCGGCAACAAGACGCGCAAGCTGCATCGGGCGCTGCGCGCAGAACTGCCATTTCTAGACCAGGATAGACCGCTTTCATTCGATATTGCAAAGGCGCGTCAAGTGTTTAAAGACGACAGCTGGTTGTAAGCGCCGAGATTTCTTTACGTTGGTCGAAATGACAGTGTTAGCAATTGTCAGCGACGCCAGTGCGCGGTGGAGCATTGTTTTTCACGTAGATGTTCTGCCGCAGGAAGGTTGTCCTAGTGAACCCAAATAATGCGGAACGACATCAGCACAAGGAGCGTTTCAATTGCTATAAAACCCGAAATTTCTCGATAAACTCGACATGACAAAAAACTGAAATAACCCCGGATCATCTGCACTGGCGCCAGAATGATTCGGGGTTAGTTTTTACAATATTTCTAAATTGTCTTTTAGTATTTTAAATGCCAATGTAGGTTCTGACAAACTGAGTAAGCCCATTGCCGAGAGCACATAAGATTTATCTAATGCAAAGTTGGGTTGTTGCGGTAACAACACGTGCTTGTCGTCTTGTAGACAACAGCTCAATATTGGCTTGACATCATGGCTGTTCACCAATACGCCACCCGTGCCGATGACGTAGTCGATTTCGCGCAAGTCCTTGCCAGTTTGCGTAACGACGAGCATGCGATCGGTATATATTTTGCGCAATACGCCGGCGTGCCGTCGGGTCGAAAAGGCAACGCAGTTCTTCGCCATAACTTCATCAAAACGCCTATTATCTTCACTATTATTTAAAAAAGCGGGGTTATAATGTCGCTCCATACAGCGTTGTTCGATATGCTTTAGCGAATCGTCATACTTTAAGAAATTGTCGCGACCAACTGCTTCGAAGAGGCTGAGCGCCGAATAGCGCATGCCCAAGTCGCCTTCGACGGTGCGCTTGACATAGGATTCTTCGAGCCCGACGTAGAGATGACTTATCGACTTTTGCGGCGTCGATACGCTGTGTACATCGGTCGTCGCGCCGCCGATGTCGACGATCATCACCTCGCCCAGCCCCGCCTGCTCAGCGCAGCCATCCGCCAACAGCTCAGCTGCCTTCAAGACGGCGGTGGGCGTCGGCATCATCACCTTTCCTATCGTCTGCTCTATTTCCTTCATACCCTTTGCGTCGACGATGTGAGACATAAACACTTTTCTTATTTCTTCGCGCACGACGGGATAGTTGGTACGCTCGATTTCGGGCATGATGTTTTCTGTAATCACGTAATCGGCTCCTACTGCATCGAAGATTTGACAAATTTTCGGCACTGCGCACTTATTGCCGGAAACGACAATTGGCACTTTCGACTTTAAACGGCTTAGCATCTTTGCGTTGTGAACGATAAAGTCTTCATCGCCACCGTCGGTACCGCCCGATAGTAAAATGATATCGGGGTTGAGTTCTGTCTCGATTTGCGCTAGATTTTCTTCGCTCAGATTATAGCCGAATGACTGTAGCACTCTGCCGCCCGCCCCCATTGCAGCGTGTTTTGCCGCTTCGGCGGTAAAGCGCGGCGTCGAACCAATCGCAACGATTTTCAAACCGCCGGCAGCAGAAGAACAAGCCAAAGTATCGACAATATTTAAGTCTTCACAACCGCAAAGCTGTCGAATCTTTTGAAATGCTGCCTCAAAGCCAAATTTTACATTTGTTTCAACCGTCGTCGGCGCTTTGGCAGTACACACTAAACGTTCTTTGTCAATATCAACCAGCGTCAACTTAGTAAAGGTACTGCCAAAATCTACCATTAAGTAACAGTTCATATTTCCCTCGATTCGTAGTATTCAAGTGTCAAAAGAGCGACTATCCAATATGCAACAGCAACAAATTTATTATTTATTTTTATAAACGCTTTCTATTACGGCAATCAAGTCGTCACAATAACGCGTAATCACCGCTAAATCTTCACCTTCTAACATTACTCTAACCAGTGGCTCGGTGCCCGACGGTCTAATCAATAGACGACCGCTGTCTTTTAATTCCGCTTCAACTCGAGCGATTTCACGCGCGATAATATCATTTTCCAATATGTGATACTTGTCGCTATTGGGCACGTGCGTATTCTTTAACACTTGTGGATAAACTGTCATGCCGGCTGCCAGCTGACTCATCTTTTGATTTGATTTCTTCAATACGGAGAGCAGTTGTACGGCAGATAATAAACCGTCGCCCGTCTTATTGTAATCCAACAAAATGACATGACCGGATTGTTCACCGCCAATACTATATCCATTTTCTAGCATTTCTTCTAAAACATAGCGATCGCCAACTTTAGTCTTGACCGCTTTCAAACCACTGTTGGCAAGCGCCTTATCGAGCCCCATATTGCTCATTACTGTCGTGACGACGGTATTGTCTTTTAACTGCTTGCGCTCTGCCAAAGATTTTGCGATTATCAGCATAATCTTATCGCCGTCGACCAATTCGCCATTTTCGTCCACAGCCAACATCCTGTCGGCGTCGCCATCAAAGGCAATGCCGATATCGGCACCCACTTGACGCGTTAAAAGGGAAACTTTGTCGATATGCGTCGACCCGCAATCTCTGTTGATGTTAAATCCGTCGGGATGATTGTTAATGACGACAACTTCGGCGCCCAATTCCCTTAGCGTGCTCGGTGCAACTTCAAAATTGGCACCATTTGCACAATCCATTGCAATTTTTAATCCCGCTAAATCAATATCGATTGAATTTCTGATTTTTTCGGCGTAGACGTAATTGGCTTCAAAGTGATGTATGCGCCGACCGGTTTCGGTGCCGCCTATTTTTTCATCGTAAGGCGCAATGCCGCTAACCAAAGCTTCGATTTGCTCTTCGATTTTATCGGATAACTTAAAGCCGTCGCCGTTAAAGAACTTTATGCCATTAAATTCGACCGGATTGTGGCTGGCAGAAATCATTACGCCGGCATCGGCGTTGTAGTGTTTAATTAAATGTGGAATCGCCGGCGTCGGCACGACGCCGACCAAAAAGGCATCACAGCCCGACGACATAATACCCGCCATTAAAGCCGCTTCCAACATATAACCGGAAACGCGCGTATCTTTGCCGATGACGACGCGCGAACGACACTTGCCCTTAGACAAAACCGCCGCACCGTACTTGCCGAGCTTAAAAGCCAAGTCGGCTGTCAATTCGACGTTTGCGACGCCGCGCACGCCATCTGTACCAAAAAGTCTACTCATATATTTCTCCTATTTTTGTTAGTCCGTTGGTCGAGAAACCAGTTGAAAGTAGAAAGTTGAAAGCTAAAAGGAAAAACAAAACCTTAAAGCTAAAACTTTAAAACCACTAAAGCTATTAAATTCAAATGCTTAAATCACTTAAAACCTTAAAGTCAAATTCAAATGCGAGATCTCTCCATTTCAGTCGAGATGACAGTGTCAGCAATTGTCAGCGACGCTAGTGTTGATAAACCGCACGATAAGGCGTGTAGGTACATTTGATTGCGTGCACTTGACGAGTAGGGGCGTTTCAAAACGCTATTATTAAACATACATAGCAAATATCATAGTGATTAGTCTTTCGTTATTTTATTCATCTAGATTAAATAAATCGAGGAGATGAATAAAAAACTTGCGACGCGCAGATTGCAAGCAATCCGCATATACAGTGCCAAGTGCGGTAAAAACCAAAACTTATTTCAATTCTTTGCGCAGTCATCGCTTTTACCGTATTCCTAGTTAACCCAAATAATGCGGAACGACATCAGCAACTCACAATAATTGCTACGCAATTACGGCTTCGCCGCCCGTATCTTCGGGTATCTCAGAACCGTTTCAATTGCGGTTAAAATCGAGATGTCTCAACCGCGCTCGACACGACAACCCATTCGGACTGCTGTAAATGTTCAAATGCGAGGCGCACGTAAAATTTTGAGCGCAGCACTATCGCTACAATCATTATAATCAAGCGTAATATAATCCATAACGCCTAGTCTTTCGTTATTTTATTCATCCAGATTAAAAAAATCAAAGAGATGAATAAAAAACTTGCGACGCCACGCAATAAAAATCAATTGCGTGTTGTTGGGCATTTACAGCTGTCCAAGCCCTTAGTAGCCATATTCGTCTTCAAGTATCAACACATGTATGCGATCGCGAATCATTTGATTTTTTAAAAACACAAAACTCGATGACACGCAGCCGGGCGAACAACTGTCCGTGCAATAACCGGTTTTAGCGCATGTCGCATTGCGGTTAAGGCGCATGTTGTTGAGCGGCGTCGCATAGCGCCTATTGCGCTCGATGGCGGCGGCGTCATCGGCTACGATTTTATTGGAACCGACGACCAAGACGACTTTTTTAGGACCGTAAATCATCGCCGCAACGCGGTTGCCATAGCCGTCGACATTGAATAAATGTCCCGTTTCTGTGACCGCATTAGACGACGCAAAATAGACATCAGTGCCAAATGCCTTAATGCGAATTTCGTCAATCTGCGATTGTCTCAAGCCCTTCTTATAGCGATCTAAAAATTCTATATCGCGTCCTCTCAGCCAATCGACGACACCGGTTTCAAATAACGTCATCGAGCCACCCAAGCTGACTAAATCGCCATCTTTGACGAGTTCGCCTAAAACTTCAAATAAATGGTCTAATGATTTTATATGGTATCCCACCATGCCGTTATTATTGAGCGCTTCTACCGTGCGCGCAATTTTCATCTGTAAGTGCTTTTTCCTGTTTTTCACGCATTACCCCCTGTAGTGCATACCGCTACCGATTTTTTTATTGAGAACTTTTGGCTCTTTTGGTGGCTCGGCGGGTTTATGCGTAATCTTTTTCTCAAAGCGCTTAGTACAAGTTGGACACAGTCGTCCACTCAATATTTTTTTACCGCAATCTTCACAGAAGTATTGGTTGCTATTAATCTTTAATATCATATAATCTTTTTCAACATAGCGCATAATTTCTTTGAGCGAAATCTCGACATCGCGCTCCGCCATTTCCTTAATCAGTTGTTCCGGCATAATATTCGGATTTTCACTAACTATGCTGCGCGCCATTCTAAGCTTTCTTGCCTCTAAACTTTCCGTGCCGCCGGAATGCGTCTCTTCAATTGGTCTACACGCATTGCAAGTCGTTTGACTATCGTTTTCCGCTCCAAAAAATCTACCACATTGATCGCATTTTCTTAACATATTATCTCCCTATCGTTTTTTTAAAGACCCCAATAAACCGCGCACTAACTGCTTGCCCAGTTGTGAGCCAATAGCAGTCGATGCTGATTTCAAAAACTTTTCCATCGCCGAGTCGGTACGCCGCTTGCTCGTAGCACTTTTACTCGTCACGCGTTTGCTCGACGATTTGCTTTCAATTCTACGACTCGACGACTTAACATTCGGCTCAGCCTTTTGTTGTAAGATTTCGTACGCCGATTCGCGGTCGAGTGACTTGTCGTACTTTTTAGCGACTTTATCACTTTTAATCACTCGCTGGACATCGCCTGCGTCTGCTGGTCCAATGATGCTGGCGGGCGCGAGCATAAAGCCGCGCTGTACGATGCCGGGAACGCCATCTTCGTCTAAAAAGCTGATGAGCGCTTCGCCGACGCCCAATTCAGTGATGACGTCTTCCGTCTCAAAGTCGGGATTTTCGCGGAACGACTGCGCCGCAACTTTTACCGCCTTTTTTTCCCTTGGCGTATAAGCGCGCAGTACGTGTTGAATGCGATTGCCGAGTTGTGCCAGTACGGCGTCTGGTATATCTGCCGGATTCTGCGTTACAAAGTACACGCCGACGCCTTTAGAGCGAATCAGTTTGACGACCTGTTCGACTTTTTCCAATAAGAATGTCGGCATTTTATTAAATAATATATGTGCCTCGTCGAAGAAAAATATTAATTTTGGTTTATCTAAATCGCCAACTTCCGGTAGCTCTTCAAATAATTCAGACAGCAGCCAAAGCAAAAAGCTGGCGTAGGTCGACGGCGTCCTGGCAATTTTTTCGGCATTTAATACGTTAATTATACCCCTGCCGTCGGCGTCTACGCGGATTAAATCGGCGATGTCGAGTGCCGGCTCACCAAATAATAAATCCAAACCGTCAGCTTCCAACATCAAAAGTTTGCGCTTGACCGCACCGATTGACTGCGATGCAATGCTGCCGTACTCGATTTGATAATTTTTGCGTTCAACCGATACGTGGTCGACCAAGGCGATTAAATCCTTCATGTCGAGAAGTAGCCATCCCTTGTCGTCGGCAATTCTAAAAATCGTATAGACGACACTGGTCTGCGTTTCGTTCAGCTGTAACAATTGGCTGAGCATTAGCGGTCCCATTTCCGAAACCGTTGTGCGCAAAGGATGGCCGTTTTCGCCAAATATATCCCAAAAAGCGGTCGGGAAAGTCTTGTATTGCGGCTCTACGCCATCGTATTTGGCAATGTGTGCCAAAAATTTTGCACTTCCCTCACCGGCGCTGACAAAACCGGTCAAGTCGCCTTTGACATCCTGTACGAATACCGGCACGCCCATATTGCTAAAGGCTTCTGCCAACAGTTTTATACTAACCGTTTTACCAGAACCGGTCGCACCTGTAATTAAACCGTGTCGATTCGCCATGCTCGGCGCAATGCCGTAAAATTTATCGCCTACTTTTGTGATATTCATAATGCCTCCTATTGCTCTGTGTCAACCGACCAATCGCGCCATTCTCCATTCCATTCCAGTAAAACGTATGGATTGATGTTTTTAAGATGATACGACGCCGTAAAGTGTAAATGCGGTCCAGTCGCAAATCCGGTCGAACCGACCGTGCCGATCACTTGTCCCTTTTCAACTGCGTCGTCGACTTCAACGCGACGTTCATCCATGTGTAAATAATAGGTAAAAAAGCCCAAACCGTGATCGATGATTACTGTGTTCCCAGTCAATGTCAACTCTTCCGAAAAGACGATTTTCCCACTATTAGAAGCCTTGATTTCAGTACCTCTGGGGGCGGCGATATCGACGCCGTTATGTCGATATCGGGTTAAGGCGTCGTTGACTTTGCGCCTAGCGCCGTAATCAGTCGTCTGGCGCCCTTCGAGCGGCATGATAAACTGACCGTCCCACAATTGTTCTGGCTGGCTAGTTTCGCGCACCGGCATAAAGCGCTCGTGATACTGAGCGTACGCCTGATCGGAACGCTTTTCGCGCTCCTTGGAAGGACTAATCGTCAGGTTTTGCATGTCGAAGTCGCGGTCATTCACCGTTAATCGCGCGCGCAATAACTCAGTTTTTTGATCATCCTTGACGGCGTAAAGCACGACGTCGTGTTCACCCAGCGCAGCGTGATAATTGAGCGGAATCACCGCCAATATTTCGTTTCCATCTCGATATGGCAATATGTCGATGTCGACAATCGACTGTTCGACCAAAAGCGTCGTCGCCTCATCAAAATAGCGACCGCGTATTAAGAAAAAGCCACCTAGCGTCTGTTCGTCGTCCAAGACCTCTACTTGCGGGTCGTAGTTTTGATCGACTGTAAACGCATATGTCAACTCGGCAGTGGCAGTGTAAATGCCCAGATCGTTTTCTTTAGATTTTATATTGACAATGTAATCGATAATGCCCATATCGGGCAAGAGCTCAAATTGATAGCCCGCATCGACCGGCAGAACAATTTTCTCGCCATCGAGTACCGCCGTCACCTCAACAGTATCTATTTTTAGGACTTGGTCTAATTTTAAGCTAACCTTAGCGCCCGGCTCGGATGCGCTAAACTGAGCGCGCGCGTCTTGAAAGTCGCCTACAATCTTTTTTTCGGCAGCTTTTTTACTCAAATCGCGGTACGCCAACGTATAGTCTTTGCACTTTAACTGTTGCTCACCCAAATCGCCGCTCAAGTAAAGTGTTGTCGTAATGGACTTATAGTCCTCACCCATCAGCACCTCATCGCTCAGCAATGTCTGAAGTGAGACATCGGCACTAGCTAATTTTGCAATGCCCTTTTCGGCTGAATAAAGTAATATTCCATTTTGGGGGTCGTCGTATAAACGCAGCGGAAATGACTTGCCATCCAATGTTAAAACGTCAGCTTCAAGACCATTTTCAACGGGACCAATCTGCTCGCTCAGTTCTTTAGACCATTCGGCATCATTGTAGACGTCGGCAAATGCTTGCCAATGCGCCTCGTCTAATTTCAGCAGTCCTCCCGTATAAGTCAGTGTTATACTATCGATATTCGATACCTGTAAGCCGCTGTCAAACCAGGCACAGGCAGTTAAACTAAATACTAAAAAGACGAGAATCGTCATAACTGTAAATTTGTTTTTCACAGTACACCTCCTCGTCTATTATAACATAACCCTATGCCAATTTGTAACTATTGATTTAACAAGTTCCTAAAATCCAATCACTATTTTAAGCATTGTCACTAATAGCAATAAGCCGGCGACAATGCCCAAAGCGAGCTTGAGCTTTCGCTTAAACCTTGTACGCCTCGTCAGCACCTTGGAATAGACCTGCTCCTTTTCGGTTACATAATGTCGATCGCAAATGTTTTCGCTCAAATAGTTTTCAATCGAAGCATACCCCTCTCCCGATATGACGACGACATCAAATCCCAGCGCATGCATCATCAAAAGGCGAATCACAGCATAGGTCGATATAGTAAAACTGTTATTGTCGGTAACGACAAACTTTGGCGCCATGTACTGGTAGTCGAAATTGTGATACATGCGAATAATTTTATTGCTATTAAAGAGCAACGTTTCTAAAACATCTCGTCCAGTCGGCTTAGATGGCAAAAAATCATCGGAATTTACGATTTCTAAGACGCGATTAATTGCCATTAGATAATTCTTTTGGTAAGCGGGGCGCAAGTAGCGAATATTGCCAAGTGGCTTCTTTAGAGCGGCGGCGACGTCGATGCGGTTTGCTTCATTAAACCACTCGGGGCGCGCTTTCAACGGTCTGTGGTGCGGCGGTGCAGCCATTTTTTGAAAACTGCCATAACACTGAACAATGTCAC
>PDWJ01002360.1_pt1 | contig 27481 bp, 18 predicted proteins | sample 1430881 | NCBI WGS metagenome assembly PDWJ01 (sample SAMN01162460, study PRJNA174530) | Oral metagenome, whole genome shotgun sequencing project. | biome: Marine environment; feature: Marine mammal; material: Swab sample of the gingival sulcus; isolation source: swab sample of gingival sulcus...
GAAACCACCGGAGCGCATGTTCGAATCAAATCAGCGGCCGCATCTTTTAGCAGTGTCGGGCTTGACGGGCATGTACGGTTGCCAATGGCCTTGTTGAAAGCGTCTTGTTTCTCACGGAAAATCTCAATCGCATCGTAGTCGGGTTTTCCAATACTCATCAGAGCAATCATCGAGGCCAGAATATCACCATGAGAAGTTTTGGGATCTACACAGTGAACGCCGTTTATCGTATTGAAGCGTAATTTGAAATTGATGGCGTCAGGTAATGCACCGATATGAATCAATCCGCTATGATTGGCAAGTTTTTCCATCTCCTGTTTTATGGAAATAGGACGCCTCATAGGATTCACCTCCGAAGTGAATGTTTGATGCCCTGTAGATACCATAATACATATATTAATTCAATAGGTTATACAATCTTAAACACATTTTGTGCCACGGAGGTTATATCCTGAACTATGCTGTTTTTACTGCCTAATTTTGTCCCTTTTTCCAAATGCGGTCACCCTGCCAAATGGCACCGTGATTATTGACAAATTACCAAATTTACCGGTAATATGACTGTTATCACCAACCGTCCTTTCCAAAGGAAGCCCATGGAAAAAATCACCGACGATGCCATTCGCCAATCCATCCAATCCACCCTCATCGAAACCTTTGACGCCATGATGTCCATGCAGATGGAAGTGGCCGATGGCGAGGAAGCCCTCGGTTTGGACGAAAACCGCATGGTAGGTGCCATCCACTTCGGCGGAGAGGTGGTCGGGGTAATGAGCTTTCACCTTGCTGAAACGTTCGCCAAAACAGCCACGGCGGCCATGCTGGGCATCGAATTGAACGAAATCAAAAGCCAGGATGAAATCAAGGACGTGATCGGCGAACTGGCCAATATCGTCGCCGGCAACCTGAAGACGGAATTTTTGGATGCGGGGCTGACCTGCGTAATTTCGACCCCTTCGATCACCTCGGGCAGCGACTTCAAGATTGATCCGGTTGATATCGCTCCCCCCATGCACTTTACGTTCCGGCAGGCGGATAATTATGTACAGTTAGAACTGTATGTCAAGGAAGAAGTCGGCGCCAAAGAAGACATCATGAGCGATCTGTCCAGCGAGGTGATCATGGAACGGATCGCCGGCGTGGACATCAAAAACGCCATTGTCAATTCGGTTATCGATGTCTTTTACACCATGCTGGACATGGAAGTGGAGGCCATCCAGGAAGAGCCTGCCTCCTTCACCGAAGAAAACCGAACCGTGGGCTCGGTCACCTTCGCCGGCGAGGTCGACGGCATGTTCAATATCCAGGTCAATGACGATTTCGGAAAAGCCATTACCGCCGCAATGCTGGGAATGGAACCGGAAGAAATCGAAAGTGAAGAAGAAGTCTACGACGTCATTCGCGAATTGAGCAACATCATCGGCGGGAACCTCAAATCCAACTTCGTGGATGCCGGCCTTTCATGCGTCCTCTCGACCCCATCCATCACCAATGGCAGGGACTTCAAGGTCAGTCCAACCAACGTTATCCAACCGGCCCGTTTCCTTTTTTCTCATAAAGACAGCATCATTATTGTCGAAGCAGGTGTCAAACAGGACAAAGTTGCCGTTTCCGAAGAAGAGGAGAAACCGGCCGAAACGGATACCGGCCTTGAACCGTCTGAAGCCATCGTGATGGCTGATACATCCGGAGAGATAGACCAGGTCAAGAACCTTGATCTGATCATGGATATTCCCCTGCAAGTCACCGTGGAATTGGGCCGATCCCGCAGGCGTATCAACGATGTACTAAAAATGGGTCCCGGCTCTGTGGTCGAACTGGAGCAAATGGAGGGCGAGCCGGTTGATATCCTGATCAATCAGACCCTCATCGCCAAAGGCGTCGTGGTGGTAGAAAAAGAGAAATACGGTATCCGCATCAGCGAAATCGTCAGCCGTACGGAACGGATGAAAAGCTTCCGTTAAAAACGGTTATCAATTCGGAAACAGCCCAATGCGGACAAATTGGCCATTTCCGGATGGGCACAATTTAAAAGACACGGAAAGATTCCCCGTGAGCCGGATTGTATTCTTGACAGGAGTCTTCAAAAATGGTTGTACGAAGTTGAACAATTGGCCATCGCTATATGGTTGCCCGGCAACGAAGGGACCTTCACAGGCTTGACCTTGCCCCCAAATCAACCGGGGCAAAACGTTATCAGGCCACCCAAGGATGTAAGGTTCCCCAAGATATCAAGTAAGGAGAGATAAATGAAGATCCTAGTCGGTTACGACGGATCCAATTCCGCGAAAGATGCCCTGGCCCTGGCGACCAAACACGCTGCGGCATTCAAGGCACAGGTTATCGTGGTGTCATCGCTGACCGGCGGAAATGTGACCCATGCCGTTGAAGTGGAACATGCCACCGAAGATCTGGAAAACGCTAAAAAATTTGTGGATGAAACCGGCATTGCCTGTGAAACCAAGCTGCTGGTACGTGGCATGACGCCCGGTGAAGATATTGTCGAATACGCCAAAGAGCAGGCTGTGGATGAAATCGTAATCGGTATCAAGCGCCGATCCAAGGTCGGCAAACTGCTTTTTGGATCCAATGCCCAGTATATTATTATCAAAGCGCCTTGTCCGGTGGTAACGATCAAATAGCATTTACCCAGGCTGTTGTTCATTCATCTGGATGACGCCTTCCGATGGAGGCATCCGCCGTGATCATTGCCGGCCTGACAGGGGGCATTGCCTGCGGAAAATCGACCGTTTCGTCCTTTTTTCGCGACGCCGGCGCTCATATCGTCGACGCAGACCAAATTGCCAGACAGGTCGTACAACCCGGAATGCCGGCACATAAGGATATCGTAGAGACCTTCGGATATGATATTCTGTCGGCTGACAGTCAAATCGACCGTCAACGTCTGGGCGATATCATTTTCCATGCATCCGGGGAAAAAAAACGTTTAGACGCCATTGTCCATCCACGGGTATTTGAGCAATCCGCAAACGAAATCGCGGCTATCGCCGATCGCACCCCCGATGCCATCGTGATAATGGATGTGCCCTTGTTGATCGAATCCGGTATGCACCGCGACCTGGAAACGGTAATTGTGGTTTACATACCGGAGCGCCTTCAACTGTATCGCCTCATGAAACGTGATGGATTCGATGAAGCCGCCGCCCTGGCGCGAATCCGCTCCCAGATGCCCATCGAAGAAAAACGCAAGCACGCGACGATCGTGATAGACAACAGCAGGAGCCGGAAAAACACACGCCAGCAGACACTGACCGCCTACCGGCAATTGCAGAACCGCTGCGGATATGTTTCCCATTCGATTTAAACGGACGGCTTCGGCGCCGTCACCACGAACCGACCCTGCAACAGCCGCCAATCGGTGGATGTTGCCCCTGATATTTTGCGAAGCAGCAGTGAAGGCCGCTTCAATGAGACCTATATAGAGAATTTTCTCATTTTTCATGTAACGTTTGTTTTTTTTGGCAGGAAGCATCGCAACCAATTATGGACAAACATTTTATAGATCAAATTGACAAACGACGCACCTTTGGCATCATCAGCCACCCGGATGCCGGCAAGACCACCTTGACCGAAAAACTGCTCATGTTCGGCGGCGCTATCCAGATGGCCGGGGCGGTGAAGGCCAAACGGGCCGGAAAGCACGCCACCAGCGACTGGATGGCCATCGAAAAGGAACGCGGCATCTCCGTGACCACATCGGTGATGAAATTCCGATACGACGGATACGAGGTGAACCTTCTGGATACACCCGGCCACCAGGACTTTTCAGAAGACACCTATCGGGTGCTGACGGCCGTAGACAGTGCCCTGATGGTCATCGACAGCGCCAAAGGAGTGGAACCCCAGACGGAAAAACTCATGGAGGTGTGCCGCATGCGCAACACCCCCATCATGACATTTATCAACAAGCTGGACCGGGACGGCCTGTCCCCTCTGGAGATCCTCGATGACATCGAAGACAAACTGCAGATCGAATGTGCGCCCTTGTCCTGGCCCATCGGCATGGGTAAGCGCTTTCAAGGGGTTTACAACCTTTATCAGCACCAGTTGCATCTGTTTCGCCCCGGGAGCCAGACCCGCGATCAGGAAGATGCTATGATCATCACCGATCTGGCTGATCCGCAGTTGGATGAACTGCTGGGCAGCCAGGCCGATGAACTGCGCGAGGATGTTGAATTGCTGGAAGGGGCCGCCAACCCATTCGAACTGAATCAGTACCTCAAGGGCAGTCAGACACCGGTTTTCTTCGGCAGCGCCATCAACAATTTCGGTGTGCGTGAACTGCTCGAAGCCTTTGTGGAGATGGCCCCGGGTCCCCTGCCCCGCACCACCCGCGAACGGCAGGTGGAACCGTCGGAGGCGACATTTTCCGGATTCGCATTTAAAATTCAGGCCAACATGGATCCGGCTCACCGTGACCGGATTGCCTTTGTACGGATCTGTTCAGGAAAATTCACCCGCGGAATGAAGGTCTTGCAGACTCGGCTGGGCAAGCAGGTCACCTTGTCCAAGGCCACCATCTTCATGGCCCAGGACCGTTCCAATGTGGATGAGGCTTACCCGGGTGACATCATCGGCATTCACAACCACGGCACCATCGGCATCGGTGACTCCTTCAGTCAGAAGGAACCGCTCAGTTTTACCGGCATCCCCAATTTCGCACCGGACCACTTCCGCCGGGTTCGGCTGAAAAATCCGCTCAAGGCCAAACAATTGCTTAAAGGGCTTACCCAATTGGCCGAAGAAGGCGCCGTTCAGTTTTTCCGCCCGCTGTCCGGCAACAGCTACATACTGGGCGCCGTTGGCGTGCTTCAGTTTGATGTGACCATGGCACGGCTGAAAGCGGAATACGGCGTTGATGCGGACTATGAGCCGGTCACATTCGCAGCCGCACGGTGGATAACCAGCGACGACAAGAAGCAACTGGCCATTTTCGAAAAAGAAAAGCACGCCAGCCTGGCTCACGATTCCCAGGGTCGCCTGGCCTATCTGGCATCCAGTTTATGGCGTCTGGAAAATGCCATGGAAGAGTGGCCGTCGATTAGGTTTCATAAAACCCGTGAACTGGCTGCATGATTCGCCGGCCCCGATACAATAACCGCGGATAAGCCAAACCACCATTTCCCAGTTTAAAATTGATTGTCGTGGGTGAACGCACGGACCTCCCGTCTTTTGGGAGCGGCGCCCACCTTGGCGGGATATCCCAGCGGAATCAGGGTCACCAGTTCATATCCCTCGGCAACGCCGATCACCTCCCGCGCTCGTCCATGATCGAACAGACCGGCGATGACCGTTCCCAGTCCCAGACTGTGGGCCATGAGGCAAAGATTCTGAGTGGCCAACCCCAAATCGTACATCATCCAATCTCCGAATCGGGTGGTCTCCATATCCTTATAATAGCCCGAAATTCTGGTCCGGGCACACAGGCCCAAAAGAACCGGGGCCTGAACAATGGCTTTGACGGCCGGATTGCCTTTGAGCGGAAAAGTGTCCTGAAGCCGTTGTTTTGTCTCCGGGTCCCGGATCACGACCACCTCCCAGCACTGGCAGTTGGTCCATGAAGGTGCCCAGCGGACCGCTTCCAGAATCTGCTCAAGGATCTCGTCGGATACCTCCCGATCCTCGTATTTACGGATGCTTCTTCTGCCTTTAATGATCTCCATTAAATCTGTCACGGCAATGTCTCCTTATTGTCCGAGGCGGTTTCACACGTCACCCCCCGGTTCATATTCCAAATGCACCCGTGCGCCTCTATAAATAGGCAAATTGGGTCGAGATCAAGGCGTGGGAAAAATTGTACCACAGGCATATGGTTGATATTCCAAGGATACAATTTCGGGCACAACGCCGATATCGGGCCAATTGGCCATTTCTGGATTTGCACGGCTATCCGATATTGAACTTTCCCAATTCTATATAGTCCACATCTTCCACGTCAATAGCCTGCACGATGGCCCGGTTGAGGCGCTTTTTCATTTCAGCCACCACCGGCCGGCGCTTGTTGATCGTCTTGGCGAATGCTATGGCCGTCTCCATCAGGGTCTCCTTGGTACACGCCTGTTGGATAAAATGATGCTCGACTCCCTGATCTGCCGTCAGCCGCGCACCGGTGTATTGCATGTATTCGATCATGTACATGGGCAGGGCTTTTTTGAGCAGTTCGTTCATGCCCGGTAGAAAGGGAATACCCAGATCCACCTCTGGAAAACAGAAAAAACCGCGATCCGAACGCATGAAACGGAAATCAAAGGCGCAGCACATGATGGCACCGCCGGCAAATGCATGGCCGGAGATGGCAGCCACGGTGACCAGGGGGTAGGTGACCAGCCTTTTGAACAGGCGATTGAGCAGGTAGAAAAAATCCTTGGCCCGGGCGATATCGTTCTGCTGGATTACTGGCACCAACCATTCCAGATCGATTCCGTTGGAAAAAATTTTTTCATGGGATGAGGTGACCACCAATGTCGTGGCTTCGGTCTCGTTTTCGATTTCATCCAGAACATCCAGATAGGCATCCAGAAAACCCGGATTAAAACGGTTTTCACCGTCGTCCAGAGACAGGGTCGCCACATGCCCGTCCAGGCTGTGTGTTACCAATGCCATCATTAACTCCTGAAACGCGATTATGGTAAGCGGTTATGGTAAATGGTACAAATACCGTTGACAAAATCGGGAATCAGCGCCGTGGAAATGGAGGTGAAATAAAAAATCCGTTCCTTATATCAGTGTAGCGTCTCTTCGTTTATTACCTGTAAATCTCGCCAAAATATCACGCACGATTGTATAAGTTGAGAAACAGTCTGGTTTGAAAATGAAAAAACAGTGAACCGGAAGCGTAGTTTTTTTTGTGATTAACAGGAACCGCCGATACCTGGGTTATCCCCATCCCCCCATCGGGGGGATAAGAGGGGGGGATGGGGGATAAATAATATTTTACCCGAAATATGATGGTTTCGTAAAAAGGTCTTTTTTAGCGATTTTACCCTGCATAAATTATTGAAATTATTAAGGGCGATTTTTCAATTTCTGACTTTTTACGGGACCCCAGATCCTGATTATGTTTTGTAGATTATATGATTTAGCCGCTCTTGCCAAGGAGAAAAGTGGGATCTGCCAGGGTAACCGCATTTGGAAATCAAACGTTCAAGATTTTCAACAGGTAATCGTTGTCCCATCCGGCCTTAAGCCGTTTGGCCTCGATGCTTTTTTTTACAGAAGTTTCTTTTTTGATCATGTTCAGGGCAATATGCCTGAGCACCGTAAAATTGTCTGGTGCATGCCCAAAATGGTTTTGGGATAGACGGACGTTGATCTTTTTTTCATGTGTGCACTCCTTGAAATTGTCAATAATTTCAATGGGTAGCGAACTTTCGAAGAAAAGTCTATGTTTTTATCGTTATTTCAGACAGTTATATTGTATCCTGAAATATGCTGTTTTTACTGCCTGTTTTTATCCCTTTTTCCAAATGCGGTTACCCTGTGTGCGGCCACTTTGCTACTTGACAACTGCAATGTGGCTCTACTATAGCTATGAACAGCTGAACGGATTCGCAAAAACCGATATCTGCGTTACGCTTCATCCCACGGAACTGGACAGTACCTATTTACGCCTCATTGTTCGGGATTCGCAAGCCTTGATATCGGACTTTTTAGGAATACGTCTGAAATTCATATTTTTGCGCACTCATCAATCGTTTAATAGATTAAAAATATGGTACCTGTTCACGTGGTGGCAGCAGCCCTCCTGTAAATCACAGGCGGTAAGCGTTTGCAGGATGCCGCAGGGATGCGGCTTCGGACACGCAGACGTGTTGAGTATACCACTTGTACCCTTACCCTGCCGGGAACGTCGGAGGAAGCCAGATCCCAGGTTGCCAGGGGAGCGCAGTAACGTGTTGCGGCTTCACCCCTGGCGCTGCCCCCTGCCGACTTTTGCAAGGCTGGAGTTCACGTCAAGTGCCCGGCAACAAGGCAGATGCAGTGCCCTGTGAACACTTACAAAATATGAACGTTCATCGTCAGGCATTATTTACGCGCAATGAAACCGCTGCACTGAATCGACTTCCGGCAAGAAATGGATTTTTTTAATACATACTAATGCCTTAAGGAGGTATCCATGGCACAGATACTGGCCGACCGGAGAGACATCAGCTTTGTCCTGCACGAACTTTATGAAATTGGAAACCTTAGCCAGCACGAAAAATACGCAGATTTTGGTCCCAAGGTAATAGATATGGTGGTCAACGAGGCAAGAACGTTGGCCGTTAAAGAAATCTATCCCACCTGGAAAACCGGGGATGAAGAGGGTTGCACTTATACCAACGGTGAAGTCACCACCCCAGAAGGATTCAAAGCGGCATGGGACCTGCTGGTGGAAGGCGAATGGCTGGCCATGGACCGCAATGTCGATTGGGGTGGGCAAGGCATGCCGGAAACCCTGGCCATGGCAGCTCGGGAGTACCTGACTGCGGCCAATATGGCTTTGTTGATGATTTCCATTCTCAACCACGGCAGCGGAAAAATCATCGAAATTTTCGGCAACGACAAGCAGAAAGCACTGTACCTGAAAAAAGTCTACAGCGGTGAATGGGGCGCCACCATGCTGCTCACCGAAGCCGAGGCCGGATCGGATTTGTCGGCCCTGACCACCACGGCAACCAAAAACGATGACGGCACCTACAGCCTCGTGGGCAATAAACTGTTTATCACCGCGGGAGAGACTGATCTCTCCGAGAACATCATCCACCCGGTGCTGGCCCGCATCGAAGGCGCTCCGGCGGGCAGCAAAGGGATCTCCCTTTTTCTGGTTCCCAAATTCTGGGTCAATGACGACGGCAGCCTAGGCGAGCGCAACGATATCGTCTGTACCGGTATCGAGGAAAAAATGGGCCTGCACGGCAGCCCCACCTGCACAATGTCCCTGGGCAGCAAGGGTAAATGCATCGGCACCCTGTTGGGCGAGGAAAACAAGGGCCTGATGAGCATGTTCTACATGATGAACGAGGCCCGTCTTTCAACCGGCACCCAGGCCTTGTCCTGCTCCTCGGCCTCCTACCTGCATGCCCTGGACTACGCACGCACTCGGATGCAGGGACCGATGATGGGCGCCAAAGAAAAAAAACAGGTAGCCATCATCAACCATCCTGATGTCCGGCGCATGCTGATGAACATGAAGATGTTCGTAGACGGTATGCGCAGCCTGCATTACTACATCGCCAGCCGGGAAGACTTCAAACAATTTGTCGACGACCCGGCGGAAAAAGAAAAAATGCAGAATGTGATCGACATTTTGATTCCCATTGCCAAGGGATATGTGACGGACCGGGCCGTCGAGGTGTGCAACATTGGCATCCAGATCTTTGGCGGTTACGGCTATACCAAGGAATTTCCGGTCGAACAGCTTTTGCGTGACGTTCGCATTACGGCGATCTACGAAGGCACCAACGGCATCCAGGCCATTGATTTGCTTGGCCGAAAATTGGGCATGAAAGGCGGTCAGCTGCTCACCGACTTGATGACCGAAATGAAAAAAACCATTGATCTGGCCAAAGGCATGGATCCCCTCAAAGCCCTGGCCGAAAAAACCGAGACGGTCATGCAGGAATGGGAAAACGCGGCCCGTCACCTTTCGGAAACCGCATCCGGACCGAACATGCTCAAAGGATATGCCCATGCCTGTCCGCTGATGCAAATCACCGGCGATGTGGTCATGGCCTGGCTGCTTTTGTGGCGTGCCGTGGTTGCCAAACAGAAACTCAACGGCAAGGTCAAGAAAAAAGACATCGCGTTTTATGAAGGTCAGGTTCAGACGGCCGAGTATTTCATCCGTACCGTGCTGCCGGTAACCACCGGCCTGGTAAATACGGTTCTGGATACCTGTGGTGTGGCCGTCGAGCTGGAAGATGCGTCCTTTGGTGGAAAATAAGTAACAAACTGAGTCATTTTGGATTTACAATCCCGGTGGATGTTTTCCCGCCGGGATTTTTTTGGGCTGCCCTTTTCAGGATGCTCCGCGCCCTTGACATGACCGATACTGGAAGTTCTGGAAATTGACATGCGATGATTGCCATCATCAGGGCACGCATTTAGCGACTCGGCTATAATACTGGTCATTATTTCCAATCTATGACCAGTATTTTGGTCAAAGTTTAAGATTTTCTTGAAAATTTTTAAAATGATTAATGATGATGGTTTCGTAAAAAGGTCTTTTTCAACGATTTTATCCTGCATAACTTATTGAAATTATTAAGGTCTATTTTTCAGTTTTTGACTTTTTGCGGGACTATCAATCTTAGCCAACTTAAAACCTGTTTTCCGGCTCCCCCCTATTTCCGTATATGGCGACAAAGAAACTCACCATCAATTACAGACCATCATGGATGGAATACGCCCAAAGAATAGGCATTGAAACCTGCCCGGAAGCGGAGGCCGACGCTCACCGGTTCTACACCTTCGCCAAAAACAAAATCAATCCCCGGGCTGTTTACACCGTATCCTTTATTCATGATCGTGTAAAAGCCGGAGAAGAAACGGTCTGTAAAATAGACAACCGGATATTTACCGGAAAAATCCTCCACAAACTTGATCCGGTCAACAGGGTATTTCCATACATTGCAACCGCCGGAGAAAAACTGGCGAATGCGAATCTGAATTCGTTTCACGATATTGAGCTTGTGGCGAAATGGTCCGGCCTGGTTCAGTACATGGTGTTATCAAAAATGCGTGAATTCCTGATAGACCACATCAAAGATGCGTTTCATACAGGCAATCTCAATTCCATCAATCCAGGTTCTGGAAATGCCGAGAACTGGCCGATAGAGCAAAACGCTGAAGTTTTCAAGCTATTTAACGATAGCATCGATCCGGGAGTCAGGCTGTTGCCCAGCGGGCTTATGAGTCCCCCTTACTCGGTATCCGGATTCCTCTTTGAATCGGAAGCGTTCTACGTGAACTGCCAATACTGCGACAGGAAAGGGTGTCCGGGAAGAAAGGCTCCCCGGGTCTGATATCAGGTTTTTTAATCCGTAAATTCAGGGCACTTGATCTCCTAAGCCGGGAAACCCGCACCCCATGCCCCCACCTTATTTTCTTCTTGTCATTGTACGTAATATTGATGGTTTCGTAAAAAGGTCTTTTTTAGCGATTTTACCCTGCATAATTTGTTAAAATTATTAAGGGCGATTTTTCAATTTTTGACTTTTTACGGGACTATCAATATTGGTGATGGCTTCAATACCGCCGTCGTTGTCGATGTCATCCTCTCTTTTTATGTACCTGCTCACGGGGTAGAAGCAGCCAATACCTGTAAAGCACAGCCGGTAAGCGTTTGCAGGACGCCGTAGATGCACGGCTTCGGGCACGCAGACGTATGGGGGGGGCATACTTCAACTGCCCGGTAACAAAGCAGATACGGTGCCCTGTAAACGCTTTCCTTTTTATCCGGATGGGCATTAGGTAGCAAATTGATAGATAACGGCCCCCCAGGTCACACCGGCACCCAAGCCAAGAAACATGATGGTGCTGCCGGCACTCACGACATTTCTTTCAATGGCCTCGTCCAGCGCCAGAGGGATGCTTGCCGCAGTTGTATTGCCGTAGCGCTGGATGTTGTTGTACACCTTGGATTCTGGTAGATCCAGTGCTTTGGCGAAGGCCTGGTTGATTCGAAGGTTGGCCTGATGGGGAATGAACAGGTCGATGGCTTCCAGCGGAATTCCCGCCTGCTCCAAGGCTTCTCCGGCCACCTCTGGAAGCCTCCTGACGGCATTTTTAAATATGTTGCGTCCGTCCATGACGGGATAATGCATTCGTGCTTCCAACATGGATGCATTGATTCGTGGATTCTCACGCGATGCCGGGGCGGTGATCATCAGGCTCTCGGCCAGTGAACCATCGGCATGCAGGCAGGAAGCCAGAACACCGGCATTGACATCTGTCTCGGCATGCTCCAGACAGACGGCCGCCGCCCCATCACCAAAAATAACCGTCACATCCCGGCCCTGGGTGGAGATATCCAGTCCGGTGCTGTGCACCTCGGCTCCCACCAGAAGAATCCGTTTGGCCAGACTGCTGCGAATGTATGCATCGGCGGTTGCCAGGCCGTATAAAAAACCTGTGCACTGCTGTCTGATATCGAGAGCCGGCGTTGATGTAAGACCGAGCTTATGCGCCAGCAGACAACCCGACCCCGGGAAAAAGATATCAGGGCTCAATGTTGCAAAAATGATCAAATCGATGTCCTCGGGTGTCCAGCCGGCACGCTCCATGGCGATTCTGGAGGCTTCCAGCCCCAAATCGGATGATCCCACGCCCCCTTCTTCCGGAACCCAGTAACGCTGTTGGATACCGGTACGCTGCACGATCCATTCGTCGGTGGTGTCCATCAACCGGGTCAGATCTTCATTGGTCACGCGTCTGGGCGGTACGTAACGACCGGTTCCCTTGATAATGGTTTTCTTCATTGCTGAATTCTCCCTGGTACAGTCCGTAAGGTAGCCAATGCACATCGATATCCATCAGGTATCAGACCTGCAATATACGCCGGGCCTAAAAAATGTTCAAGAAATGAATCGGTATGCGGCATGCGGCTGTTGGACTGACCGATGGCCCGAAAAATTGCTTAAGTTTTCGAAGACATTCGTCGATATTCACAAAGTAGTGCCAATGTATCGATCATATTGACGGATAGTTCTAAAAGGCCTTATTCGCGTCACATACTAAGGAAAAATAACCTGTATTCGTTGAGGTGTCCAGCCCATGAACGCCCCCAACCATCGCCAAGATAACAACCCTGATACGCAAAGCGCGGAAGATTCCCTCGACGAGGACCAGCAAAAAGCCTTCGAAAGCATCATGGCGCAAATCGAATCCGGTGAAGATGAAAACGACAATGACGATGTAAAGGAATCCTACGACAAGGACAATTTTGCTGCCGAACTCGAGAAAGTCGCAAGGCAGGCCGATGCCGACAATGACGCGCAACCCGAAGAAAAGGCCGACGAAAATCCCGATGACGAGCTTGACGAGGACCAGCAAAAAGCCTTCGAAAGCATCATGGCGCAAATCGAATCCGGTGAGAACGACCTCATAGAGGAAGCCAAAGAGGCCGACGAACCGACAGATCTTGTAGAGGCAGTGACAGACCCTGCGGAAAGCCAGGTTGTATCATCCGATCGGATAAAAACGGAAGAAACCGATACGGCGTCCGATGATCACGATGGCATTATCAAAGAAGCCGCGCGGCCCGAACCGGCAGCCGGTGGGCCGGAGAGCACATCCCCGGCCAATGAAGAAAAGCCCCAACTCCCGGATCCTGAAACCGGGGCAAAAACGGCGGACGGACCAGTAGATGTAACGTCGCAGGCAAAACCGTCTTCCGATGGCGAAACAGCCAGCCCCCATGCCCTGAAAGCGGCCGACCCACTGCCGCAAAAAAAGCCGGCTGCCGGCGGCAAAAAAAAACGCATCATCATCACGTCCATGGTCGTGGCGCTCATACTGGTCGCCGGAGGTTTTTATTATTTTTATCATTTCTTGCAACCCGTCGCAGAATCGATTGAGTCAACACCACCGACCGAAACGCCACAGCCGGCGGACACCATCGCCCCCCATGAACCCCTGACACAGGAACCGATTGCCGTAACGAGAGACAATACCGACCTGTCCCGGCTAAAACGGACAACCACGGAATTGAATAAACTGCGCCGGGAACTGATCGACAAACAGACAGAAATAGAAGATCTTCGGGCCTACTATCGGGCTGGTATCGAATCGGAAATTAAAGGCCTGATAGATATGATCGGATCGGAAGGCGGCGGCCCCATGTCTTTTTCAGCAGCCAAGACCCATCCACGGATTGTCCTGGGTCTCCAGGCGATCCAGCGGCGGAACACATATATCGATAAATTGGTTACGCCGTCCGAGGCATTGCAGGTTCACAGTGAAGTGCTTTTATATCATTCCCGAAAAGCCGACATCTTATCCCTGATGGTCGCCAAAACCAGTGACATCGACGTGGATGGATTTATCACCGCCGCCGAGGCCGTCATGACGGATCACCGGCAAGCCCTATCTGAATTGAACATCGATGATGCATCGGCAACACCCAGTTCTTTGGAAAATATATGGAAAGATGTGAATCGCCGCCTGTCTGCCGTTCCGAAAAACAGGGCCAATGGGGACAGCGTTCAGCAAGCAAATAACGCCGTTATCTGGAAAAAAATCTGTGAGGGGGATTTGACGCAGAAGCATCGGTTGACGGCCCTGTCACCCGAGGCCGCCCGTTGCCTGGCCGCTTGGAAAGGCAAAGACCTGTTCCTCAACAATTTGACCGACCTCTCTCCCGAGGCGGCACGTTCCCTCTCCAACTGGCCGGGCGACTGGCTGGGGCTGAACGGGCTCACCGAGTTGACACCCGAGGTGGCCAGACACCTGGCACGATGGAAGGGCAAGGGGCTGTCCCTCAACGGCCTCGACCAGTTGACGCCACGGGTGGTGGCCATCTTGTCCGAATGGCAGGGACAGCAGATTGAGTTGATCAATGTCAGGCACATGGCCCATTGGGAAAACCCCAACACCCGCCTGTTTCTGTCGGACGCCCTCAAACGCAAACTCAATGAGACGAGGAAATAGCCGTGGCATTATCGACAATCCAATTCGTTTGTCGCTGCCTCCTGCCGGTAATTGTTTTGCTGACCTCGGTCCAGGCAGCCCCAGCCAATACCAAAGGTGACCAGTTGCGTCGGATCATGGCGGATATTTCCTTGTTAAACAAACAGATGACCCAACGAAAAAACGATGCCGTCGATATCAGGGCTGCGCTGTTCAAACGTCTCAAAGAGATCAGAACCGAAGCCAAAAATGAAATGCAGGCCAACAACGTCAAAACCACAAAACAGGCCAGACAGATTTCACGGCTCTGGCTCGATCTGGTTTTAATCGGCGAGATTCAAGCCTATATAACCGGATACACCAGACGCATCAATCATTATCGGGTGGCCTGTGATCGGCTCAGCTATCTGTACCAACAGGCCGATGACGACCTCAAGATCATCGAGGCACTTTCAGACATGAAAATCGAGGCACTGGTTGCCCAGACGCAAAAGATTCTGGATCACTATCTGGCCGATGCGCAAACCATTGTGCTTCACCCCGACACATTGACCGCTGTTTCTCCGCAGGATATTTTCAAATCAATCAAATAGGATCGTTTGACATCCATCCCGACGGAACCTCGGCAGGCGGCATATATCTCCTCAAGTTCAAGGGCAATGTCACAGGGATGCCTACCGGTAAGGCGCATACCCATTAATACCCGCTTATGCAGTTTATGGGAATTGCTTCCATATGATTCGTGAAAACGATTGATTCTTGCGTTCTATGATTGAAGCGGGTATTCATACACCTTTGGTAAAAATAGGGATGAAGCCTAACGCAGATATCGTTTTTTTACGAATCCGTCATATATCGATAATATGTATATTCCCCCAAACATCGCCGTCGTAGGGATAGACGGCATTTTTCCGGGCGCTTCCGACCTGGAGCGGTTTTGGCAAAATATCCTCGAAGGCAGGGTCCAGTCGGCACCGGTTCCGCAGCATCGCTGGATTGCACCGGTGGAAGACCGGTTGCGGGATACGCTGGAGCCGGATCGGACCTATTCGCGGCATGCCTGCCTGATCGACGATTTTCAGTTCGATCCTAGTGCCTTTCGGCTAGATCCGGATCTGACCCGACACCTTGATCCGGTGCATCAGTTGACACTGACGGCGGGCAGACGTGCCGTCAACAGCGTCGTGAGCGACTGCGTGGATCCCACGCGCGTGGATACGATCCTTGCCACCATCGCCCTGCCCACGGACGGTGCCTCGACCTTTTCCCGATCGATCATGGGAACTGCCATCGAACGTCACCTTTTTGCCGGTGCCGATATACCGGCGGTAAGGCTGGATACCGCCCAGGCGATGGCCAGCCGCGTGGACGGGCTGCCGGCAGCACTCCTGGCGGCGGAAATGGGATTCGGGGGAGACAGTTTTACCCTGGATGCGGCATGTTCCTCATCCATTTATGCCATCAAGTTGGCCTGTGATGCACTGAACGCCCATCGGGCCGAAATGGTCGTCACCGGCGGGGTTTCGCGTCCCGAATGCCTGTATACCCAAACCGGCTTCAGCCAGTTAGGGGCCTTGTCCCCCTCGGGCCGTTGTGCGCCCTTCGATCATCAGGCGGACGGTCTGGTGGTCGGCGAAGGCGTCGGCATTCTGGTTCTCAAACGGTTGGATGACGCACTTGCCCATGGTGATGTGATTCATGGGGTGATCCGTGGCATCGGTTTGAGCAACGACATGCGCGGCAACCTGCTGGCGCCGGAGTCGCGCGGTCAGGTCCGGGCCATGCGCCATGCCTACCGGGCCGCCGGCTGGCTTCCTTCGGATGTGGATTTCATCGAATGTCACGGCACCGGCACCCGGGCCGGCGATACGACTGAAATCGAGAGCCTGGTCGAACTGTGGCAACAATGGCCGGTTACCGGCAAATGCGCCCTGGGTTCGATCAAGTCCATGATCGGTCACCTGTTGACCGCCGCCGGAGCGGCCGGCCTGATCAAAACCCTGCTGGCCATGCGCCAGGGTACATTGCCCCCATCGGCCAACTATACGGCGGCACCGGCTGACAGCCCGCTGGAAAAGAGTTGTTTTTATGTGCAGACCGCACCGGCTGACTGGCCCCGGCGGGAATCGGACATCCCGCGCCGGGCGGCGGTGAGCGCTTTTGGTTTTGGCGGGATCAACGCCCATTTGCTTGTGGAGGAATGGGACACGGATGCCAGCACCGATGCCGCAGGAGCGCCCCCTCCCATCACGGTGAGTGAAAAACGACACCCGGTATCAGCCGAACCGGTGGCCATTGTGGGGATGGATCTTGTGGCGGGTGGGACCAAAAACATGGCGGCCTTCACACGATCGCTATTTCGTGGAGACAGCCTGGTTGGCCGGCGTCCCAAAAAGCGGTGGAAAGGGGCCGATGCCATCATCCAGTCGGCCCTGGACGAAAAACAGCCAAACGGGGCGTATATGGGCGACATTGCTATTGGAATTGGTGAGTTCAAGATTCCGCCCAATGAGATCGACGCGATCTTGCCCCAGCAACTGCTGGCACTCAAAGTCGGTGCCGGTGCGCTTAGGGATGCGGGGATGCCGTTAAGGCAATCGCGCGAACGCATGGGTGTGGTTTGCGGAATCGGTTTCGATTTCGAAGCCACCAATTTTCATCTGCGCTGGCAATTGCCGGCAGCCATGCAGCGCTGGCGGCAACAATATGGGTTGGATCCGGGAGCCGCGGGTGCCGACGATCTGCTGGAAAGGCTGCGCGAGCAGTGCGGTCCGCCGTTGACGCCGCCGCGTGTACTGGGAGCCCTGGGTGGCATCGTGGCCAGCCGGGTGGCCCGTGAATTCAGGTTCGGTGGCCCCAGTTTCGTGGTGTCGGCGGATGCCGCATCGGGAATCAAGGCCCTGCAGGTGGCCGTGGATTTGCTGCAAAGCGGCGATGTCGATGCCATGCTGGTGGGCGCCGTCGATCTGGCCGGCGACGGGCGCGGCGTGATTCGCCAGGACCGCCTGATGCCTCTGTCGCCGACCAATACGATGCGTCCATTGGATGCCCGCGCAGACGGTTGCCTGCCGGGTGACGGGGCCGTGGCCCTGGTGCTCAAACGGATGGACCGGGCCATGCAGGACGAAGACCGGATCTACGCTGTCCTTCGCGGAATCGGTGCGGCCGGAGGCGAACATCCGGATTCGGGAGCCGTCGCGGAAGATATCTATGGCCGTTCCCTGGCGCGCGGTTTCGAACAAGCCGGGATCGAAGCCGCATCGGTGTCCTATATCGACACCGACGGCAGCGCCGTGCCGGAACGCGATCTGGTGGAGTTGAAGGTGCTGGGGTCCTGCTTCGGCAGCAAAGGGCGTCATGACGCAGCGGAGGCCATCGCCCTGGGCACGACGTCCGCTTTTTGCGGCCGCACCGGTGCTGCCCACGGACTCATGGCCGTTGCCAAAACGGCCCTGTGTCTGCACCATCGCATATTGCCACCGCTACCGGGATTCAGGCGTCTGCCGGACGCATTGACGACGCCGTTGCCCTTTCACCTGCCCCATCGATCCCAACCCTGGTATCGGAATCGGCAGGACGGTCCCCGAACCGCCTGCGTGGCAACCACCACCGTCGATGGCGGCTGTAGCCATGTCCTGCTTGAAGAATCCCAATCCGAAAAGCTTCCCGTCACACGGTTTGGCGGCTCACCATCATACGCCGATGGTCATGGCAGGTTGCTCGTAATCGGTGGTGACAGTCGAAATGATCTCGATGCACAACTGGCTGAATTGAAAACGCATTTTCAAGAAAACCTGGAGGCCGGTGAAGCCGGTGCTGCCATGGACCGCTGGATGCACGGCCATTTGCCGGACACGGTTCGTTCCCTGGCAATCGCCCTGATCGTCGAACCGGGGCAGCACCCCAATGAAGTGATTGACCAGGCGCGTCGCATTGTCCGGAGCGACACTGACGGTCCCTTATCCAAAAAGGTTTTCTTCCAGCCGAAACCGATGGGGGCCGGTGCCAGGATCGCCATGATCTATCCGGGATCGGGAAACCACTACCTGGGCATGGGACGTGACCTGGCGCTGCGCTTTCCGGATGTTGCGGACCGAATGGACAAGGACACGGCACGTCTGAAAACCCAGTGGCGCCCCTGGCATCTGATGCCCTGGCGCCAGAACTGGGAGCCGGGGTGGCAAACCGATGCTGCCATGGAGTTGTCTGCGGACCCGTTAAACATGATTTTCGGTCAGGTGGTATTCGGCGGACTGATGACCGGGATCCTGGATCAATTCGCTATCCGGCCCAACGGAATCATCGGATACAGCCTGGGGGAATCGGCTGCTCTTTTCGCCCACGGCATCTGGGCAGACCGGGGAGAAATGCTGGCACGCATGGAGGCCACCGACCTTTTCACCAGGCAATTGGCCGGACCTTGTGAGTCCCTGCGCCGGGCCTGGAATATCGATTCCGGCAAGCCCGCCGAGTGGCGGGTGGCGGTGGTGAACCGACCGGCCGGCCAGGTGCGCAAGGTGTTAAAAACAATCGCCGGTACGCGTCTTCTGATCGTCAACACCCCTGACGAATGCGTGATCGGCGGATTGGCACCAGCGGTGAAAAATGCCATCGCGGCCCTGGGCTGCCAGGCGGTGTATCTGGATGGTGTGGTGACGGTGCACTGCGATGCCGCCCGACCGGTGGCCGAAGCATACCGGCAACTGCACCATTTTGCGACCACCCCCAAAAAGGAATTGGCGGTGTATAGCTGCAGCTGGGCCAGCGCTTACTCCGTTACGTCGGAAAAAATTGCCGATTCCATAAAAAAACAGGCAGTTGATGGTTTTAACTTCACCCATACCATTAAGCAAGCCCACACAGATGGTTACCGGGTGTTTATTGAGGCCGGCCCCCGTGCATCGTGTACGCGCATGATCGGGCGCATCCTGGAAAACGAGCCGCATCTGGCCGTATCCGCCAGTCACGGCAGCGGAAACGAGGTCGATTCGCTGTTGCGCTGTCTGGCACAGCTCACTGCCGAGCGGGTCCCCCTGGATCTTTCCGTTTTATATGAGCAGGGGGACCATGCCGCAGCGGTCATCATTGACAGCACCCAAACGGTTCACGTGAATGTGGGCGGCACGGCTTTGACCCCCGTTCTCCCGCAAATGTCCAGGGATGCTTCCACCCCGGCAGATTCAGTCATGGTGGAACCGCCAGTGACCCGGGACCGTTCCCCGGCAACCAGGCGGACAGATGTCCCCCCTGTTATGCAGCCTGCGATGCAGATGGATCGCCTGCTCGATGCGGCAAGGGAGAACATCGATGCCACGGCCGATGCCCATCGTCAGTTCCTGACGCTGTCCCAGGAGCTGACCCAGGCCTATGCCGATACCTTCGACCTGCAAAACACCCTGCTGAAACAGGGGGCACGGCCCGCAGCCGAAAGCGCCCCGCATGCCCCCACGAAAGCTCGTGCCCCCAAACCGACGTCCCAATCCTTGCCAACGTCGCCATACAAATCGACGGCCCCGGCCTTTGATCGCCGGATGTGCATGGAATTCGCCATCGGAAGCGTGGGGCGAATGCTCGGACCGGCATTTGAGGTGGTGGACACTCACCGGGTGCGTGTGCGGCTTCCCGACGAACCGCTGATGCTGGTGGACCGCATCCTGAGTGTGGATGGTGAAATGCTGTCCATGACATCGGGCAGGGTCGTCACCGAACACGATGTCCTTCCCGGGGCCTGGTACCTGGACGGTAACCGCGCACCGGTATGTATCAGCGTGGAGGCCGGACAGGCCGATTTGTTTCTCAGTGCTTACCTGGGCATCGACCATCAGGTCAAAGGCGAACGGGCCTACCGCCTCCTGGATGCCGAAGTGACCTTCCACCGGGGGCTGCCACGGCCGGGGGATACCATCCGTTACGACATCACCATTGATCGGTTTGTGCGGCAGGGCGAGATCTGGATGTTCTTTTTCCGTTTCGAAGGGACCATCGCCGGCCAGCCGTTGATCAGCATGCGAAACGGTTGCGCCGGTTTTTTCACCGAGGCGGAGGTGGCCAACTCCGGCGGCATCATCCTTACCGAGGCGGAGCGTGAACCCGCCCCCGGCAAGCGGCCACCGGATTGGCAGCCGCCGTTACCCATGATCCGCGAAGCCTATGGTGACCGGGAATTGGATGCTTTACGGCGCGGAGATCTGTCCGGATGTTTCGGGCCGGCATTCGCCGGTATCGGTCTGGCGGACAGCCTGCATCTGCCCGATGGACGTCTGCGTCTGATTCACCGCATCCTCGAACTGGATCCCAGGGGGGGGCGGTACGGTCTGGGGTCAATCCGCGCCGAAGCCGACATCCGCCCGGATGACTGGTTTCTGACCTGTCATTTCGTGGACGACATGGTCATGCCCGGCACCCTGATGTATGAGTGCTGCGCCCATACCCTGCGGGTCTTCCTTCAGCGCATGGGTTGGGTCACCGAAAAAGACGGGGTGTGTTACGAGCCGGTGATCGGCAACACCGCGAGGCTGAAATGCCGCGGTCCGGTCACCCCTTCCACCCGTAAGGTACACTACGAAATTCATGTCAGCGAGATCGGATACGGTCCGGAGCCTTATGTCATTGCCGACGCGCACATGTTCGCCGACAACCATCCCATCGTTTTTTTCCAGAACATGTCCATGAAAATGACCGGCATCGACCGGCAGGAGATTGAGGCCGCTTGGCAGGACACAGATGCGACCGCAACCGATCGGCCGCCGGCCGGGCCACTGTATGACCGCGCCTCCATTCTGGCCTTTGCCACAGGCAATCCGTCCGATGCTTTTGGAGAGCCCTACCGGATCTTCGACAGCCAGCGCCGCATCGCCCGGCTGCCCGGACCGCCCTATTGTTTCATGGACCGGGTGGTCCATGTGGAGCCCGAACCGTGGATCCTTGCACCCGGCGGATGGATCACGGCCCGGTACGACCTGCCGCCCGGGGAATGGTTCTTTTCCGCCGACCGTTCCGGCGTAATGCCCTTTTGCGTTTTGCTGGAGATCGCCCTGCAGCCCTGCGGATGGCTGGCGGCCTACGCCGGCTCGGCCCTGCGCAGCCAGCGCGACCTGAAGTTCCGCAACCTCGGGGGCAGAGCTGTCCTGCATCGCCAGGTCGGACCAAACACGGGGACCTTGACCATGCGCAGCCGGCTGACCAGGGTAAGCGAGGCGGCGGATATGATCATCGAAAATTTCGACTTCGAAGTCCTTGCCGGCAGCGAACCGGTCTATACGGGCGACACCTATTTCGGTTTTTTTTCCGCCGAGACCCTTGGCCAGCAAAAGGGACTGGGAAGCGCCGACCCCATGGTAACGGCCATGGCACCCTTTGCCGCCAGTACCGAGGGCAGCCATGAGCTGGCGGTTGAATCGCCCTTCACACCGGATGATGCCTTTGGCGGTCCATTGAGCGCGGACAGCCTTAAATTGCCCGGCAAAGCCCTGTTGATGATCGACCGGATCGACGCTCTGGTTGCCGACGGCGGGCCCCGGGGGTTGGGTTATATCCGCGGTTCCAAGAACGTGGATCCAAACGCATGGTTTTTCAAGGCCCATTTTTATCAGGACCCGGTGTGCCCCGGATCCCTGGGCCTTGAATCCTTCTTACAACTGATGAAAACGGTGGCAATGAAACGGTGGCCGCAACTGGCGACGTCCCATCGGTTCCGTCTGTTAACCGGTGCGCGACACACCTGGGCCTATCGTGGCCAGATCATTCCTGACAACGCCATGGTTACCGTCGAGGCGCTGATCACCCACATTACGGAGGGGGCGGTTCCCACCATTCGTGCAGACGGCCTGCTGACGGTGGACAAACTGCCGATCTACAAAATGGAAAATTTTGAAATGGCCCTGGTCCCAGCGGCCCGAGAGAACGGATGATAAAACCGACGATGCCCATGGAGCCGGATGCCTACCGCCGTCTTTACCCCTTTGAATCCCATTATCTGGATCGTAGCGGGCTGCGTCTGCACTATGTGGATCAGGGTGCCGGCGAACCGGTGGTGATGGTGCATGGCAATCCCACCTGGTCGTTTTTTTTCCGCCGCATGATTGCCGATCTGTCACCGGCGTATCGTGCCGTCGCTCCGGACCATATGGGCTGCGGCCTGTCGGACAAGCCATCCCGTGAGCGCTATGCCTTCCGGTTGGCGGACCGCGTGGCCGATTTCACGGCCCTGATGGATCACCTGCGGCTGGATCGGGTGACCCTGATGGTACACGACTGGGGCGGCATGATCGGCATGGCCTGGGCTGTGGCCAATGCCCCTCGGGTGTCGCGCTTGATCATTACCAACACGGCCGGTTTTTTCCCGCCGGGCCGCAAGCGGATCCCTTTTCGTTTGTGGCTTATACGTAATTTGAGTGCCTTTGCCACCCCAGCGGTGCTGTACGGCAACCTTTTTGCCCGGGCGGCGGTTCATATGGCGCCTTGCAAACGGCTGTCATCTTCGGTTCGCCGAGGGTTGCTGGCGCCCTATAATTGCCCGCAGCATCGACTGGCCACCTTGCGATTTGTGCAGGATATTCCTCTGATACCAGGTGATTCCGGTTATGAAATCGTGAACCGTGTGCAGAATCAATTGAACCGTCTGACCCACGCCCCCATGCTGATCCTGTGGGGGCGGCACGATTTCGTGTTCGATACAGATTATTACAATGAATGGTGCCGGCGTTTTCCGGCGGCCGAGCACCACCTTTTCGATGACGCCGGACACTATTTGCTGGAAGACGTTCCCGATCGAATTTCCGATCTGGTACGATCATTTCTGTCGAGACATTGATAAAACTTGAATTGAACCATTGGCCGTTCACTTTGAGCAATTGGCAAAATGATTCGGGTTCGTTAGCGAAAAACTGACGTCACCCGCATTGAAATCAAGGAACCGGGAAGGTATGCAAAAGACGCCCCACAAACCAGACAGCGGCATCGTCAATGTGGCGACCTATTTGCGTTCCATGGCACGCAGCCAGCCTTACAAGCGGGCCGTGGTCTGCCCCCATGGCCGGGACGATCAGGGCCGGGTGGCCTACACCCATCTGACCTTCCGCCAGTTGGACATCGAATCGGATTGCCTGGCCCAGGGTCTGGACGCGGCGGGTGTCAGCCGGGGGGTCCGCACCATCTTGATGGTCAAGCCCAGCCTGGATTTCTTCGCCCTTGTTTTCGCCCTGTTCAAGGTGGGGGCCGTTCCCGTGGTCGTGGACCCCGGCATGGGAGTGAAACGAATGCTGGATTGCCTGAAAGAGAGCCGTGCCGAAGCCCTCATCGGCATTCCGCCGGCCCATGTATTGCGCAAACTGGCCCCCGGTTATTTCAAGAGTGTGAACACCTTCATTACCGTGGGAAACCGGTGGTTCTGGGGCGGTCTGACCCTGCGGCAGCTACGCCAGGCGCAATGGGAGCCTTACACCATGGCCGATACCCGCAACGACGAGATCGCCGCCATCTTGTTCACCACCGGCAGTACCGGCCCGGCCAAGGGCGTGTATTATACGCACGGGGTGTTCGATGCCCAGGTGCGCAACATCCGATCCCAGTTCGACATGGCACCGGGGGAGATCGACCTGCCCACCTTTCCCTTGTTCGCCCTGTTCGATCCGGCCTTGGGGATGACGGCCATCATCCCGGACATGGACCCCACCCAGCCGGCCCGGGTCAATCCCGAACGAATCATCGAAGCCATTGTCAACCACGGGGTTACCAACATGTTCGCCTCCCCTGCCCTGCTCAACCGCGTGGGCCGCTACGGCAAGGAAAAAGGCATTCGTTTGCCCACATTGAAACGGGTGATCTCGGCCGGTGCGCCGGCCATGCCGGCCAGTATCGAGCAATTTGCCGGTATGCTGGCAGACGATGCACACATTCACACCGGCTACGGCGCCACCGAAGCCATGCCTGTGAGCAGTTTTAGCAGTGAAATAATTCTTAGTGAAACCAGGAAGCTGAGTGAAAAAGGATACGGCATGTGTGTGGGGCGGCCCATCAGCGGCATCGATGCACGCATCATCCGGGTCAGCGACGGCCCCATTGCCCTGTGGTCCGACGACCTGCAGGTGGCCCCCGGCGAAATCGGTGAGATCACCGTCAGGGGGGAACAGGTCACCTGCGGCTACTTCGAACGGCCCCGGGACGACCGCCTGGCCAAGATTCACGATGGCGATACGGTTTGGCACCGCATGGGCGATCTGGGGTGGATGGACAAAAAAGGCCGCATCTGGTTCTGTGGCCGCAAAAGCCATCGCGTGATCACGGAAAAAACAACTCTGTATACGATTCCCTGTGAGGCGATTTTTAACAATCACCCACGTGTGTTTCGCAGCGCCCTGGTCGGTATCGGCCCCAGGGAGCGTCAGATCCCGGTAATTTGCATCGAACTGGAACCGGGTGACAGCGGCCGCAACAAAGCCAGGTTAAAAAAAGAGTTGCTGGAACTGGCTGCCGGCAGCCTTATCACCCGCGCCATCCGGCACATCCTCTTTCATCGGGCCTTTCCCGTGGATATCCGGCACAACTCCAAGATTTTCAGGGAAAAGCTGACTGTGTGGGCGGAAAAAAAGGTAAAACCTGGGTTGAACCATTAGCCGTTCGCTTTTAGCAATTCGCAAAACGATTCTGTTTCGTTAACGAAAAACATGACGCCACCGGCTGGATTAAGCCCAGATGTCTTGTAAATCTATGAAACAAAGTGGCTGAAGACCAAGGACTGAGGGCTTAGTGCTGAGGACTAAGGGCCAACGGCTGAGGGCTTATTTTAGTGTCTTACACCCCAGTTTCTGTCAAAAAAAACAAGAAAATGGGGGTATATGGTTTACGGGTTTCCTGCCTCAACACTCAGTCCTCAGCACTCAGCACTAAGTCTTCTATTGGGTTGCGGGTTTCCCGCCTTAAAAGCCAGACCAGTGAACGTCGAACATCGAACGTCCAACTTCGAATTTTGAATAATGAATTCTGTGATGAATACGACAGCCAATCCAAGTTCACACGCTCCCCAAAAGGATATATTAATCACCGGCGGCGGTGGTTTCCTGGGCAAAGCCATCCTTCGCCTGCTGATGGAACGAGGCCATGCCCTAACCAGTTTTTCACGCGGCACCTACCCGGAACTGGATGCCATGGGGGTGGGCCAGTGGCAGGGGGATCTCGTCGATGCCGATGCGGTTGAAGCCGCCTGTAAGGGCCGGGATGCCGTGTTTCATGTGGCCGCCAAAGCCGGTGTATGGGGCAGTTATGAATCCTACCATGGACCCAATGTCGTCGGCACACAAAACGTGATCAACGCCTGCCGTACCGGCGGGGTTCCCATGCTGATCCATACCAGCAGCCCCAGCGTGGTATTCGACGGCAACGACATGCAAGGTGCCGACGAATCGGCCCCCTACCCCGAACGATTTCATTCGCCCTACCCCCAAACCAAGGCCGAGGCCGAATGCGTCGTTTTGAACGCGGCCAATGAACGCCTGAAAACCATCGTCATGCGGCCGCACCTGATCTGGGGACCGGGGGACAACCATCTGGTTCCACGCATTATCGCAAGGGCCGACAGTTTGAAACAGGTGGGAGACGGCGGCAACCGTGTGGACACCATATACATCGACAACGCCGCGCGGGCTCACCTGCTGGCCATGCAAGCGTTGGAAACCAACCCGGCTGTTTCGGGAAAGGTTTATTTTATCAGTGACGACGCGCCCATCGGTCTGTGGGAGATGGTCAACCGCATATTGGAGGCCGGCGGAAAGCCCCCAGTAACCAAGCGTATCTCACCGGCGGCGGCCTATGGCATCGGCACCCTCCTGGAGTGGATATACCGGACTTTTCACCTGGCGGGTGAACCCAGAATGACCCGTTTCGTGGCCCGTGAGCTGGCCACCTCCCACTGGTTCGACATTTCCGCCGCCAAACGCGATTTGGGATATACAGCGCAGGTATCCATCGATGATGGCATGCGGCGCCTGAAGGCATGGTTGGCGGAATCCGTTTCTTCATCTGTATAGAATCATGGTATGCACATGAAGTGCTGGACCTTTCCGTAGAAATGAACCGAAGTGGTTGAAGTCATTTATTTAGTGTCTGTCCTGAAATAGGCAAATTTGGTTGAGATCAAGGCGCCCGTAAAATGTTACCGCAGGCATATGGCTGATATTCCGAGGATAACATTTTTCGGGCAACGTAGATATCGGGCAAATTGGGCATTTCCGGATGGGCACTATTGGAAACGGTCTGCAGGTGATCACAATTAATGGTACAATCTCTGGGCATACCGTCGGTTGTCGATAAAAACACTTCTGATGGTATATCCCGCACGGTAGTAGTAATCGGTGCGATGGTCACCTCACCCAAATATTCCAGAACGGAATCTCGCGTAAGGACAAGAACTGGCCGCTTCTTGCCTGGTACCAAGAATCTATACCAACGGATTTCACCGTGTTTCATTCATCCCCCCAGGCTTGCTCGTTCTCCCAAACCGAAAACTCATCTGTAGCCGCAGGTTGTCGTTCGTACCCACGACGATGCCGGCGCTCTAATTGATCCGTTTGATAGCGGATCAGCGCATCCTGCAGCGCCTTCCTTGTAAAAGCGGAACGGCTTGTTTTGAGTTCCCTTGAAGCCCGGTCAACCGCTTTGACGAGATTGTCATCCAGGGTCATTTGAATGGTCCGCATATCCCACCTCCACAATGTGGGTTTTTATAGCTATTTCAATCCACATTTAGATGCTGTCAAAAAAATCGGCTCTTGTGAAAAATGAGTGGGTAATGTATTCATTTCCATTGTAAATTACCCACTGGTCTTGATGTTTTTTCTTCACTCCAATTAACCAA